>Ga0209208_10012870_pt1 | contig 10526 bp, 4 predicted proteins | sample S1TSphfallax_3_FD_187694 | JGI IMG/M metagenome (GOLD analysis project Ga0209208, IMG submission 187694) | Host-associated microbial communities from peat moss isolated from Minnesota, USA - S1T2_Fd - Sphagnum fallax MG (SPAdes) (version 2) | ecosystem: Host-associated > Plants > Peat moss >... | reverse complement strand
CAAAACAATTGTCATTGTGACAATGCAAATAGTTTTCTTAACTATGCTTTCACCCCACCTCCTAACCATGGTGAAATATAGTTTAATTATGGATTACTTTGTGTTATCATAGTTCCCAATTTCATTTACAAACACAAATGTGTAACCAAATGTAAAATGTTTGCTATCAATTTACAAGCCAAACTACATCATAGAAACCATACAAATTTTATGTTATTATCAAGGAGGTGATTTTTGATAAATAATTTTGGTGAAACACACAAATAATTAGATTAGAAAAAACATGCTTCCATTTGAAATGATGACGTTATTAATAATTACCATGGCCCATATGAACAAGTATTTCTTTACTTCCACCTCCCTAGGAAGCTCATGATGTATCTACTTTTAAAACTTGTTCTTGAGAAATATATGGCATATTTATTGCAAAACTTTAGCAATACCAATACATTTTTAATTCCTTTCAAAATGCTTATGTTTTCTATGTAATTCATTTGCTTTTGTATGACACAAAACAAATTTCTCCCCCAAGCCTTGAATATAATGTGAAATCACTAAATGTTCAAATTTCATTTAAAGATTGGTCTTAATATGCATTTTACCAAAGCCAAATCATTTGAGACCAACAACATCACCATAGAATATTGTGATCACAAATGAATTATCATGAATATTCGTGGAATAGATATTATGATCAACATTATTCGGATGATGAAACTCCAAAGATAATCATTTGAACACATATTATGGTTCCTCAAACAAGGGTTCTTTGTCATAGCAAACCTAAAAACTTACCCATAAGAATAACAACTAGAAATTTTGTAGTGTTCATGTGGAAGGCACCACCTAGCTAGCTATCAATAAAATTTCTATCTAAATAAGAAAAGATTTCTAAAACAACATCTTTGGGCTAGTTTAGAAGTGCAAAATGACTTTCCTTAAGAGATCATGAAAAACTTCCACAAAACTTTCACATTTTTCAAGTACATTTGCTTTGTTTTAAAAAATAAAATAAAATTCTGGTTTGATCCTCTAAATCCCCTGTTTCATCCCCTGTTTCATCCCCAATTTCCGTCACCCTTTTTCGTTTTGGTCGGTTGTTTTTTTGTGTGCGTTTTGGGGGAGCGTTTCGTGCGAACAGCAACGCAGCTTTGCACCACTCTTCCTCCTCTACACTCTCTCTCGCTCTCGCTCTCCTCCTTTGCTGCTGCCGCTGCTAACACGAAACAAAACAAATGGAGGAGGGTGTGGTGGAGTGCGGGCAGTTGTTGTGCTGATTTGCCGTTGTTGTTGGGACCATGAGCCGCCTTCCTTTCTTCCTTTTTCTCAGTTTATAAGTTTGGAGAGAGAGGATACCGGCTGGCCGGGGGTGTGGTTTTGAATCGCAAGAAACATCTATGGGGTTTTGACTTTGAGAACGGCTGAAGAGACTGGGATTTGCCTTGGTCTGTGAGTGCAGGTGTCTCAGAAGATTCGGGGTTTTTTTTTTTTTTTTTTGTGGGGGTTTGTTTTCTCGGTGATCTCAGTTTTGCCTTCTGTCTTTCGGAGAAAACCTAGGTGGGGTTCGCAGATATGGTGGAGGAAATTGCAGCAGGTCAGATCTCATGCTTGCCATATACAATAAGTATGTGAGGTTTTTTGGGAAGGTTTTTTTGTTGAGCCATCTGCGATGCTGAAGATTTTCGTGCAGCAGCGGAGAAGAAGAAGAGTCTGGGCAAAAGAACACATACCCATTTACAATATGTGAGTTTTTGTTTGGTAATGTTTTGTTGAGGCATCTGCTATGCTAAAGACTTCCTCGCAGCAGCGGAGAAGAAGAAGAAGAGTAGTCTGGACAAAAAAGAAAGAACAGAATTTAAAAGAGATCGCTGAAGCGCAAGGGGACTTTGTTTGTCCTGCGAGGACATATTTAGGTCATACTTAGGGTTTTTCTAGCTCAAAGTTTTTCAGAAGCTCATGATTCTCGCGAAGCTTTTTAGGGGGTGAGTATCTTCGGGGTGTGTATAGCTATGGAGATGGATGTGTAGAGGCAGGAGAGATCTTTTTTTTGGTTGCAGGTAGTGGGGTTGGTCATAAGGTTGGGGGGGGCGGGGGGCGATGGCAGCTGGACGACATTACAGTGTGCCCTTGCTTTCATTGCACCTTGGAAATGATCGCTCCCCTTTGTCTGGTGAGCGGGAGAGGTCGAGTGGTAGCAGCAGTAGAGATCGTAGTCATCAATGGCCACGGGACTCACAGGGTGGAGGGGACGGCTTATTGCACCCAGCAGACGAAAGAGGGCGCATTCGGGATGTTACCCACATGACTGAAAGGGAGAGGGAGAGAGAGCACATGTACAACAGGGATAGGGTGGTGAGAGAAAGGGATTCAAGGGAAAGAGAAAGATTGAGCTACAGGGAGAGGGAATGGACAAATGAGAAGGAGAGGGAAAGAGGAACTGACAAGGGGCGAGATAGGAGTGACAGGGAGAGAGATAGGAGTGGCAGAGAGCGAGAGAGGGACAGAGTTAGGGACAGAGAGCTTGAGTGGAGATTGAGCAGTCAGCAAGGCAGGGAATCTGAGAGAGATGTGAGCAAATTTTTGCATTCCAGTAGAAGAGAAGATGGCGAATTGAGGGCTCGAGATCATCGGGACCATATGCCAAGTTTTGCACGTCACCATGACCTTGAATCAGAGAAGGGTATAAGCAGATCTCCTCCAAATAAGCGCAAGTTGTCTCCCATGATGTTGGACCTTGAGCAAAGACAAAGACTGTCGAGATCTGGAGGCACACAACCCATGTCAAGCAGGTTTGGTCCATCTCCCCCATCCCGGTTGCAGCACCCTCGTAGTTCATCCCCGTACTCCCCTCATAAGTCTGTTTCCACATCTCTGTTTAGGGATAATCCAGTAAATTCAGTGAACTTTCCTGGCACATCTGTTGCAAAGAAATCTTCCCCTGCAGCACCTTTGGCTCTTGGAGGGGGTTCATCCTTCCCTGGGATTGAAAAAACCAGGTCCGGGATGCCATATGAGGATGCAGATGGAATAACTTCAGCTTCCACGCAGGATACGGATGCCTCTGAAGCTGGTATCGGGGGTTTGCATTCTGCCATAGGGAGAAATGGCGAGAAGGTTGAGAGTGCTGCTGTCCACATGCTGGAGTCTGCCAGTTTATCAATATCTTCCAGCTCTGAGGATATGCCTGGACAGGTTGTTCCTGGTAGCCCAATGGTTGTGGACAATAGTCCCAGTGATGGTGATGAGAGAGCCAATACTCCAGCTCTTGTTACTATTGCAGCCTCACGCTGGGCAGAAGATTCCTATACTCCACAACACTCTCCATCATCTGCTTCAAGGGAACTGAGAAAGCAGATGCAAAAGTCAGTGAGTACAGACTCTGAGGACGAGGATCAAGAAGCAAGTACTTCACCAGAGCCTGGGGAACTCAGGGAAGAGAAGCTTCACAAGCGTGTGGAAAGAATGAGTGAAGATGGCAAAGAGTACGAGAAGGAGCTCAACAAGAGGGAGTTGGAGGAGCTTGATGAGGATGAAGAGAGTGATGACGAAGAGATGCAACAGCCAGATCTTGATCCAGACTTGGATTCTCTGTCATGTGTTCCTTCAGAGCCACCACATTGTGCCATTGATATGCTGCAAGGGTGCAGATGTGTTGATGAGTTTGAGAAGCTGAACAAGATCAACGAAGGCACATATGGGATTGTGTTTCGAGCTAGGAACAAAAAGACAGGTGAAGTTGTGGCCTTGAAACAAGTGAAACTGGATAAAAAGATGTGTGATTTTCCTTTGTCATCCTTACGTGAAATTAACATTCTGTTGTCTCTCCATCATCCTTCAGTGGTTGATGTGAAGGAAGTAGTTGTAGGCAGTTTGTTAGAAGGCAGTGTGCTTGACAAAATTTTCATGGTCATGGAGTACATGGAACATGACCTGCAAGCCCTCATGGAAACCATGAAACAACCTTTCAGCCACAGTGAAGTGAAATGCTTGATGCTACAGCTTTTTGCTGGTGTCAAGTACCTTCATGAGAATTGGGTTCTTCACCGTGACTTGAAAACCTCAAATTTGCTTCTCAACAATCAGGGTGAACTCAAAATTTGTGACTTTGGTATGGCACGTCAATATGGGGACCCTCTAAAGGCTTATACACATAAGGTTGTTACCCTGTGGTACAGAGCACCAGAGCTTCTCCTCGGAGCAAGAAAGTACTCAACTGCTGTTGATATGTGGTCACTGGGTTGCATCATGGCTGAGTTGATCGCAAAGGAAGCGCTGTTCCCAGGGAAGTCTGAAATAGAAGAAATTGATATGATTTTCAAGATGCTTGGGACACCGAATGAGAAGATTTGGCCTGATTTCACAAAGCTATCAGGTGCAAAATGCAACTTCACAAAGCAACCATTCAATAGATTGCGGGAGAAATTTCCAGCAGTTGCATTTTCTGGGGGACCAACACTGACAGAGATGGGGTTTGATTTGCTGAACCGGCTGCTCATATATGATCCTCAGAAGCGAATCACAGCTGATGAAGCTCTTAATCATGAGTGGTTCAAGGAGGAGCCATTACCTAAACCTAAAGACCAAATGCCATCTTTCCCTCCCTGCAGTGAGCATGAGCGTCGAGCTCGGCAGCTTAGAAGACCACATGATCCACTTGAGGAACAATGGAAACTTGAGATACGTAAAGCTGAGGTAGGGAGTGGTGGCCTTTTTGGTTAAATTGAGAAAATAGATAGAAACAGCAAATCATATATTGTCATCCTGACCTTGCTTGTTGCAACCTTGAATTGAATTGATGGAAGAGAGAGTGAGGGAGGGAGAGAAGTGGCCCTGTACACTCCATAGTTCTACTTAGTTACTCACGAGAGTTAGTTAGTTAGAATGAAACAAGCTTTATTGCTATTCCTACAACCATTCTGTAGGAATCTGGCACTAGTGTGGTGATGGGAAGATTCAAATTTCAGACAATTGTGGTGAAGTGTCACAGTTTGGAAACACAGATGTTTTCTTCCTTGGGGATTGTGCTTTAGTTATGGGTTACAGCATTATGCGTAAAGCTGCCTTAAGTCTCTGAGCTAATATCTTGAACCACAGAAATAAGTCAAGAACTTCTTAGTTGTGTAATAGTCCTCTTTTGTTTACCCCTGTTGTCTGTTATTTCTATGTTTTTTTCTTTTTGTGTGTGTTTTCTTGTTTTTCCCCTCTTCATTTCTCTATGTTTTTCCTCCTTGTATGATGTTATGTCAGTAGTTGCTAGCCAGTACCATGGCTGGGATCTACCTGTTGCTCCCAAACTTTGACAAAACTTTATAGTCCCTGAACAGGTGAGTGACTGTTGCTTTTGTTCATACTTCGCACATTTTTATTGTTTCTTCTTTAAAGTTTCAAACCTTCTGTGTGGGTCCTTATTTCTTCCAGGTTCGGGAAAATCCTTATCTTGGAGGTCTTTTCTTTTGACTTCAAGAAAAAGTTTAAACCTTGTTCCATGTTTTAACCTTGTTGTAGGTATCTTGGCACTGGGTGGCTTTCACACTAACTACATTATTTGTAGAAATGTTGAAAATTTCAAGATGCTGGAAAATGAAGAATCATTTCGAATGTTTCAAAATGTCAACATGGAAATCTTCAAAATTAATCAATTGATCGAGAGACATGTCTTGAGTCTTGAAGCTGCCATTTGTACTATGGTATTCCATAAAACCATGGAAGCAACAAAAAGTTGTATCACACACAAGTGCAACATAAGTTTGTAAAAATTTGTAGTCATGCTCTAAACAAAATATATGATGACTTGATGAAGAACACACTGTCAAACATGGGAAGGTTTCTTCCCCAAGTCGTCCATTGCTCAGCAATTTTTGTTGTTGTAGTTGAAAATTTGAAGCTCAGATTTGAGAACTGACAATATGATTGGAAGCCAAGTTTCTGCTCAGCAATTTTTGTTGTTCATAGTTGAAAATTCAAAGCTCAGATTTGAGAACTGACAATTTGATTGGAAGCCAAGTTTATGGTGAGATGCTGAATACTCCCTAACAAGCTCTCTCCAGTGCAGTCTCCGGCACCTTGACCCACCACCTGAACCCTAATAAAAAAAACCTGAAAATGGTTAAGAGGCGGGTTGGTTTGAGTTGATTTTGCTTCCCTTGCTTGTTCCTTTCCCCTAACTTCCACTTCCTATGGTGACAATTATCTCGAAGTACTACTACCTTCACCCTTCTAGGTTTGTGCAAAGAGGTATTTCATTTGAATCATTATCCACATCATAGATGGGAGTTCCTACAAGGATACTAGGCTTTCATGGTGGAAGGATCTTCACATGCTTGCCTTTTAATTATAGCTTGGGGAGGTGAAGGGAACATTGACATTTATTGAACAATGGTTGGCCTTGAATTTTCACCTTTTTCATAAACCCTTGTGAAGGTAGTAGTAGGGTTTGGTTTAGGATTTGTTGATTTATAGTACTTGGTTACCTTCTTGCCAAGCAACAAGATAGCAAGGTTTTCAAGGCCTTCATCTACATACATGATCCTCTTTTCATTATAGTATAAAACAATGGGTACAAGGTGTTTAGGGACAAGGGGTACCTTTTCATCTTCATCTTCTTTTAGGTTTTCTCCCACACTCTAACCAACCGGGTGGCATATTTCCATCCAAGGGAGACTACTAATGCAATAAGATGTCCACCATTTAGGTGCGATTTATAGTAATAATGTCTTTTTCTTGTGAAACATTCATTTATCCATGTATGGTTTCATACATTGGAATACAACTCTTAGCTTAATTGATTTCTTATTTTGTTTCCATTTGTGTAATCAATAAGGTCATGGTCTTGCCATAATTGCTTTGACGATTCTTGAGTTGAATCATATGCAAAATTGTTATAATCCATTACCGATTTTTAGTTGTTGCAATTGCTTCTTGTGTCATTTCATCCAATTTTTCCAATGACTAGAGATGTGACTAGTCAATATTTGTATAACATCATTGATGATATACCATCTATCATGATAGTATAGATGATATACTAAGTGGGCATAAGTGGATGAAGGTAGCAAATTAATTGGAACAATGTATAATTCATAACCTTATAGGTTGTGCAATATATGTACAAGACACCACTCAATTGCTCATCCCAGTCATTGCATTTCTCATTAATTAACTTGGTCATCATCATTCCTTTGACCTTGTTTCACTTGTCCATTACCATGAATGTAGTAGGTTTGTAAGAAATGATCCACCAAGTAGGCAATGGTATCTCATTAATGAAATGTACCCATTGATCAAAAACAAAAGTACGAGGACAACCAAACCAAGGCAAAATGAAATGCATTCATAAGTACATGGTTTGCGAATTAACAATCTTAGTTTTTCATTTGTCCTTCAATAATGATGTTTACTCCAAAACCTCCGTCTAGCAAAAAAATTCAACAATATTTTTTCCAACTTTAAACTCAAGAATGACTACCATGTGGGTGGTCTATGGTTATAGAAACTACCATAGAATTTGACTTAAGTACTTTGATAATCTTTACATGAGAGGATTTGGAAATAACACATTCCTTGAGATTTGGTGCAAGATGGAAAGATTGTCCCAAAGTATGAGTATATTTTCTCTCCCAAAGTTGTTTTTAAATTTATTGCATATAAGGGTTGCATCCTTATCCTTGTCAACTTTTGCATGAAAATTGTGTTTTGGTAGATATCATATTACCAAAATATTCTCCTTAATTATGGATTGCTTTAGCTAATTAAGTTGGAGGGTCATGTTTTTGCATGTCAAGTATTGTAATTTCAAAGGGTGTAATTTATGATGGGTTTATGGCCCATCAACATAAACCCATGTGAAATCATAACAAAATTTTATAATGCCAAATGGTAGCATGCATTAAAATGGTTCAAAGGGTAAAAACTAGGCAATCTTGTTTCAATGTACTATTATGAAAAAACTAAAAAAACTAGTGCAAAATTTGCTAATCAATCACCATAACTCAAAACAAAACTATGGTAAAAAAAAAAGTTTCAAAATGTGTAAATAAAACTATAGGAAAATTTCTTGCATACACGTACTTTTTTATTTCCTTTAATCAATTACCTACCTTTTGATAAAGGTAAGCGTTTCCAACATAACTTGATAAGATAAAAATAATATAAGTTTGAGATATTTACTAATTATAAAAAGTATGATTTGTCTTTTTATTTGCATATGAACATATCTAGGTAAGAGTTTACCTTCTTGTTTACCAATGCTAATAACCAATGTTGGGTAGTTTTCACATTTTTTTTTGAAATCTATAATTTTGGTTTTTTCATAGACTTGAAGAATTAACCTAGTTCTTTCCAATTTTTTTACTTTTATGAATGGTTCGTCAACTTGTAAGAAGTAGTGTGGTTCTTTCCAATTTTCTTTATTTTTATGATAATCATTCCATGTATGAATTTTTTATTTTAACAATTTAAGTTGATTATCAACTTAAATGGTTCTCAAATTATCAATTCTCACAATTGTAATAATAGTTGGTTATCTCCAATAGTTTTGGCAAATTGGTTATTGAATTTATTCTATGAAAACAATGAGATGTGCAATGTGCATTCAAGACATTTCTCAATTTAACATCATAGTTTGTTCTTCTTTGCCCAAAAGTGTGGGCATGCATTGTATATAGATGAGCTAAAGGGAATCTCTACTCATATTATTGGGTTGGTACCAAATATATTGAGGAGCATTAAAAAAATGTTAATCAATGTGATCCATTGAAATATAAAAGCATTGAAGATTCACCCACAATACGAAAAATAATTGCATACTACTTACCCTTAGAGTAGGTAGTCCCTTAATCCCAAACCTCTAAAAATTGAGAATTGTCTTTTGGCTTTGTAAAAACCTTGAGATGATTATCATATTTTTCATTTTTAATTTATGAGATGGTTGTCAAGTGAGCGGGTTCTCATTGAAGTAAAAATTGTAGGGCCAATTTTCATTGTGGGTATAACCAATGATGATACTCATTTCGATTCTTTTTGTGAGAGAACAAGTTGATACTCGAATTGGTTCTTAACCACTCTTTCATACTTGCCCAACAATGTCAATAGCCACCAAATGCTAAATTAAACCTATCAAAAATTAGGTTAAATTTTCCTTTTTGATGAATTTTCAATTCTTTTTCACCAAAAATATAATCCACTGCAATCCATTGAAAGGATTTTAGTGAAAAAAATGCACCAAAGTGACCAGATTTCTAGGATATATATTTTTCACCTAAAGTCACCATATTTGGACAATAGGTTCAAGACGGTCATCAAAATGCCATAGTACTTGAATGATTTCAGCATAAATTAAATTATTATTTTTATTGTGTCGAATTTTTGAAAAAATAATTATTATTTTTACCAATTTTTTTTATAAACATTAATAAGAATATGCAAGATTTCAACTATTAGGTTTGAATCATAGACTTAAAAATTCAAGGACATAAAACCGAGATAGTCTAGACACATTAGATTGTTCAATAAACTTGAAGAATTTGTTATTATTATTTTTTCATAACCATTAAGGTAGAATAGCCCATGAATGATCACTTAAGTGTTTAGGGCATGCCGGATCCAAGGGGAGGGTTCCATTGTTTTAAGGTATCGAAATAAAACTTGAACCCTTTTTATTGGTGCATCTGGTGCACTAAACAACAGATTAGAATTGAGAAAATTATGGGCCTTCAAAATAGAGGGGTCAAGAACTAAAAAAAAACAAACCACTAAACACTACAAAGCTGGTTTTCAATCACCCAAAAAATTCCTTGTATGTTGTTATGTTACTATTAAAGTTGAAAAATGATTTATAAAAACTGAAGGTGGTGCTCCTATAGCACTTTAAATTGTTTAAATTGAACAAGAAATAAGAAAGTTTAGAAGCTTTTAAAGTAAGAGGGGTCCCAAAAAAAAAAACAAAGAGAAAAAAAACTTGTTTTGTGAGTTGGAAAGCTTATTTTTCTTCTAGCTTACTTTTCAATTACTCCTTTTCATTTGCACTTCAAAGATGATTTCTAGAGCTTTTGAGGTAGTTGCTCCCATAACATTTTAATTCACTCAAAATGAAGCACAAATGATGAAGATCACAAATGTAGGATTCTTGAAAGTTTTTTACATTCATCTCTGATCTGTAGCCAAATCTGGCTAAATCCTCTTGTAGGTGATTTGCCATTGTGGCTATACATCACAAAACTGAGAAAAGAAAGCCTGATTGGAATAGGAACAATGAGCAAAAAAAATGAGTACAAATTACACACATTATTTAGGCACCCTATTCAATATTCCAATGCAGAGAGAGAGAGAGAGAGAGAGAGAGAGAGGGGGGGGGGGGGGGGGGGGTAAATAATAAGCTCCTTATTAGATTGCCATCACTTTAGACTCAAATTGAGAACTTGGGTGGTGTGGCCCCTACTAACATTCCCCAAAACTTTTGCATGGGGGTTGTTGTTGTTCAACTACAACACACATGATTTGGGAAGATCTTGGTTCAAAGGAGTGCCACA
>Ga0209208_10012869_pt1 | contig 10527 bp, 9 predicted proteins | sample S1TSphfallax_3_FD_187694 | JGI IMG/M metagenome (GOLD analysis project Ga0209208, IMG submission 187694) | Host-associated microbial communities from peat moss isolated from Minnesota, USA - S1T2_Fd - Sphagnum fallax MG (SPAdes) (version 2) | ecosystem: Host-associated > Plants > Peat moss >... | reverse complement strand
AGGGACCAACAAAATGGTGGTCATATGTAAGAAGATATTATGATGGATTGATACCAATTTGATAGTAGTTACTTGGCTTTTTCAACATTAAACAAATCAATTTCTTACCAAAATTTGCACGTCTACACATCCGAATGTAGGTGTTTCCTTCTCCACATAAGTACGTGGAAGTCCTTGTAAACTTACACCTTGAATGACATGCCCATACCCTATTTCACCCTTTGCTCATTATGGTAATACCACGTGTTATTAAGCATTTGGGAATTTCAAGTATACACGCTTTTACAAAGAGCAATATATGCTGCAAATTTTGAAGCTGCCCTCTAATGTTACCAATACGAAGTTACAAAACCAAAATTGAGCAAGAAATGAAACAGTTATGACAATTTCATCAAAGAGCTGCAAATACCGTATATTGCTCACTTAGACCCATAAACTCGAAACCTAATATCGAGAGCATAGTAATAAGAATACCATATCAATATGAATTAGAGAGTCAAACTAGGGGCCCAAAGACAAGGTGACTTTAGAGATACTTAACAACTCTAATGTATCAGATCTATTGGCCTAAGGAATGTGTAGGGGAAGAGGGGCAAGTCCAGAGAGGGTTATATTGATTGATTGAGGGCATGGCAACAAAGGTGCGTAACTTAGCCCCAATTCCAAAGCATGAGAACATGAACATAACCTTGACATATTAGAGTTTCCGTAAAGTCAGGACAACACGGCACCAGTACCCTGAGTTTGGTACAAAACCCAGTGAGATTCAAAAAAAAAACCTGCAAAAAAGTACATTAGCCTTCAAGGGGGTGTCAAACTCAGAAATGCACCACTTTTTGTGCCAAATTGAGTTTGGTCCGGTTTTGACCCCTCATCTTTCCTTGTTGTTCCTGAGCGCTTGCACCGCTGCTACATATATTTTCACTGCTCCTACATGTACAACTACTATAATTACCTCTCGAACCTTGTGCATTAAATGATGAATTTTCAGCATTTCATACCCAGATTTGATAAAACTTCCTTACTTTGTGGACCTCACTCAAAGAAGAAGGGATAGGGGGTGAAAACAGGCCCAAAGACAGGGTGAAGACAGGATTACTTTAATAAGGAAAACTCTATTTATATGTGTCGTCACTCTGGAGACACCTTATGGATTTGTAAGGTACCTCAGAGGCTAGGAGAAAGCTAAATGCTTTGTAAGCTGCCTGCAAATACAAAAAGAAAAATTAGGTCAAGTTTTTATGCCTTCAAAAGCTGTGAAATTCATCATTCGATAATTAGTGTTCTATGTGTGAAAAGGGGTTGTATGGTCTTGCAATGGCCAAAGTGGCATCAACTACATTCAATGTAATGCAAACGGAGTTTTGCACCCGGGCTAAAAATTTGAATAAATCATCCTACTACTATACTACCTTTTGAAATAATTAAATTATTTTTCAAAACTGTCAAATTCTCTATAATAATAAAAAATTGGGATGTCAAATTTTTGAGAATCAGCCTAGTTTTTTTTGAGGTATCAAAACTCTCTAATTGCACTATTTGGTTTTTCTTCTCATTTCAAATGATTAGGGTTCGGGGGTTGTAAATGTGATGTCTTGCATGAGGTAGGTGTGAACAAAATTGAAAAAAGAGAATTGAGAAAAGGGCTATAAAACCTAGTGATGACATTCTTCATTTTGCAACTTAAAATTTTTTAAAATTCTTCATTTAGCACCTTGTCATAACATTCTTTACCCGCGAATGTTTACCAAATTACACTGTTTACCAATTAAAATTCTATAAAATTCTTGCTTCTTTGGGCTTCCATAACATTCTCGCACCAAGAATGTCATAACTATGGTGTAGTTATAACATATGGTTCTTGATATCCTCTTCTTGGATTTGTTGTATTTACATTTTTGTATCTTCCAATAACCATCAAGCTCATCGACGGTCAATCTGAAATCCTATGCACATTAGTAGTCATTATTGGATTGGTAAACACCATTTAAGGTGTCCCAACAACTCTAGTAGTTATTGTTGGTAATGTTGTATTCGCATTCAATTTCCTTCTTGTTGAGATTCCACCTAATCCACTACCCAATTTTTTTTACAAATCCAATTAGTATTCCCTTTCTAACAATGTCCATGGTGGGCGCAACAATTGTTTCAACTCCTGTGGTTATTATACCCACATCAAGTGATTGAATAACTAACATTCCAATAGGTTGTCTTTGGGTTTAAAATTATCGCTTCTGATATGATTGGTGAAGTTGTGTTGATTCAAAAGCAATGATGTGAAAAGGCACCAAAAGAGAATCCATGATTACATGTCCTTCCTCATAGAAGGCATAAACCTTTAAAAGTAATCTAACCATCTTTGAATCCACATATTCATGATCTTGTGTTTTGGTTGTGTACCTTGTTTAATCCAACTTTGGATTCCCTTGATGTGAGTATGACTATGGTACTTCATCCAACACATTCACCTATGCCTCTACATACTCAGATGATTATAGGTAATTTTCTTCTATTTCCTCAACCACATCAATATTGTGTTTTCTTCCACCTCCCAATTTTCCACTGGTTCATCATAATTTGGAGATGTAGACTTATACACAAACCTAGGTTGTATACCTCCTGTAACATCCCTTCTTCAACTATTCACTGATTCTAGATTTGAGATTTCTTGTGGTTCATCATGTACTACAAAAATCCTTGCTCCATCTTGAGCTCTATGACTCTGAACCACAAATTGTAGTTGAGAAGTATATTGCACCCACTCATTTGGGTGAATAGTTGACTACATCTTTTTTTGGGGAGATCATCATCTATAATTGTGCCTTCTTTAAAGACCCCCAGTCCATACTTCATGTTGTACCACCTCTTGTGGTAAAAACAACATGTGCCCTGTAGGATTTTTTTCTATTCTTAAAACTCAACTGTCCAACATTAGATTTCAATATGGGGTTTCCGTAAGCCCTGCATACTCCTTTCCATTTCAAGATTGTATTTTGTTTGTCTTTCAATAACTTGTTGATTTGCCTCCAAGTCCAATTGTCATTGTAAACTTCAAGTCACCATTTGATTCATTTTATTTCATAATTCTTTGTCTTCAGAATTTGTAGATCGCTCTATAATCTTTACGATGTCAATTGCTTAAACCTCTAATACTTTCTAACATACCCTTTTAAATTTTGAATTGAAAAAACAACACTACATGTATGAACACTTTCATCTGTAGTATATAACAAAAAATTTCAAAAACCTTCCCATTATTGAAAGAAAAAATAGGAAAACATTTCCCCACAAAATGGTTGCCAAATTGTAGAAGTGAATTTGAATTCCTACAAAATATTTCACACTATTGTAACAATAGATTTGCATTTCACATGCATACATTCATTATTCCTACCTTAATTCTCAACATTTTTAACACTGCCAAGTGCAATCACAATCAAATGAGCCAACAGTGATGAAGGATTCAAGGATTGTAGTTTTTTGTGTGGTCATTTTCACTTTTTCATAAAAAGGAATTTTAGGATGAAATCTTTTGCAATATGTTATTAAAAATACATATAATTTTTTCAATATATCATATTTTTTATATTACAATTTCATGAATAACTATTTTTTTTAAAAGTGTACAGATTTGAACAAATTCTACATATTGTTTTGAAAAATTATCTTAATTTCAAAATATACGAAAATATGTTAATTATTTAATGCTTCATTTTATTGTTTCATAAACTACAACTGTGTTTTAAATCTCATGTACATTACACCCATTTACATGTGGTAAAGGACTTTTGAAATTTTTTATTTTTTTCAATAGATTTTTAATTTTTAAAATTTTAAAATTTCAGAATTTCAAATTGTGACTACATTTTGAGTGTGAATAATTAATTAACATCATTTCAAAAAAAAATTCATCAAAATTCATTTATAACGAAATTCTTTAGTTTAATCATTTGCAAAATTGATATCTTTTGATGTAGTTGTTCAAGTTCAAAGGTCCTTTATAAAAACCAAAACCCAAAATATATTTTCTTAAATTTTTGTTTTGAATTCTTCAACATTCATATTAGTCATGTAACACTACATTCCATGATTAACATGGCATTAAAGTGGCACCACAAAAATATATATAACAAAATTACAGTTTTTATAGAGTTTTGGTAATTGATTAATGTGCTTTTTGGCTCGTTTGATTGTGATTGCACCTTGCCATTCATTAAAACACCATATTCATGGTTATTTCATATAATGAGAATTTTCGCTTCAAAATACATGGTAAGAAATTTCAAAATCAAGATTACATTTCATTTCATCATATTTTCATATTAAAACAATTCACAACAATACGAACATAAAATTCATTGTAGAAGTCTATGCTTCTTTGTATTATTGTAAACATGGATCAAAATTACAATAGAACCCCATGTTTTGTTGAAAAAAATCCCAAAACAACAATTAAAATTTGTGGTATATCAAAACAGATTATGTGGTTTTTTACTACAAGTACTTACAACTCCTCCCACTTTTCTTTCCCAAATTGTGTCTAAGAATTTTCTCCTCATTTTCCAGAACTCTCTCCTTTTAAACAGTCCCCAATCTCCTCATCATGATCAAAACCAACAAGAATTCAAAATTCAAACTAATAAAGTTCCTTGATCAATCCCTATCCTAAATGCCTTATTCATCCAAAATCATGTACTCATCCTACCCCTTTAACAACTACCTTCAATTAGTTCCTTCATTTTTTGGGATGAACTCCCAAATAGTTCTATGGACCACACTAAATTCATTAGTGGACTTGAATCAGAGCTCTAAAAGAATTGAACTCTACCCATGCCAACACTCTAAGTGAAATATGAAACACCATTGAAATTTGGTACTTAATTGCTAAACAATCAAAACATGGAATATGTAAATAAAGTCCAAACAAATGGGGAAAGATGGGTGAAGGAAAAAGATAGATGGATTTAGGGTTTAGAGGGATGGGCAAGGTTATACTTAAATGTCACACAACCTTGGTATTTGGAAGTCACATGGAGTCTATAGTGAATTTGGGACATTAATTGCAGCTACATCCCACACATTACACATGTGTTACCTCCAAATTATATTGAATTATGTATAATTTTACCTAGGTATAATTATTTAATAGGTTTTTAACAAGTATTACTTATAGCATTAGTACATTACATGGCATAATTTATAGCATTACTTAAGATTATACATTATAATTACTATGGACCTTTTAATTTATAGCCTAATTATCAAAAAATTGTTTAGGTTAACTACTGATTGTACATTATGCAGTTATTAACCTATAAATGGACACCCTCATGTAATCCATTTAGTTCAAAATGCAACTTTACAAAAAAAATCAAAAATAGTTTTCACCAACCATGTAATTATGAAACCTATGGACTTACTTGGATGCCATATTGAACTACTTACACAACTTGTGGACCTACTATCTAGAGACCATGTGGAGACATACATGTATAGTAGTTACAGACCCTATGGACATATAAACAAAACCAATGGACCTACTTTTGAACTTTTTGGGCCTAATTGCAAATTAACCCATGGACCTATTTACAAACACAATGGACATACTTACAAGCCTAAGATAGACCCAATGGACATATTTGCAAACCCTTTGGATCTACTTGCAAAACCTATGGAACTACTTATAAACCTTATGGACATACTTGGACCCATAGTAATCAAATTAGTTATTCAATAAACATGGATAGGCCTTAACTTTGCATATTGTATACCAAATATTAATAAACATTAAGAACATTAATTGAAATTATGTCTTGTCTTGTTTGAAGACCTAACATATGTCAAAAATAAGTCTAAAAAGTTCAAAGGCCCAATTCACAAGTTTCAAGGGTGAGAAAGTTCTACTAAACCTAAGATGAAATTCTTTCAAAATCTAGCTAAAATCCTACTAACCAAAAGTCTAGCTAGAATCCGATTAAGTTGTCGGCAAATTATCAATCAAAGTCCATTAGAGACCAATAGCACTTAGAGAACCACATCTCCTTGCATACACAAATTAAACATGCATGAAACTCATTATTTTACTCCAAATGGTATAACCTACATAGTGCATCAAAACTTTAATTAGTTTCATTCTAGTTAAGGTTTCTTATGACAATTGCAATATAATATGCCCAAACATTTGTCAAATGTGGGACATTTCAATACTAACTAATTATGGGTAAAATATTTTATTAATTTATATCCTAATTGTTGCTCTATTTGATTCTTGAATTTAGAATTGAACTATAACAATTTAAACTTCTACATATAATGGGTATGGGCTTAAGTTTGGTAATTTCAACACAAACTATATGTAATGTATAAAATAATAAATGAATGGCTAGCCCATGATGAAAATTTACCTCTATGTTAATGAAAAGAATGAGTTTTGGTACCAACATGATGAATGGTGTTTGTAAGTGGTGAAGCATGAGTAGTAATGACTCGCTTCTTAGTTTTCTCATTGGTCCATCAAGATTTTTAACCCTTGGGCCCATTCCCATCTTGGGATGAATTTCTAGGTTCTAATGTTGGATCACTTTCTAAACAATAGCCATTTGAGTCATGCTCCTGATCTTAGTCCCATGATGCCTTTCAAGTTTTCCTAAAACCACTTGTTTAGTTGTTGGCACACTTAGGTTTTTAGTGGTCAAAGGTAAGTTAACAATTTCAACATAATCACCTAGAAGTTTAGAGTTGCAAGCATCTAAGGTATGATGTAGTATACAAATTTGCATCATTGTAGGTGATTCAAGGTTAGTAGGTGCAACACCTATGGGGGTCACATTAAGAATTGACAGTGACTTGTTTACATCTATTGCTACACATACAGGTGCAACATGTGTAGGCTTAGGGAGGGGATCACTTATAGGAGAAGGAATTACATCATAAGGAACAAGGAAAATAACCACATCAAAATTTGGAGGGCTATCTTCCTTATCAAATAACACATGGGCTTTTTCAATGTTATTTGAGTCCTTGGAAATGATTGTTTTTGGTGATTGGGAAACCAACAGAAATGATTCAATTATAGGCGCTTGCCCTTGCAACTCCAGTGTATTCCCAAGCCCAATGCCACTACTTGACCTTGAAGATAGATCTAAAATTGGAGTACAACTATAAGTTGGGCCCATTGCAACCAACATGGATTCACACATAAATATTGATGTGAACTTGCACATATTTTGTAATATATCTAAAACCTCCTTACTTCACTAGAAATTTAATTATACCTTATGCATGAAAATACTTAGCAATACACATAGAAGAAATTTAGAGTTCAATTCTCAAGTGCATGCATAATAACTTATGCTACTTGTAGCCTTACAATCTACTAAGATAGTGTAAAGTTTATTTTCAATACAATTGAATTACTTGTGTAATTGTTGTTGCTTCAAACAAAATACTTGTCCTATTTGTAATAGATACCATTATACTTGAAAGGTGTAAAATCTACTTTCATTATAACTGAATTACTTGTGAATTACAACCAATTTACTTGTGAAGAAGTTGTTACTTGAAGAAAAGACATGTTCTACTTGTACCCCTTACACAAGAAGGAAAAGCTTGATTTGCAATTAGTGTTTATGACTGTTTTATAGTTGCATGAGACATTACATCAGGATGACGTCATCAAATGATAGATGAAGACTAAATTTAGTATATACTGTCTCATCCTATGGGGCCAATATATACGTAGTGTATATGGGGCATCATTTTGCAACTATAAATTGCAACTATTTTGGTGGATCCAACCTCCAACCATGTGAAGACACATGTTAACTATTGATTTACAAACGTGGCATTTGATTAAAAGGTCTGATTTTCCCAGATTGTGATATTAGATGATCCAAAATTTTCTAAATCTTATGGCCAAGAAATGGCCATGTCTTTTGTGTTTAGCTAATCAACACGTGCCATGTGGCTCATTATGAACGTCATGGCATTCAAATATTTATTAAAAAACCCTAGATATATCCCAATCATTAGATGTCAAGAATAAGGATCTTGACACGTGTCACATTTTATTTGAATGGAATTTTCAATCTGCCACATCTTCTAAAGATCAAGGAATAAAAACATGCCACATGGCAATGTTAAATAATTTGTAAAATGTATTTTTATTGAAATGGAATAATGGACCCTAATTTAACATTATGAATTGATGTTAGCATTTAAAGGTTTCATAACAATGTTCTAGGGTTAGGGTTAATGTGAGGTGACTTTCCGTCCTTTCACTTCCAGTTTTACAAGGTGATTATGCTTGAAAGCACAAATGTACTAGTGAAGGAAAAAATGCAAGTGTAATTCTAGATGTTAGATTGCGTTTGTAGTTGAAATTAAATAGCCCACCTTCTATGCAACATTTATGATTAGAACTAATAGATACATTTTTTTCAAGCTCACACACTACACATCCTAGGGCTTCACGTCAAATTGACATTCATTTAGACCAATGTTTTAAGACTCACACCATGTTCAACATAGCTGCATACCACTAGTCACTTAAAATGTTGGTTCTCACACATATGTTATTCAAAGTTGGCTTGCCATAGCTCTCTAAAAAGCTAACAACAAGGCACATTTTGCTACCAAATCCTAGGTTCTGCAGCTAAACCAGCAAGAAGTTATGCTACAAAACCCGAGAGGGTTCTACAAAAGTGATAATTCAACCTTGCTACAGACCATCAGTCACTTAAAACATGGTTTCTAACACATACATTATCCAAATCCTGTTTGCCTTAGCTTCTTAGAAAGCTAAATACAAGGTGCACCAACCTACCAAATCTTAGGATCTGCAGCTACACCAGTACGGAATTACACTACCAAACCCGAGAGGGTTTTTGTGAAGGTAGTCGATTCAACTTGACCGTAGACCCTCAGTCACTAAAAACCTCATTTTTAACACATACCTTGTTCAAATCCGGCTTGCCTTAGCTCGTTAGGAAGCTAACAACAAGGCGCATCTACCTACCAAATCTTAGGCTTTACAGTTAAAAGAAGTTATGCTATGAAACCCGAAAGGGTTTATGGGGTTTTTCTAAGTTCCGACCTTCCAACACTATCACTTCTCATCCCCATTCCTTAAAAACTATTACAAGATCTTCCCTCTACTTTACTTCCTTCCTCCCTCTCCTAAGACTCATCATTATTTACCTCTTCGAGAAGCTTATGGAACAAGTATTCAAGATTGCATGAAAATTATCTCCGAGGCAAGAGAGAAAAAGCCCCCAATCATCCAAGCCCGCCTTTTAAAAAGAAGGAGAAGGGAGGTGAAGGTGGATCCAAAGCTTGGTGGTCAATGGAAGATCCCATGCTTGGTGGTCAATGGAAGATCCCATGTTTGGTGGTCAATGGAAGATCCCATGCTTGGTGGTCAATGGAAGATCCCATGTTTGGTGGTCGATAGAAAATCCCATGCTTGGTGGTCAATAGAAGATCCCATGTTTAGTGGCCCGTGGAAGATCCCATGTTTGGTGGTCAATGGAATGTGAAGGAAAAACAACTTTTCACCTCTTCCAATTCCTCCTAACAACTTTACTTTAAACCTTCAATTTTTTCCTTTGACCTTACGGTTTTACTTTACCATGGTCCTAAACCGTTACTCACGCCTTTCTTTCCTTTTCTTCGATTTATAAATTATGATTACACACCTCAATGTAACAAGTCTTTCACACCTTCATTGTCAATTTGATTTTGATTGAAGATCTGACCTTTTTCCTTTCCTTGAATTTATGGCGTTACGCACGATCACATCTTACGGGCCGCAAGCCACACAAACGAATGAAGAACCGCCCAGAGTCGTCTCTAGATCTTACCCTAACACAACATCCTCGTGATGAAGAACCCGAACCTCGAGAGGTGCGTGCTCGTCTTGAAGTCGAACCCCCTCGAACCTGGTACTATCGTATTTCTCCGAACTCCCGCACCCTGGTGATCTTACTACAAGTCGACCCCGCTTCTGGTGACGAACCCGAGACCGTTTGTGAAGGTTATTACGAAACTGAAGATACTTCTATCTTCGCATGGTCTTTAATTCCCATCGTTGGTCATTATCATTGGTTGCACGACCCGATTCGTCAATTACCTCCCAATAGCAAGGCGGACTACCTACTTCGCACCATCCGACGCATCCTAGATTTCCTGCAGTTGTGAACTATCACTATGACATAACTCAGGATTTTACATGTACTCGCAGCTCCTTGTTGAGCTTATCTCTGTTATAAATAAATGTTTCAATTATCATCAGACTCCTATCGCCATTGGCACATTATCATACTATCTATTTAATCATTGAATTGCCTCGAATTAACCTTATGTTCAATGGCTTGAAGATTACTCTATCTCTATTAAACCTTTCATTAACATCCCTTCAACTGTTTCAAGAATTTCTAACATCCTTGCTACTCCTAAATACCATAACAAGACTAATGTTGTGTTGAACACCGCAAATTTGGTGCCTACTTCTACCCCCAACCTTCTAGA
>Ga0209208_10012868_pt1 | contig 10527 bp, 6 predicted proteins | sample S1TSphfallax_3_FD_187694 | JGI IMG/M metagenome (GOLD analysis project Ga0209208, IMG submission 187694) | Host-associated microbial communities from peat moss isolated from Minnesota, USA - S1T2_Fd - Sphagnum fallax MG (SPAdes) (version 2) | ecosystem: Host-associated > Plants > Peat moss >... | reverse complement strand
CATCAAAAGAACCTTTGAATGTTTAAAAACCATTGCAAAACCTTGTTTCTCCATCACCCTCTTTATCAAAGTTTTTTATTAATGTCCTTTACAACAAACATTACAATTTATGTTAAAACATTAAAATTAAGCATGCACTATTGCAATCTACAAGTGTTACAATCTACTATACAACATTGCTACAATCAATGTACTCAATCATAGCAATCAACCTATTTTGATGTTACAATCAACATTCTATCACCACTACTATTGCAATCAACACTCCAATCTCATTATTATAGTCCATTTGTTCCCACTCCATCATTATTGTTGCCATAATCACCTTGCTCCCATTCCATTGTTGTTGTTGTAATTGAGTTGTCATAATCAACCTACTCTAACACCTACAAACACAAATGGCAACAAGTAACTTCATTTGATTTCAATTAATCTCAACAAGTAACAATGAAAGAATTGTACATTGCAATGCAATTTATAAACATACATAGACAAATAAAGAAACTTGAAACAATCTTGTAAACTTGTAGATATGCATAAACAAAAAAATTGTAGTCCTTATATTGAGTTACTACCAATTTATAAACCTTTTGAAATTTGTACAGATGCATAAACAAAAACCTATTTAGAAAGATAAACTTGCACATTTCAACTTTGAATACAATGCAATGTAATTTACAAACAAAATGAATAATATAATTCACACAAACTTGATGGTAAACACAAAATTGAAATGCAATGTGATGATAAACATGTCTTGATTGATTATGTATGTGTATGCATGTAGTCATGGATGTCATGTTTTGATGTAATCATGAAATCAAAGAAAACCAAAATAGCCTAATTGGCCAAAATTTAATACCATCACTTCATGAATGTAAAAAGCTATGAGCATGAAGCAAATTTGGAGATGGTCAATTTTAAAGATGACATGGAAACTACAACCATGAAATCAAATCAAAATTTTGAACTGGTCATGGAAACTAATTTTGATATATTGCATAATGGTCCAACTTGCAAAAACAAATGAGTAGTTAGTTATCTATAGAAAGCATAAAAGTGGCATTAGTCACAATGGAAAATATTAGAACATTAGCCCCACAAACAAGTTTAACTTGAAATTGCCAAAACATTTCACCAAATAATGTCATGAGATAATGATAATGAGATAATTGATTTTTAGTGAATACTAGGCCATACATCAATTCCACACATTCTTGTGAGATCATAAAACCAAATGATGATATTTATATCATAATATCTTTTGATGTTCAACATTTTGTTGTCAAATAATTATTTTGTTTTTCATCACTAATGTTTTATGCAAACATTTTGTTTCCTGACACAAATCTTGATCCCAAAACCTCCCTACAAGAAAGATTACACTAACCATTGGCATGCTATTAGGCATTGAAGAAAAGGGTTCACTTTTGAGATTTATTGCATACACAAAATCAGAAAGGGATTTTTTTTGAAAACCTTGTAGCATAAATAACATAATTTTCAACAAGGCCGCATTGTTGGGCCCATAAAAGACACCAATTAAAAAAAAAATCGGCTTCAATAAACTATAGTTTTTAAATTTTTGAATGTGAATAGACCTTAATTTTCTAAAATTTCACCATTTAAAAAATTTATATAATTATTGCCGAACCTAAAAAAGTACATGATAATGCACAATTAAGATTTTGCACCAAAGCATATATTGCAACAACCTTGGGTAAATGATATTCAACTTTGCCAATTGCCAACTTTAAACTCAAAGGCACACTCGCTAACTCCCAAAACAAACAAAGGTGAAAATTCCAAGATGGGATTAGAACAAATTCACAAGTAAGAATTCAAAGTGAAATCAATTTACATAAACTAAGAAACATGGTGGTTAATGCATGTTTGAATAAACATTAAAAAAAAATTATGCGATCACTTCATAAACAACTAATAAATCACAACAATTAAAGCAATGACTATAAAATATGTTTTCAACTATTGACTTATGTGGCAAGGTTACTACTCACAATGTTATTGATCTTATTACTAATGAATGAATGTATTTATTATATTCAAATTTCACTTAACATTTAATGACTCACTAATCTTGAACAAAATGTTTTGGTCCACCATGTGAATGTTTAACATGGCAATTAAATTGTTTTTAAATGTATTCCCATCCAATTTATAATTCATAAATTCAATAAAAAGAAATTAGGAAATAACATCACACGTGATAAACATGAATCCATGAATACAATGATTTGTGATTATATGTGTTTTCAATTTAATCATTTTCATATTTAATATTTATTATATGAAGTTTAATCAATGGCAATTGAATGAAATTTTTAAAATTTCAAATAAAACATGTGAGATGTAGGTGTATATTTTTAGTTTAAAAATTACATTGAAATTTTTGAAATAAATAAATTGATGTAATTGAACTTGAAATTTTGAAATTAAATCAATTAAAAATTTTATGGAATTTTAGAAAGTGAAATTGATTTCATTATTTTGTTTATAAAATCTAAATTCTAATTAAAAATAAATTTTAACTTATGGCACAAATCAAAACTTTGAAATTACATCTGAATTTTTAATCAAATTTAGATTTATTGAATTTATTCAGATAAGAAATCAAATAAATTATAAAAATAATTATAATTATGATATTAAATTTTTATTTATTTATTTATAAACCAAAATTAGAATAATGACATGACCAAGTTTCAAAATTAATTAATTGATTTTACATTCTATTTTATTTTTATACCTTCAACAATAAAACCATTGCCATGATAAGGTTAAATTTCTTTCCCCTTACCAAGTAGACATTCATCCAAAACAATACAATGGATCGCCGTGGCATGTCTAACATAACTACGTGTCCAAAAAACATATTCAACACAATTTTAGAGACCATAATCAAAAAAATTCCAATATGATTAAAAATCCTTGTGAAAATGGTGTATCATGGACAAATCACAAGTCAACCAAATCTCATTCAAAGGGAATGCAACTCTTGTGGAATTTATAAATCACAGTCACAAAGTTCAATTTAGAAATAAAAGAGAAAGAAACATAAGCATGAAAAAATGAATGCAACTAATGTGCAATCCATAAATCACATGTAGACAAAGTTCACTTTAAAAATCAAAGAATAAAAACATGGACATGTGATGATATATTCCAACAACAATTGGAGTAATTCAAAGTTTGCGATAGTGAAATGAATTCAATTCAAAGATGCATTATTCAAGCAAGCATGGGCCTTGCAAGAAGTGACTTTCCATAAAGTGTCACAAACTTAGTGGCTTCATAGGTTCGTTCGAAATTCGCATGAAATCTATTATTTCACGGGCTCGTGTTTTTTGCACACAAATGTCATGCGTAAAACACATATGATGCATGTATAAGTGTGGTTGAAATATTTTCAACCACATTAATACGTGCATCATACGTGTTTTAAACCCCCAACATCCATGTGCAAAAAACACGAATTCATAAAAGAATAATTTTCACACGATTTCCATTATCAAGTCATGGGATGGGAAGTTTGTGATGAAGTTCTTAACGCACAACACTAATAATTGAAATGAAACGTTACAATGATCATGTGTTAAACTAAAAAAATAATTGAAACATAATTATAGTGCTAATAAAATTGTTAAGGACATCACAACAATCAATTGTTAGACATAACTTCAAGACAATTGACATGGAAACATGAAAAAAATGTAGATAGGATTAACATAGACATGATGCAAACGTGATTTGTAAGCAAGATGCATAAACAAAGAAACTTGCATGGACAAATATGCATAAAGAGAAACTTCAAAACTTATAAAAACATATAGACAAAGAAACTTGTAGATAAAGAGACATGAACCTATAGAATAACTTGCATATAAATATAGCTTGCATAGAGAAAAAAAATTCATATACAATTTTGAATGCATACCAACGGTTTTGATTTTGCATATACAAGTTAAATAAGATGCATAAACATTGTACAAATAATAACACCTAAATTGACTTACACAAACAATCAGTAAAATAGTTATGAATAAAAAGGTTCATGCAAGTGCATTAGATACATATAAAATATAATTATTTCAATGTTTGAAATTTATGTTTTAATTACAAAAGCTTAACATAAAACTTGAAAACCAAACGAGTACCCATAATCATTAATATCAAGAGATCTAGTTAATTTGTTGATCTTTTGATAAAGGTTTTAAGTACTTTTGACACTAATAGGAATATGTCCCTAATTCATCAAAAATTTCACTAATCATTTAAATGAAATCACCATTAATTCATTAGATTAAAAATTTAGTGAGTTCAACACATCTCATAATGATTGACAACATGTCGGTATGAACAAGCAAATTCGTTAAAAATTTATCAAATTAAAAATTGGCACATGACATTTATTATTTCAATTAAATGTTTGTGGAAAATTTTATAACTATTTAATATTATAGTGATCCTTAAAGTCATCTTGTTTTCACCCTATCTTTGGGCCTCCTTTCACCCCCCCCCCCCCTATCCCCTCTTTTAGTGGTATTCACAAAGTAATGAAATTTCATTAAATCTCAAATTTTGAAACTCAACATTTAATGCACAATGTTCACAAGTAATAATAGTAATTGTATAAATAAGAGCAGTGAAAATATATGTAGTAGCAGTGGAGGCAGTTAAGGGGAAAAAAAGACAAGATTAAACTTAGTTTACCGCCAAGATTCATGGTTTTTTAAATTTTCAGCCCTTGTTGAATGCTAATTTGTTTTTTTGCATGTTTTTCTTATATCCCACCCATGTATGAACAAACTCAAGGTTTTAGTGTTGTGTTTTCCTTACTTTACAAATAACTCTATTAATTCAAAATTTTAAATTTATATTATTAATAGAAATACCATTTATGTACATACACCATTAACCACAAGGTTTGAAACTTGGATTTCAAGGTGATAACCCATCGCCATCCAACCACCTCATTTGATATAAAACAAATGGGGTGATGATTGTATTTATTATTATTTTTATTCGAAATGTTTTACAAAAATCAAGTTTATTATTATTATTATTATTATATTCATATTGTGTCCAAATGAAAAGAATTAATTTCATTTAAAAAAAATTCTCCAAGGTGTACATTTTATAATTTAATTATAATTATTTAATAGCTATTTAATAGTTTCATATTTAAGTTATTAAACTCATAATAGTATTTATAGAAATATATATTATATAATTTTACAGAAATTATTTAAATTATTTATTTATTTCCACATTTTTTCAATATAATAAATTTTATTGAATTTTATTACGAATAATAAATTCTCATCTTTTTTAAGGTTTTTAATTTTATAAAATGGTATTTAGTATAAAATATAACATTTTTTTCAAATTGTACAACCAAAGGTTTTGATAAATAAATCCAAAATTTTAATAAATTCTAAATTAGAATTTAATATGTGGGATTATTTATTTGGATATATTTTTACAATAATTTGAATAATATGAAATTGAGCCTTATAAAGAATTATTTTGATTAAAGTGTAAATGATTTAATCATGTAATTTTAACATTATGTAAAGTACTAACATTATACTTAAACTTCTTTAGTATTAGTTGATACACATATAATATTTTCATTTGATTTTTTGGAAAGGTCTTCTCATTTATGAAAATAAATTTTTAATACATACTATAACATTTTTAAAAGTTATATTAGTACCAAATATTTTAATAAATTAATAAATATTTACATTCAATATTTTTATTAAAATATATTTTATTAATTTATAAGTAATTTGAATTTTTAAAAATAAACTTTAATGGATTAGGCATAAATGATTTCACCCATGTGAAATTGCAATAGGCCAAAACACTAATCAATGAACCCATTTCACTTTTAAGGCCTCTTAGTGAAATGGGTTGGTGAACTAGACCCATGTTTCATACAAATGAAACAATATGACTAAGTATATGACATTTGTGTTTAAACAATGCACATGATATCGATGTTTGAACAATACAAGTAAATGAATGACATTCGTGTCTATTCCATATGAATTTATGAAAAGCAAATTTGAATAACTATTATTACCAAATCGTGGCCCATGAAATTTCACACCAACATAAAAAACTATGTCCATTCTTGTAATGTAGTTGGAGACAAGTTACATGTCAAATTTTCATCCTTGAATAGTGGGCATTTAATGGAATAATTTTTTACCTCCATGAAGGGCAATCATTTCATGTGAGTAGAACCTAAGGTGGCTCCAATTTTAGTAAATCATGTTTTTCTTTATATTTGAAAATGTTTCCTTGCACAAAAGATTCATTCGTCAATTGAAAGACCTTCTTGACCAATCACATGTAAAATTTCCACCATTTCAATAGAGAGTCTTTGATGTTTTATGCTTGGGAAGGCAAGAGTCAAGACTAGCTTCACATTTTGAGAATGTCCTCACCCATGAGCTTTACCCATAGTAAAACATGATGTGAACATTTTCATAAACTTAAAACATATACATATCCAAGGTGCATGAGGAGAGAGTTTTCACCTGCTTTTCAATAATGGCAAAAATCCTACACATGTATAAAAGTATATTCACACCAAATGATAGGTTGACTTTGTGATAGGCCCTAACACATGATAAGGATTGTCATTTGAACCTTTTCACATTGTCAACTAGTTATTTAACCTACAATAATAATTGTAAGAATATCTTTGTTCACATAGTGTGTGAATGATTATACATACCTTTTGACGTACTAACCCTACTCATTAGATTCATGGTGATAGCAAATATGTAGCCACAATTTCAATGCTCACATTTTTTTGCACAAAAATCATTTTTTCCAACTTATTACTTGTTGATTGTTTCTTCAATGCGAATGTCATTTCTTGTTTTTTCAAATTTGTGATATATTCAAACTATTGTGCATTACCATTATTGTGGTGTTTGTTTTGTTGTGTGTTTTTTTTGTTGTGGCATCTCCAAGTTTTTGTAGAATAGCTTGTGCAACATCTCCAAGTTTTTCATCCTTTATTTTGGTTTTGAATTCAACTACTTTTTTTTGTTGTTGTAACTTTTTTGTATATTTTTCCTTGTAAGGTCTTTTTGTGTTTTGTGTCATTTAGTCTACATACTTCATGAAGCCACTTAAAATTGCTTTGCTTGCACAATTTGTTCAAATTGTAATCCAAACACAAAATTTGCTAGTATTTGATCATTTTAACAAGGAATTTGCATCCAATTTTGTTTATTTTGTAAATGCATTATAATCACATCATCACAAACTTTGTGGGTCACATTTTGGCCATAATGGTCATGCAAATTTTGCTTTTAATAAGTTTGTATGAAATAGACATGCATGTCATTCGTCTACTTATATTGTTTGAACATCAATGGCATGTGCATTATTTAAACATGAATGTCATATGCCTATTCATATTGTTTAGACACAAATGTTGCATGTATTTATATTGTTTACACACGAAAGTCATGCACATGATTTTTATGTTTAAATAATGCATGACATTCGTGTTTAAATGGTACGAATTTATGAAATAATAGATTTTGCACATATTTAGAATAAACCCACGAAAGCTATAAATTTGTGATGTTCCTTTTGATGGCAATAATAACACGTTTGTGTTTTGAACAATGTTGAATTTTTTGATTTTGCATAGTTGCAAAATCTTTTGTATCTAAATTGTTGTTGAGTTAAGATTTTGGTGATTGGGTTAAAGCAAGATCGATGACACAATACTCATGATTTCTTATGATGTAGTCAATGATAAAAGATGGATTGAACATTTATAGGTTTTTTTGCTAGACAATTGACAAAAAATTTGAAATATAAAATGGAAAAGCAAAATAAAAATTATAGGTTCACAATTCTAGTGAACATTAAGGTAGTATTGCGTTGTTTAAATTAGCGCATGCACATGAATACTTATAGTGTAGTAAATTTCTCTTAGGGGAAATCAACATTGCATTTAGTGCTTAGGGAATTTGTACATGCAATGATTGAAATATTCAAAAATCAAATTTAGTGATAGTATGTTATAGATCATGGAAGGATTCAAGGACTTGTCACGTTTGTTAAGTATTCAAGACATCGTTGACACAACTCATACCCACATTTAAAAGTTGAAAATTCATGTTTTTGTAGTAGAATACTATTTCTTCAAGTTGAAGGGATATAATATGTAGTTGTAAGCCATTGTTGATCACATGAAGAAATTAATTTACATTTTTGTCAAAATGTTGTTTATGAACGATGCAAGAGTTTTGCGTCTATCTTCAATTTACCACAAAGCTATGTGGGGATATTTGTTCAATGAACATAATTCAAGTGAAGGTTTCAAGCCATATGTGATTGGGGGCTATTTGTTGTTTTTGTGGTTGATGGTACCACACAAGCAAACAACTATCAAACATTCAATTCTAAAAGCTTTGTACAACAAACAATTATCTCCTGCCAAAGTTGTAGTTGATGTTTTTTGAAAAAACCTTTCAAGAGATGATGATCAAGATCAATTTGAATGTGTTATTTCTCTTTTGTGTAATTGTCTATTGTTGTATTTTACACAACATGATCTTCAATGGTAAGGATGCAAACATTGATGAGTTGATGTTCGAGTTGTAGGTAGAAAATGTGGTTGAATTAAAAAATGGTGGCATGAAACAATGTGATGATCAAGTTAATCAAATAAATGAACTTGCCTCACAAATAGGGGAAAATTTAAGCGTCAACCAAAAAATTACATTAAAATAATACATAGGGAACCAAAGACCACAAAATCATAAAAAGGTTGAAAAAATGCCTACACTTTTATTTTCTTTGATTCTTGAATAACTAACCTAGTGCATAATGCATCAAAACCAAAAAAAAATGTGATTTAAACTCTATTTGCAAGATTTGAAATTGAAAAAAATCAAGTAGTTGAATATAATGTTTTTGGAGAACTTTCTATAATTACTAGAATCCTTTTTGGGTGATGAAAAATTGAAATCAACAATATCTTGTATCAACATCCTAGTTAAAATATTTTGTTACTTCTTGTGATTCCAAGCCTTCATTTTACAACGTTCTCCTCCTCTTCATTTAAAAAATTAAATATGGCAACTAGTGGAGGCATGTGTGCCTAATTTGTGATGAATGCACGACACATAATTATGCTTAGGTTTGAAAAAATAATCACAAGGTTTTTGCTCATTCAATGCACTTTCTTGTCATTTGCTTTGAAATATTGTAGGTGTTTTTTTAAGTTGCTATCATGAGTATGAAGTTGCATAACATTAATATTCTCTATGATTGCATCCACAAGAGATTTGTTGTTTATGTTCAGAAGCTCAAGATAAGAGATAAAAGATTGTCATGGTTTTGTTTTATTCCAATATGCTATTTGTAGGTGTTGTAGGATTATTAACAAGATTGATCTTAATAGTTTGACAAATGTTGCCTAACAATAGTTATATGTTTTTAGATAAGTCCACAAAAGTTGTAACTTTTGACATACCATGAATGTTTTGCAATTAGGTCTTGAAATTCATTGATGTTATTTTGCAATTGAAATTCATCATTTTCATCATGTGTTTCTTGTGCAGGTGACGCACTCCCAAGTCCCGGGGTGAACCCACTTGAGGGTTCACCAAAGTGTAGTTACGGAAAGTTGGGACTCGGAAGGCGCTCCCGACTTCCAGCACTATAAAGGGGTAGAGGGGCGTGCTAGAAGTCCCGGGATTAGACTAGGAAGAAGGTTTAGTAGATCAAGCTTGAATCTGCATCAAAACAAACCACAAAGTGGTTAGTTCACATTTTCGGGACACCCTTGGATGTTGGGACAAGCCACGGGCACTTTGGACCACAAGACTCACCACGGCCCGGACTCGGGGGAAGCCACGACCTTCCCCCATATAGTATTCTCTGCAACGCTCCGCGGAGGCTACATCCAAATGGCTCTTTTTCCCGGGACTCCCAAGTTGGAGTCCCGAAATTGTCTCGAAACTGTCCCGAGTGGAGTCCCGGGACTTTGGGAGCTCATAACTCCCGATTGCCAGATCTAATTGCAACGAGGTCTCAACCAAACTTGTAGCCCTCGTCGAGATCTTTTCAACGACGTATCGCACTTTCAATTCGAAGGTCAAGAAGAGGTCGATTCCCGACTTTTAGTGGTCGGGAGTCAAATTGTCAGTTTGACTCCCGACCTTTCTTTTGCCCATAACTTGGGCTATAGATGTCCAAATGACCAATGCGAGGTCATTTTCGATATCTACGCTTCAAGAACTTTCCAATGACACCAAGAACACCTCAATGCAAGGTGTTTTGGGCCTTGTTGTCGAGCTCTAAACATTCAGGAGTCCCGGAAGATTCCAAATCCTCAACTTTGGAAGTGTTGGGCTTCACCCCCACACTTGGCCAAAGTGGGGTTGCGACAGTAGGTGTTGGTTTGTGGATTTTGTCACCTTGAACATTGAAATATTTGGTATGTAGTGTTGGTTTGTGAAA
>Ga0209208_10012867_pt1 | contig 10528 bp, 5 predicted proteins | sample S1TSphfallax_3_FD_187694 | JGI IMG/M metagenome (GOLD analysis project Ga0209208, IMG submission 187694) | Host-associated microbial communities from peat moss isolated from Minnesota, USA - S1T2_Fd - Sphagnum fallax MG (SPAdes) (version 2) | ecosystem: Host-associated > Plants > Peat moss >... | reverse complement strand
AGAAACTTTATATGATTTTGATTTGAAACTTGGCTAATTCTATCCATTCATATGCCGAGGCTTTCTGTCTTTGAAGGCTACCATTGTAATTTAAATTGCATGCATTCAGTATCTGTTGAGAAAGCTTTTCCCATAGTTTTGCATCACAATTTTTTTTATCAAGCTGAAAGCAGATTGGTTGCCAATTTGTGACATGCCAGTAGGTGAACATAGAATCCAATAGAATTGCTGTTGTTGAGCAAATCCATCGTAGCTGTCTTTCTAGTGACAGTACATTGGGCTGGAATTTCTAAAAGAACATAATTTTCCCACTGAAAAATGTTTCTGCCTTTAGACCATGGTGTGATAATAACTTCAGCTACTGGCGCTAAAATTTTCCAATTGGATTTCATATAATGTTCAAGTCTTTAGTGTTATGATTTTATGGCAAGAATGCAATGTAGAGATACTCAATGTAGCTGCTACTAGCAGATTGATATGATAGGAGAATATGAACACAAGTCTTGTCATGCATTTTTAAGGGTAACTTGCTTTAACATCTAACTTTCTATGGCATGATCTGTACTTTGGGATGGCAGGGAATAGGGGTGATCAATAAAAATATATTTAGCTGTAGATACATACAGTTAGTAGATTTCTCTTGTTCATGATTATACCGAACCTGACAGAAAACGGTCGAGGTTACCAATCAAATACTTGGTCTCATACACTAGCATCTGGCTGCCAGTGTCTTCAAGCTAAGCATAAGGTTTATGTCTCCAAGCACCATGTTTAGCACTTTCAATGTGAATTTGTTTTGATTGTGACTTGTGAATCGTGATAACAAATACAAAAAAGAGCTTTGTGACTGTGCTGTATTGCCCACTTTCTGCGAAATTGACAATGGAAAGGAGCTTTGATTACAACATTGGAATTGAAAGGAAGGTGTCTCATTCTGGTGTGGCACCTCAATTCAGTAGACTATGGACTAATCAATTCAGCATCTATAGATGGTGGAAGTTGGGCAAGTTGAAGAAGGGTGGATTTCCTCGTTTCTTGTCTTCTCAAGTTTGGTAAGCATTATCTTATCTTGTCTCTTTGCTTGAGAAAGAGAGATTTCAATATTTTAGACGATGTGTTCATTGCCTTTCACCAATCTAATTCAAAGTGAGATTTTTCCACTTGGCTAATACACTTATTAGTTTTCATGTGTTTTGTCACACATTTTGGCAATTTATGGTTTGGGGTGCATGTCACCTTTCACCTTTAAATTTACACAAAATGATTGGGTGTTTTTTTTCTATTCAGCCAACAAAAAATAACAACCATGTTCATTTGAATCATTTTAAAGAATGGACTTATAGGGAATGTAATTTTTGTCAATATTGAGCTTCTTGATCATGCATTCACCAAAGCACAACACTAGTACTAGAAGCCCCATGGATAGTATATTTTTCTTCAAGTCAAAAAAATCATTATAACTACATCCAAGATAGTTGTTTTCTTGGACAAATGGCTAGGCAAAAGGTGTTTATGTTTAAAATGTTGTTCTATGGGCCAATAAGTGGTATTCATTTGGTGAGGCACATGCAACCTTAAGTGATTTGCAAAATTGTGGGTTGATGTTTGATCATGTCAAGCGTGCTTAGGAATGGACCACCATGGACTGTCATGTTTATGACCAAGTGTACTATAAAGTGTTTACCATTACAGTTTGTGACATGTAATCTGAATCCACAAAAGTTCAATGTGTCATGTTAAGAAAATTGAACATGGTGATGGTTAGATTTGGTCTTGCAAACCACAATTTCAAAAGTTTCATGGCATATATGAAATTTTTTAAATAAAATTTCATGGCTATTCTTTAGTTCACTTAATCTTGTGCTTTCCTATCTAATTCCCTACCTAGGTAAGTAAGTAGGTCCTACTTTTCTACCTACTTATGTAATTACGTAGATAGGTAGGTCCTAAGTAAATATGTAAGTATATAGGTTTTAAGATCTACCAACCTACCTACCTATGGTTATGTATGACTTACCTAACTACTTAAATAGATATTTATTTATATAAATATACCATGTGGAAATTTTGTGTTGTCACGTGTCACAATTTTAAACCATCATCAACAATCATAATGGACAATGGAAATCAATATTTCACAAAAAAAATAATTTTTATGTCCAAAAATCTTCATGGTGCCACGTGTTAGACTTTAATAGATGGATGATAATTAATGACATTAGTATGACATTATGGGTGTAGTTATAATGGAGTTGCATAGTAGTTGAAACTAAGTTGTTTTGATAAAATTGCAATGAGTTGCACAATATATACAATGAGTTGCAAGGCTTTTGTAAAACACCATTTTTTTTCATAGTGAGTGCAATGCCTTCACATGCAAATTCTTGCTGCTAGGAAGGATGATCTATAGTGTGAGAAATGGAAAGCAAGTGACTAATCAAACAAGTGTTGGATCCCTAGAACTCCTATGATGGCAAACTTCTCCAAACTAATATTGTTGCAATAATTTAATTTCCTTCTTTTTTCAAGCCCTTTTCAATCTCCAAATTCTCGGCCTTAGTTATTCCACTTTGTAAATATCCACATTTTGTGTCCCATAAGCTGCAAATCATGATGCCATGCATAAAGAATTCGAAACATCTCTAACATTAATTAAAAGTAATATTCAAAGAAAAAAATGACATTGATTTCATCATCATCACAAAAACATTTTTTATTAATATACAATATATTTGCAATGGACATCATTGCATACATTCACACATATAGTTGCAAAGCAAAATACTACAAATAGAAAGTAAAATTTTAGATGTATAATCTTGCACTACATTAGGTCAATGCAACTTGATTCAATTTAAAGATAACATCAAGATATAATGAACTTTGAAAATAAATGGAATGGAAGTTATACTTTTGAAGGTAAAGGAAATTTGTAATCAACCACTATAAATTTTGTAGATAATCCCATCTCAATATAAATGATAATCATTTTAAATGTCACAAACAATTTGCAAAGGTTTCGACAAAGCCTTTTGATTCTATAACAACCAACATCTTGTTAAGACCACTAATTATTGTGATTAGATTCTAGGCTAGGTTTTTTCCATGGGGTTATTTAGTGGCATCACATTTTCTATCTAGGTTTTAACTAGCAAGTAGTGAGACCATATGACTAACAACAAGTAATTTTTAAATGAAAAATGTTTATATTTCAAACATTGCATGTGTCTTTAAGTTTCAAACATTTATTGGATGCAATCAATCTAACATTTTTTTTTTAAGGCCCTAGAACATGAATAGATTCACTAGCACCACATTTCTTATTTTCAAGAAACTTCAAAAGGAGGTGAATCTCGATTAGAACTGACTTGTTACAAAAATGGTGATCACACTAAAAATACATGCCATTGTGTAAGTAAATATTATTGTGAGGCTTCACCAAGCATAATGAACACAAAAAGAATGGAAAATAAGTGAAAGCCAATCCTCAAAATGTTTACGGTTGGAAATCTCAAAAGTTTCATTCCATTACTTTCATGTGTTGTAATTTTTCAACATGATAATCTAACTAAGGATAATTTCCATTTTAGACAAAGTAGACAATAATCATATCATATTAGCAAAAGTTATGGACAACTTTGATCAACATTATAAGAAAATATAATTTTTCAAAAGGTCTAACTTGACTAAAATGTCCACATTGACCAAAGGGGATGGCCATTTTGATTAAAGACATAGGGCATGAAAAACATGAGTTACTTTTGATTGAAACATTTGACTAAAATGACATTTTTGACCATGTGACAAACAAAATATTTGGTCAAAAAGGCCAAAGGCTCATTAAAATGATTAAAGTTTAGTCAAATTGATTATACTCAATGGCCATTATGATTTACAATTAATCAAATTGGTGATTTTAATTTGACATTTAATCAAATCAACCATACTAATTTAGTTACTTAACCTAAAAGTTTATCTTGTTAAAGGTACATACCAAACCTAAGTTCATTGTTAGTAGGCTTTAAGTTAAGCATATTACACCTAGTAGGTACTTATGAAGTTTAATAGTTTATTTGTACATGCTACCTTTAGGCACAACATGTACTTAAACTTAATACATTAATTAGTTAATATTTAATAATTGATAGTTACTACTAAATAGTTTATTATTAATATGTTATATAATTAATTAGTCAAAAAGAAATCTAATTTATCTATTTTTTTGGCTATTCTTTAATTTATTTTTCTAGTAATTAATATATTCAATATATAATTATTATTGATAAGTGATTATATTAAATTTATTTTTTAGTTAATAACCATTTGTTATATATTAATCGATGATAATAATTTAATAGTCAATGTTCAATAATTAGTTATTTATATTGAATAAAAATTATTTAGCACTTAATATTTTTAAAAATAAATTATTAGTTTTTTTCTTTTATTTATTTATAATTATAATTAATTAATCAATCATTGCTAATTATTTTTGAATTAATAACATGTAATAGCCTACTAAGTGTAGGTACCTATGTCTTATCTAGGTAGATACTTGGTACATATTATAACCTCTTATTTAGATAAGTAATACAAAAATATTGAAGTTCATTGATGAATGTTATAGTATGTACATCAAAATTAAAAATTCAGTCAAGTTTAACTAACTTCATGGGAAGTGTTTATAGGTCCATTTTCAACCCTCATTATGTTTTCTTTTGATGATGAAACCTGCCAATCATAAATAAACCAAAGCACCCCCCTCCCCCCAAAATGAAGGAAAACAAGGAACAAAATGAAAGGGTTTAAGGTTTGGTGTCTCTTCCTTACAAGTAAAGCCAACAAAATATTATTGGTAACCAAAGCAATTGTTGTATATTGGCCATTGGTTGCACAGCTAAAATAAGAAGCAAAAGAATAAAGTTTTTGGACTTAAATATAGTCAGTCATAATAGTATTTGTTTTTTGTACGTACAAATATTTGTCAATATTTTCTCCTGATCATTTTGTTTGCAAAATGGGTTTACAAATGAAAGCCCCAACCAAAGCGAACGACGATGAAGTAGCAAGTGGAAAAGATCATCTACACCCATGAAAAAAAATTGCCGTTGCTTTTACGCAATTGTTAACATTAGATAAAGCTTGCAAAATAGCTCACAACCCAAAATTGGGCCCCTTAGGAGGAGGGGCCTAATTGAAGGGCCTAATTGCTCTTAGAGCCTTATTTATTCCACACATTTGACCATGTAGTGTGTTTCCAAAGAGTTGAATCAACGATGACGAAAAAGTAAGGACCCAAATATTACATTTTCAAAAATGTTGAAGTTCTTTGGGGGTCGTTTCTCAATACATTATTGTTATTCTTTTTCTTTGGGTCAAATTATCAACACAATTTCCCATGATCGAATGTTTGTTTGATTAAAAGATTGTTTTTATGCATTTCAATCAATATTTTGTGACCCATTAAAGTCTATTTCCATTAGGTTGATGTGGTCATGGTTATGACTGAATGTTTTAATATGGAACTCTAATGGAAAGCCACTAATATGGAGTTTTATGTTCGAAAAACTTCTGTGTATCAAGAAAAAAAAAGAAAAAAAGGATGAGCATTTTGAAAAATGAATTGTCATTTTGTAAGGCTATTTTCAAATATATTAAACATTAGAATTTTTTGTAAAGTATTTTAGACAAAGGATGGAAATTATATTAATAATTTGACCCGAAGAAAAAGAACAACAACAATAATGTATTGAGAAATGACCCCCAAAGAACTTCAACATTTTTGAAAAGGTAATATTTGGGTAAAAGCAATAGCAAAAAAATTTCAATGTATCTAGAGGGCATGCTATCAAGCAGAAAATCTGTGACCTTGCTCTTCAGTGCGATTACCCTACACCAAAAAAAAAATCAATATGAAATTAAAGATGAGGATTAATAAGGGCGGGCACTTGGCACTCTTTGTTGTAATGTGGAGGGCCTTAGTGTGATGCTAAACCTTATGTGCAAGCAATCGTTGTCGCAACCCTAGACTTGGGCTTACGACCAAGGCAAAGGGGTTACAAGGTTGCGGGCCAAGAGGAAGCCCAGGAGTCACATCACATACTCCCGGGAGTGTAAGAAAGTGTGAGGGAGTGAACTCTCACACTCTCAAGGCAACTCCCACTTTGGGAGATGGAGTCCCGATGCACTTTCGAAACTTCAAAGAGCAATTTCAGGGGTCAAAACTCAATATTTTGTGGCGTTCTTTATATTATTAGAAAAGCTCTTGAAACGTAGATATTTAAAATGGGCTTGCATTGCTCATTTGGACATCTGAAACACAAGTTATGGCCAAAAGAAAGGCTGGGAGTCAAACTGTTAGTTTGACTCCTGACCAGAAAAAGTTAAGAATCGACCCGATTTACTTAGCTACAGACAACGTGCGACATACCGTTGGAAAGCTCTCGACGAGAGCTACAACTTTGCTTTAGACCACACTTCGATCCGAGGTTTTCTTGTAAAGTTACGGGGTTCCAAAGTCTCGATAGTCCCAATTGGCGCGATTTCAGGACTCCGATTCGGAGTGGGAGTCCCGGGAGAGAAAAGCCGTTTGGATGTGGGCCCCATGGAGAGGTGCAAAGTATACTATAAGGGGGAAGGTGGTGGCTTCCCCCAAGTTCGGGCCGTGGTGAGTCTTGTGTGTCCGTGTTGCCCGTGGTTCGTCCTAACACCAAAGGTGCTCCAACTATGCATTAACCACCTTGTGTGGGTTGTGTGCAGGCCCGTGTGAGTGAGTGAAGCTTGTCAACTCTTCCTAGTCCCATCCCAAAGCTTCAACGCAAGTCTTCATTCTTACAACCTATATATGATACCTAGGTTGTTTAGTTTATGTTAGTTAGTATAATCTAAGATTCTTGGGTTAGGAATTTAACATTTGTTTTTAATCTAGGCCACCTAGCCTAGGTTGGTTAACGTAGGTAGTTAGCTTAGCTAAGTTATGTTGAATTGACTTTTGATTGGGCAAATTAACTAGTTAGGTTAGGTTAGGTTAAGTTGACTTTTGGTCATGTGTAATGACTCATAATGTGTTTAGAGAATTTTAACACGTACCACCATTCATCAATGCGTCTTTTGTAACACTTAATCGAATAAAATGACTAAGTTGAGATGACATGCATTTTACACCTCATACTGAGGTTAATGATGACATGGAATTTTCATTATTATAAGAAAATTTTTAAATCCTAATCATTAAAATGATTGGGCTTTGTAATTAAACATCCATTGCGACTAAATGGGTGAAACGAGATGGGTTTAGCAACTCATTAGTCATTAGTTGCACATGTCATTTTTGACTAGTATGTAAATATAAAGGTTAGTTGCAAAACCCAAAATGTGTTGTTGTGTATCTTGACAAAAAATACATGCTAGATTTCTATTGGGTCTAATGGATGTAGTGGGATATTGTTACCAAGTTCTAGATGATATGATAGTTGGGATTTGATGTGACTTTGATGCATGATATGTTTTATTGTAATTGGTCTAATAGGCATACTATCGGTTTCATGTCCATTTGATTTTGTGGATTCTGCCTCTATGAGATCTATATGGTTTATTCTAGGTCTAGAAACCTCAAGCTTGCTTTAGGTTCATGTTTGTACATGTGTTATTGCTCTTTCAACTAACATTTTATAGCTTACATTTGTTTTGTAGCATAAAATGAATGAAGCAATCACCCTCATTGATCTTGTTGGATTCAAAGATTATGCACATGGGATTTTTTTCAAATTTGGGGGTGGTGAGGCAGTTCACCATGGGAAACCCATGGCAAAAGATACCTAATCTATTTTTGTTAGCTCATGCTTGCTAGTTAAATCTTCATTGCCATTTCCAAAGACAAGGCATGATCCTCCTTTCATTAGAGTTCAAGATGCATTTGGGTGCATAATTTTGTGGCCTTGGAAATAAACATCCACATATATGGGGTAGGCCATGACAACTAAGTAGGTAATTCGGTAGGTTGGCTAGTTGTTAAGGTAGGTATGTTTAAAGTATGTAGGGTAAGGTGATTGGGTAGGTAAGTAGGTAGCGTATGTATATTTGACTTATTTAACTAGCTTAAAACTATGATTTTAGGTAATTATGTACCTTGTTAAGCTTAGTTTGGCTACCTAGCTTAAATTATTAAGTTAAGTAAGTAATAAGTACCTAAGTTTTATTAGTAGACTATAAATTCTATTAGGTAGGTAACCTAGGCCTAATTAATAAGCTAGTAGGCTAATTATAATAGGTTAGTTAATTATGTATGTTAAGTATGTAGGTAGTTTTGACCTAGGCCTACCTAACTAATGTCAAATCAATTTGTTAACATGGTTGTTTTAACTACCCTTATTCCTTTGTTTGTCCCTTTTGACTAGATGACTAATTGACACTTAATAAAAAATGTCACTTTAGTCAAATATGCTAATAAAAAATAACACATGTACCTTTCATGTCCCAACCTATTAATCAAGATGGCCACCACTTTTGGTCAAAACAAACACTTTGGTCAAGTTGGACTTTCTAAAAGGTCATGATTTGTAGGGGTGATTTTTAAAAAAAATGATAGGTTCTTTATAACTTTTAGAATTTGCAACCTTTTCCAACAAAAACAACCCCTCATGATTTATAATAATGAATTTTTGTTTATTTGGTAGGTTCCTTATAACTTTTAGAATTTGCAACCTTTCCCAACAAAAATAACCCCCCTTTCTTGTATAAATTTGAATTCACATGACAAACATGTTTTTTCAAAGCATTAATGCCATAATTTTTGTTGTAATTCATAAGTCCTTTGTGTTTTCCTTAGCCTCATGTTCCAACCCACGAGTTGGGTGGCACACAACACATCACATCATCCATGGGTTATGAACATTTATTTTTGCACCATCATTCACCACAAAGAATGCCCAATACCCTGATGATTGATGGATAGGAAACCACAATCATTAAGGTTGGTTAAGATCATGGTTCAACTTTAGTTTGAGATGAAAATTTGATGTCTTCTTTCAATCACAAATTGTTGTTGAAAGTATTGTGCCATTTGTGGATGCCATTATGAAAATCTATTTTATTATCTACCCTATATTCTTCAACTATTATCTACAATTATATGGAAAAAGGATTAAAAAAAAAATTACAATATTATAGGCTATAACTACCAAGATTTTTCTAATATGAACTATAAAGTTCAATATCTCAAGAAATGTTGGAAAATAATCAAACCACAATAATGTAGATGGTAATTGAACTAACTTACCTCCAAGACAAACACCAACATGATGACGATGATTGCAGTTTGTAGCAATTTCACTATGATGGTGATTAAGAACAATTGCAATGATAGAATACAACTCCTTAACACTTAATACATGATTCTTGATGACCAAAACAAGGATCTTCGTGATGGTGAAGATGAAATTATAGAAATGCAATGAAAAAATTGAAAAAAAAGTGGTAAAGGAATTTTTTTTACATGTAATGCAATTAATGGTGGTGTAACACCTTCACATAAAAGTGTTGCACTTGAATAAAAAGGAAGATTGTGATTGTTGACCACCAATTAATGACCACCACTGAAATTAAAAACAAATGCATGTGATGACCCACAACAATGGAACAAACAAAAAAAGACCAATGGTGATTTGGCAAAAATAGTGATTGCCATGAAAATATGATATACAAATTGTTGGTACTTTCTTTTTTGAAAAATAGTTGCTAGGTTTGAATTTAGTTTAGGACAACAAAACCCACAAAACATGAAAAATCACAAGTGCAATTTGACACAAAACCATGCAAGGTGCAAAATGATAAACTCAAAAGTGTGTTAATGGCTATTTAACATCTTGTATAATCTCCTCCTTTGGGCTAGCTATATAGGTTACAAGAGTAGAACTTTGGGCAAAATATATGGGATAAAATGAGGAGCCATTAGGAACATGTTAGGGGAACACATTGGGAAATCATTTGGAACTTGATGGGAACACAACGAAAATTTTATGAGAACAACAAAAATTCAACAATGCCACCCTCCCTTGAAAGAAAAAAAAAACTTGGGTCCCTTTGGGTGCATGTTACTTCACTTCATTGGTTGCAAGAATTCTTTTTGCCTACATGCATTTTTTTGAGGGCCATGAATTATGGGTGTAAATTCATTCCTATTTTTCTTTCCCCCTCCCCCTTTGCAATGAGCCATTTTGATTGGCCCATCACAAAAAAATTACACAAAACTTTAGAGGTTCCCCAAAATAGAGGTTTATAGGTTTATATTGGAAGGTAGAGTAACCGATCCCTTTGCTCCAGGGTACGTAGGTGAAAAGAAGACTATTCTTTCTATTGTACTACTTATTGAGTTTGGAAGAGGACCCCTTTTATTTGGGCGGTGGGGGGGGGGGCACTAGCACCCACCAATGCACCCTGATGGATGAATGATAAGTGGTCAGGAAACAATTTTCTGTTGAGTTCCAGTTCCCTAACTAACCATGGGGGTTAGCTCAGTTGCTTTTTCTTT
>Ga0209208_10012866_pt1 | contig 10529 bp, 10 predicted proteins | sample S1TSphfallax_3_FD_187694 | JGI IMG/M metagenome (GOLD analysis project Ga0209208, IMG submission 187694) | Host-associated microbial communities from peat moss isolated from Minnesota, USA - S1T2_Fd - Sphagnum fallax MG (SPAdes) (version 2) | ecosystem: Host-associated > Plants > Peat moss >... | reverse complement strand
GAATATCTGGAATTAATCACAAGTATTGTTCAGCAATTCACAAAAAAGATGGATACGGGTATGCATAGTAATGGAACCACGGCGAATAAATTCGCCAGCGCCTTACCCCCATAGATGAATCTAGGGGCTTCCTCGGCGCTGATAATTTGGTGAAAAAGTGCAAGGTGAGATTAATGATTTCTCAAGCAAGGTGATGGATTATGAATCATATTCACCAAACCGGATAAAACGAGGTTTTTATAAGCGGTTCTTAAGTAGCTTATCTTTATTAATCAATTCAAGTGCGTTACAAAAGCTGATAAGCCTAGAGAGCAAAGCATTGTAATAAGGGTAGGCATCGTCTCGTTCATTTTGAAGAAGGGCATATAAGGTCAGTTCTGGCTCAGGAGCTAGATTATCTAGTGGGAAATCTAAGCCTGCGGAGCTTAAGCGCGTTGCAGCCATAGCAATTAATAGCGAACCAATAGTTTGATTCTGACCTTTGTGAAGGTCGTCTATTCCGGGTAAGATGAATTCTGCTCCTGGCAATTCCGATAGATTCATTCTGATTTACCTTCAAAACGCGCAATAAAGCTCTCAACCCTGCTTCTAAGAACATCACCGTCGAGGGAGGGGAATTGAATTAATTCGGGTGCAATGGCTTCAAAGCAATCATGCAAGTGTCTTACGGAAAACAATCTTTGTTCGTACATGGCTTGAACATCATTAATGTCACGCTCCAAACCTCTGGATATTTTAGAAAGAGCTTGGGCTGTGAAGTCATAATGATAAAACGAGATTTTACCTTTTTTGCCAATGAATACACTCCTATCACGCTACCCAGGAAGAGGAGGTAAGAAATCCTGTGGGGAAGTCAATTCAATATTGATATTTAATTCTTGTTTAAGTTTGGCAATAGCTGGGAAAATGCCTGGAGGTTCGGGGTCTAAACGAATATCAACATCAACCGTGGAACTACGCCATCCAATCAGTAGGGCACTAGCACCACCTGTAAAGTAAATGCACCCTGCACCCTGAGCTTCCCTACCCAAGGCTTCCATAAGTCGCTCTATCTTTTTTTGGTCAACGTTTGGGCGCATATTTTTTGGCTGTGATTACCTTCCTCGACCTGAATAAGGCAAGCCTCTTTAAAGGAAAATTGTACCTGATTTTCATAAAGACTAACACTATAGCGATCGCACCTGTGGCAATCTACTGGGGAGATAGCGGAGCATCCCATCTTCCCTGGGGTAAAATTTCAGGAGGCAGAAAGAATCTAGCGTGTTAATTTTGTAGCGGCAGGACAAGGGAGAGTTTATTCATGTTCGGTACCAGAGGTGGGGAACTCAAGGGAGCAAACCCTGACAAAACATCCCCCTCAAGTTCGACACAGAACCGGTATGAAGCCTTGTGGGGCAAAGTTTAAGAGAATTACACCCTAGAAGGAATCCCCATAATTTCCAACCCATCCTAGGGAGTAATGAAACAAATGTTAGAATACAATCATAATCACGAAAAAATATGTGAATTAGTTAAAAGAATAAACTTTTACCAAGGTAACAATGGCATCCTCCTTCAAGATAGCAGTTCGTGAATTACCTCTGTTCCCTCTACCTGAGGTAGTTCTATTTCCTAGCAGACCACTACCACTGCACATCTTTGAATTTCGCTACAGAATCATGATGAACACGATTTTAGAGAGCGATGGCAGGTTTGGAGTGTTGATGGTCGATCCAGCAAAAGGCGTGATTGCCAACATTGGTTGCTGTGCAGAAATTGTTCATTGCCAGCGACTACCGGATGATCGGATGAAGATGTTAACCTTAGGACAGCAAAGGTTCCGCGTCTTAGAGTATATTCGGGAAAAGCCCTACTGTGTTGGCTTAGTAGAGTGGATAGAAGACCAACCACCCACCAAAGATTTACGCTCCCTAGCAGCCGAAGTAGAACAGCTACTCCGGGATGTAGTGCGTCTATCAGCCAAGTTAACTGAACAAGATATCGAAATTCCCGAAGATTTACCTGACCTACCAACAGAATTATCTTACTGGGTTGCCAGTAACCTCTACGGTGCCTATGCAGAACAGCAAGCACTACTAGAAACACTAGATACTGCGGTGCGTCTGGAGCGGGAAGCAGAAATTTTAACTACTACCCGCAACCATTTAGCAGCGCGCTCAGTACTGAAAGATACTTTTAATGAAGGTTGACCCAGAACATTACTGACCAATGGGCAAGACACTATAGCTGCCAAAAATTTTTAAAATTTCTGTATATGTGGTTAAATCTGCCAAAGCAGATTGCATGACTGAGCTATTAACATCTGACTCCACGTCGATAAAAAATAGGTATTCACCTAGCGATCGCTTTGTAGGACGAGACTCAATTCGACTGAGGTTAATACCCAATTGGGCAAATATCTGCAGCGGTTTGAGCAGTGCTCCAGGTACGTTAGCCGGGACACTGAAGGCTAGGGAGGTGTGGCTAGGAGTCTCCCAGGTATGATAGTCAGCCTCTAACTGAGTTTGACTCACCACCCAAAACCGAGTGCAGTTCTCCGGAAAATCATTAATCTGACTTGCGAGTATAGGTAGGTTGTACAATTCAGCTGCCCGATTAGAGGCAATTGCAGCTGTGGTTATATCTTGGTCTAGTCCCTGTAGTGCCTGAGTCGTGGAGTTGTTAGGAATCAGCTCTACCTTGGGTAGAAACTCCTCTAACCATTTTTGGCATTGGGCTAAAGCCTGTGGGTGAGAATAGACAGTTTTCACCTGATCTAAACTAGTAGCACCAGAAATTAAGCTATGATGAATAGGCATGACCAAAGCTAACTGAATCCACAAACTATCCAACTGCCATAGGGCATCTAGGGTCATGGTCACGCTGCCCTCAATTAAATTTTCCACAGGAACAACAGCTAACTGGGCCTGACCTTGAGCCAGGGATTGAAGTGACTGAGCTATTGTAGGACAGGGACGCAAAGCAGCTTCAATCCCGCGATTCTCACCCAGCCAGTTGAGATAAGAAAAAGCTGCCTGTTCTGTATAGGTCCCAGGTGGACCTAAATGTGCGATCAATAGAGTCATGGGATTTGGTCCAAGAAGTTATTAAAAAATATTAAAATTATAAAACAAATCATTAAATCCGCTCATGGCTATCCGGTTTACTTCTGATCAATCGGTTGAAATCGCTGTACCTAAGCAGCCTATTCCCATTCAGCACTATTTACGTCAACCTCAAAGGTTGGTGAATGCTTTGGTTGACAACAGCCGGATTCAGCAGCTTTCTGAGGAAGTATTTCGGTTGAAAATGCGTCCCTTGACTTTTATGTCACTCAGTATTCAACCTACTGTGGACATGAGAGTTTGGGCAGATGCCAGTGGTACGATTTTTTTGCGATCCGTGGGGTGTGAAATCCTCGGGTTCGAGTACATTAACCAACGCTTTGCGCTCGAACTCAAAGGGTTTTTATCTCCCCAACAGCTAAGTACTGGCACTCGTCTCCAAGGAAGAGCTGATCTAGAAGTAAAAGTGGAACTGCCAATGCCATTTTCTCTAACTCCCAAGCCAATTTTGGAGGCCACTGGCAATGGTCTGCTCAAGAGTGTACTGTTAACTATTAAGCAACGAATACTACATCAACTCCTGGCAGATTATCGCAGTTGGGTGATATCGCAAACCCAAGAACTAGGCTCAACTAATGGGACTCAGGAACTACCAATCCTGAAATCATCCTGAAAATATTGGCAAGGACGAAATGATTGGCGATGTAGGCGAGAAGGTCCATACTTTTTTAGTGCCAGTAAATGGCGCTGGCTACCATAACCCTTATTCCGTTCCAAGTCATACATAGGGTACTTGGATGCTAACCGCTGGATTAGATCATCGCGCCAAACTTTGGCCATGATACTAGCAGCGGCAATGTTGAGCGATCGCTCGTCTCCCTTGACTATCGTTTGTTGTGGACTTAACAAGTCTCTGATTGATTGATTACCGTCTATCAAACAGAGGGCAGGCTGGACTTTTAACTTCAGCACAGCCCGCTTCATAGCTAGCAGCGTCGCTTGCAAGATATTGATCTGATCGATTTGTGCCGTTGAGGCAAAACCAATTTTCCAATCTAGGGCAAGGATACCAATTTGTTGTGCTAGCTGAATTCTCCGCCCACTGGACAGTTTTTTACTATCTTTAATCGCTGCTGCTATCAGTTCTGGCAAAGCCTCGGGGGGGAGAACCACTGCTGCTGCAACCACAGGACCAAATAGGGCACCTCGTCCCACTTCATCGACACCTGCAACCAACCCCAGCAGATCTGAATAGGTGGACAACTCCAACCATTGCTCTATCTTTACCATCAGTAGTGTTTAGGGTAGGGGTATGTCCACATACCCCCTTTTCCCTTTCATTCTCCAGTGGAAATATCTGTGTCCAGAGCCGAGGAACGACGGCGACGGCGACGGTTGGCAGTGGAGGTGTTATTGACTTCGCTCTCTTCTCCTACGTCGGCAAAATCTATGGACTCAATTACTCGTTGAGGTGGGGATTTCTCTACGAGATTAATTTTATTGATTTCGGAATTTACTCCTTCATTGATGACGGGTAGTTCTGGGGTAGTCTCATTGGTTATGCTTGGAGGTTGTCCCGGTAAGGTGACGTTAATAATCACTGATTTAGGATTTTTCACGTCCCGATTCAGTCGGACTAATGGTGAGACTCCCATCAGGGCGAAAACATCCTGTTCTTCTTGTGACATTTCCACCGAGACAATCTCCGGTGGTTCTACCATGGGTTTGACTATTTCTACTTTGGCAACTTTCCGTTCGATTCTGTCATTCCAACTCGGTTTACCAATGGTAGGGGTGGGGATTTCTGGTTCTGGTTCTGGTTCTAGTTCTGGTTCTGGCTCTGGCTCGTTGACAAAATTTAAGGGGTTGGGAACTATGCGGGGTTCATCTTTTCCGTTTACCCCATTCATCCCAATTCGACTCCGACGGGTGCGAGTACGACGCTTGTTTTGGTCTCCCATCTCTTGATAGCTGGGATGATTGAGCAGATGGGCAGTACTCAGGTCAGGTTCAATTTCTGGACCTTCGCTAAATCCATCGTAAGCTTCTCGTGGTTCTGTTAGGCGAATGGATGGGATACGTGGTTCCCGGTGGGCTGGGGCGACAAAACGCTCTGGTATTTCTGCTGCTGGTATTGGCATACGATTTTCCAATTCTCCCGGCAAGCGCACGGTATGCCCTAAACCACCACAGGTAGGACAGGGTTCGCCAAACAGTTCGTAAATATTTTGACCTTGCCGCTTCCGAGTCAGTTCTACTAAACCTAGCTCAGTGAGTTGGGCAATCTGCGGCCGAGCTTTGTCTGCTTTCAGGGCTTTGTTAAAGTGCTCTAGAACTTGCAGTTGGTCACGTCGTGATTCCATATCGATGAAGTCAACGACGATCACACCAGCAATATTCCTTAAACGCAACTGACGGGCAATTTCGGTTGCTGCTTCGCAGTTAGTCCATAAAACTGTTTCTCTGGCCGTGGCTGAGCGGGTAAAGGAGCCGGAGTTAACATCGATGACAGTTAATGCTTCCGTTGGCTCAATGATAACGTAACCTCCCGAAGGTAGGTCTACCCTGGGTTTGAGGGCTTCCCGAATGGCAGCATTGATCCGGAAGTATTCTAAAATCGGTGAGCGATCGCGATGATGGTCAATCAGCAATCCCTGGGGTGTCTGACCTCCACTCCAGTTTTGTAAATACTGCTTGACTCGCTTTAAGCCAGTACTGGAATCGACCACAATCCGATTCACATCGGAGCCATACATATCGCGCAACACACGTTGGATGAAGTCGTCATCCCGGTTAAGTAGGGCTGGTGCACGGGTGGAGTGTGCTTCCTGCTGGATGACTTCCCATTGTCTTTGCAGGACTTCTAGGTCTTCAATAATTGCTTCTTCTGGTTTACCTTCGGCCTCTGTCCGCACTAACAAACCCATACCTGCAGGTTTAATCAAAATTGCTAAGGCCCGAAGGCGGTTGCGCTCACTTTCACTTTTAATCCGTCGGGATAGATTCACTCCCTTCCCATAGGGCATCAGTACCACATAGCGTCCGGGGAGGGTGATGTTCCCTGTGAGCCTTGGTCCTTTTGTACCTGTTGGCTCTTTCATCACCTGCACTAGTACTTTTTGTTGTGGTGCTAGTAGTTCGGTAATGGCGGCAGCGGTTCGCTTCAGCCTCAATGGGCCTAGGTCTGTGACGTGAATAAAGCCGTTACGCTCAGGATCACCGATATTCACAAAAGCTGCATCAATGCCAGGTAAGACGTTTTCCACTACTCCTAAGTAGATATCTCCAATCTGGTGATGCCCTGTGGCAACAACGAGTTCTTGTATTTGATCTTCAGAAAAGACGGCGGCAATTTGATGCTGCTCGGCGATAATAATTTGCTTTGGCATTCAATTTCCTCAAAAATTGGCAGCACTAGGGGGGATTTGCTGTTTTTTGCCCCAACAAAGCCGCCTCAATGGTGCTACTGCTAATAAAAATTGCGGTCTGTGTTTCAAAGTTATAGAGCTATTGACATTGTGCTAGAGTCTATCCGCCAGATTATTCCTGAACGGTCACATATTGTTTAGGTAACTCAATCAACCATCTGTGGTTGATTTTTGTTCTGATACCTTCCCTTGAGGATTTCCCTGAGTTGAAGGTCATGAGGGACCAGTAATTGTATGAGGGGGTCAACTTTCTCTTGCTTCCTGAGTTGACTTGATCCTCAGGACACCGTGTTTGTAAGTGATCGACTGGAGTCTTTAAGCCAAAAAACTATTTGGTGTTAATCATCCCCTAGATTTATTGTTGGGGTTATGATTCAGCACTTTTTGACACCAGTTGCCACCCGTTGGAAAGTCGCGATCCAGATACTAACAACTGGCTTAAGTGCCAGTGTACTGGCTCCTCAGCCCTATTACGGATTGGGCTTTTAGCAGTTGTCTAAAAAGGTATATTGTTTAGAGAACCAGACGGAGCTTGTATTCGTGACTGATTCACAAGGTAGCTCTAGAGAGTGTTTTTATCTGCCTTAGTTTTTCTGGCATCAAATCTTAGAAGTTGCACTCTAATACTTTTGCTCTCTCCCTATGGGTGAGGTTGGTGAATCAGTTCGGTTAATGCAGCGTCAGAAAATTTCTCTTCGTCCTATTCTAACGCAACCTTGCCAAAAATCAATGACTGGTAATGTGCCCCATCTTGGTAAATACTAGCAAGTTACCTTGATGGGATTATATCCCTAAAACTAGTCGATTGCGGTGAATATGCCGGAGGCGAAATTCTGTACTAGCTACTGTCTCTATTATAGACAGGATTTGCTCGGGACGCAATACTAACCCGTCAGCACGACAGCTACCTAAATAACGGCAGAGTGCTGACGATTCTGTATAGCTAGATTCACTGCTTACCAATTCTAGCTCAAACAGGCGATCACGCAGATTTACTAACTGCTTGGTGCCTGTTTTGCTGGTCTGCTCCCACCACAGTTCGCTTTTAGCTTGAATGGTATCGATCCAGTGTTGCCACTTTGCCGATATTACCTGCATTGGTGTATCTATTGTGAGTAGATACTCTGCTGCTACGATCGCTTGACTGGCTGCACTGTCTTTTAAATCTATCTCTGCCACATTATATATAGGTATGTCCGGGGGTAGTTCGCGAACTAGTTGTTCCCGAAATTTATCTACCTCCATTACTGATGTTAATTCAAAATCGACGATTTCACCACTGCTAGTTGCTCCTAAGGCTAGGGCGTTGGCCAGGGAAATGCGCGGACTGGGGTGAAATCCCCCGGTGAAGGCAATTGGCAGTCTAGCTCGGCGCATCACTCGGTCGAAGAGGCGCATTAAATCCAGGTGGCCCACTAGAGCCATATCACCTTGTTTCCCAAACCAGACTCGTAACCGCTGGGCTTTGGTGGTGTTAGGGAGATAGGTCCCAGCAAAATCGGGAATAGTGGGTGGTGGGATCACGATGTTGTGTCCGAAGTTTGGACCGCAAACTCCGCAGTGGGAGCAACCCTCAAAGGAGCAATCTGGAACAACAGCTGCTGCTAGAGCGCGTTGCCAGTCAGCTTGCAGCCATTTTTTGTCAATTCCGGTATCAATGTGGTCCCAGGGTAGGTCTTCTTCCTCTGCTTCAATTTGCCGATATTCCCAGTCTAGACCTGACTGGACGATGGCTTGGCCCCAAGCTGGAAAGGTCTGGTCTAAATTGTCATACCAGGAATCCATGCCAGCACCTAATTCCCAGGCTCGACGCAGGACCTTGCCTAGGGATCGGTTGCCCCGGCCGATGAAGTCTTCCATCGCCGAAATCCGGACATCGGTGAAATTTGCCTTCACTCCCCGCAGGCGCCGGAATTCTTGCCGGAGGAGGTTTTGCTTGCGTTGAAATTCAGCGGTAGACACTGAGTGCCACTGGAATGGGGTGTGGGGTTTGGGGGTAAAGTTGGAAATTGTCAGGTTGAAGTTCAGTGGCTTTCTCCCTCGACCGCGACATTCTCTCTGTAGCCAGCTGACGGTTTCGGCGATAGCAAAGACATCAGCATCTGTCTCCCCTGGCAAACCAATCATGAAATACAGTTTGATTTTGTCCCAGCCTTTCTCCCAAGCTGTCTTTACCCCGCGCAGCAGTTCTTCGTTTGTCAGACCTTTGTTGATGATATCTCGCAGGCGTTGGCTGCCGGCTTCGGGGGCGAAAGTTAACCCACTTTGCCGATTACCACCCAAGATATTGGCAATATTTTCATCAAATCTGTCTACCCGTTGGCTAGGTAACGACAGGGTGACATTTTCATCCTTCAACCGATTTTTAATTTCCATCCCCACTGCGGGTAGGGACAGATAATCTGAGCAGCTCAGGGAAAGGAGGGAGAACTCATTATAGCCTGTTGTCCGCATTCCTTCTTCAATTGCTGCCACCACTTTCTCCGGTTCCACATCCCGTGCTGGTCGGGTCAGCATTCCTGGTTGACAGAAGCGACAGCCACGGGTACAGCCACGGCGGATTTCAATTGTCAAGCGGTCATGGACGGTCTGGATGTAGGGAACAAGGCCTAAGGAGTAGGCAGGGATGGGGGCAGCTACTCTTCGCAGGACTCGGTTTGGCACTTCTGGTCGCAGGGGATAAACTGCACCATTCCCTTTCATCTCGTAAAATTGGGGTACGTATACCCCAGGAACTTGTGCCAAGTCGAGTAACAGGTTTTCTCGACTCAGTCCCGCTTGTTTGCCTTCCGCCAATACTAAGCCGATTTCTGGTAGTAGTTCCTCCCCATCACCTAAGGCGAAAAAGTCGAAGAAGTCGGCGTAGGGTTCAGGGTTGGAGGTTACTGTCTGTCCACCAGCAAAGATGAGGGGGAATTGGGAATTAGAAGAGGACTGATCAACCTCTCCCTCTCCAACTTGCTGCCGTTCTTGCCATGTCAGGGGAATCCCGGCTAAGTCCAACATTTCTAAAATGTTGGATGCTCCTAGTTCGTAACTGAGACTGAAACCTAAAATGTCGAATTCTGTCAACCAGCGTTTAGACTCCACCGCAAACAAGGGTGTCTGGGTGGCACGGAGTTTGGCAACTAGGTCTTTCCCTGGTAAGTAGGCGCGATCGCATAGCTGGTTTGGTTGGGCGTTCAAGATGTTGTACAAGATGATATGCCCTAGATTAGATACCCCAACTTCATACACTTCTGGGTACGTTAAAACCCAGCGGATCACTGCCTTATCCCAAGCTTTGTGTACTGCTAACCCTTCGTTACCTAAGTAACGAGCTGGCTTTAAAATATCAGATGTGATTAATTTTTCAACTGCAACAGCCACTTTGCTATCTTTTAGCTATCTTAAAATTACGCCTAATCACATCTGAGTTTAGCATTGATTAGAACTTTTGTCTGAAGTATACTTGACCTAACTTCTCACTCCTTTACAAAAATTTACTCCTCCTTGTCATTGGAGATTAAAGCTTCGAGTTTATTAAAACATAATCTGTTTTTTGGGAAACTTGGCCTTAATCTGCTACTTCTTTGCTAAATCTTCATCGTTTTAGTGCCTCTGTTTGAAGATTTTCAGAATCCAATGTAAATTGTACTTATGTATACAATTTTTTAGGCTAATTGCAAAACAATATAGATAAAGTAGTTGATGCAAATTAACGAACCTCAGTTTCTATTGAAACTGACTAAATCTATGACCTAGCTGTGTTTAATCACGGCTCACCAGGAACCAAAATTACCGGATTTCTACTATTGCCAATGGTAAAAATCAAGATTTTTAAGGTTGTGCTTTTAGATTCAATGTGATTTAAATCACACTCTTGCATACATTTGGATCACTTTTTATACTAGACTCTATCTTGGATAATTAATGGTAATTACATTTAGGATTATTCCCCTATTATGAAAACTCGTCACGTAATTCGTCAACTGGTAGAAAGAGCGCTGTACATCAAGAAGTTAACGCCAGAAATAGAAAATGGAATTAACTCAGAACTAACAGAACTGGGTTATAT
>Ga0209208_10012865_pt1 | contig 10529 bp, 7 predicted proteins | sample S1TSphfallax_3_FD_187694 | JGI IMG/M metagenome (GOLD analysis project Ga0209208, IMG submission 187694) | Host-associated microbial communities from peat moss isolated from Minnesota, USA - S1T2_Fd - Sphagnum fallax MG (SPAdes) (version 2) | ecosystem: Host-associated > Plants > Peat moss >... | reverse complement strand
ATTCAATCATTACAACAAAATGTGTCCTTGTATGCCAAGTGATTTCACTATATTTTGAGTGAATTCATTGGTTGTAGTGAATGGGGACTAATGAAAAAACAATGAATTCACTGGTCTAGTGAATGGGGACTAATGAACTACACCCACATTTTGTAGCAGTGAATTAATTGATCATTAACAATTTAAAGGTTTATTTTTCAGAGGTAAAAATAATATTTTACATAAGTAATTGAATAAATTAAAAAAATATTTTAGAAGTAATTACCAAATAATTAGATATATTAAAAACTAAAATGACTAATTTGTGACTTGCTTAATTAATTTATATTAAATAACTATTTCTTGAAATATTTTATTATTATTTTTGAATTATTATTATGAACCAATTGATTAGTTATTGGAAACCATGAAAGAATAATGATCAATTCTACTTCTAAAATAATTAAAATAATTAAACAATAATATGTAGTAAGTAGTTTTGTAAGTGGGTGGGTGGGTAAACGTAGTAGATGCAACTTAAGGTGGTTCAAAAATGGCAAGAATCCTAATCCCAAAAGTCCATATTTTAACACTAAAATGGAAAAAATAGTTAAAAATCAATTTTGAGTGGGCCCTATGTGGTGATTAATTAACTAATAAAGTCCATATGAAAGGTTGCCTATTTAAACAATTTTTTGACATACATGTTAAAGAGAAAAAAATATCAATCCAACAAAAAATGACCAAGAAAAGGACTTCAAAAAATAAGGTTCAAATTTGGTCATTCCCATCATGTATCATATATTGAATCCCTATAAATGCTTTTGAGATAAGATCATAACAAAAATGCATTTGAATGTTAATATAAAACCTAGAACATAGTCCATATGTTCATTTAAAAAGTTCATTACTATATGATTGATGTATGTTATTAAATTTCGCCCCTTAATAAGTATTCGTATTAAAATTAGCAATTTTAATCCATAAATATTTTTGTCAAATTGATGATTAAATGTTTTTTTTTTTGTGGTATTTGAATAGAATACACATTGCAAAAATTTCAGAAAGGGACAAAAAGTAAACCACCTTAGTTTGCATTGACTTGTAGGTTATTAGTTGTTAACTCACTAATTAGTTAGTTAATTAGTTACTTATTTCTTACCTATTTAGTTGTATAATTTACAAAATTAAAAATAAGTACAAAACTTGTGGAAGAATCATTTTTAGTTGCAATTGAATTTGTGATTAAAGTGCAACTAAAAGGTTTAACCCATATGTTTTGTTTTCTAATGTCATCTTACAAAGTATATAAAGAAGGTGCTTCCCTTTGGATTTCACATTAAAAATCATGTGCCATTTGGGATGAGCTCAAAAAAGCTTAACCTTAAAGGCAAAACATAAAATAAAATAAAAGTATTTACATGGTTATTTTTTAACCCACCTACTTTTCTATCTTTTTACCTTCCTATTTAGGTAACTAGGTGGGTAAGTAAGTAAATAGCTTTGGTAGGTATGTATCCTAGGCACGTAGGTACTTTTTATGCACATAGTTTTACCTACCTACCCATCTATGTAAGTAATTATTTATTTTATTTAAAAAAAAATTCAATCAATATGCCACATGGAAACTTTTGATTGTGCCACATGTCAAAAATATCCTTTATCCAAATGTCATCATGTAAATAGTTGAAATTGGGTCATGTTGATTTTTCCTCATTAAATATTATATAAAATCATAATTAAAAAATTCCAAATTTTTCCATGTGTCAAAATGTGATTAGAGTATGTGTTGAAATCTATGGTCATTCATAATGGATGGCCTAGATTAATATTTCAATAATTAAAAAAATTGCACAAAAAATAATTATGTTGACAAATGGCAATTCATGATAGGGTTATTTATTCATTGCAAAAGAATGGTTAATAGTTACAAATGTTATACACTAGTCAAAGGATGAAAGTGTACATGTTAACTGTATATTTCATCCATGAGAAGTGTGTTGACATCATGTTAAGTCATCATTTTCAACTAAGGGTTCAATGCTACTTCACTTATGCAATTTAAAGATTTTTTAGTTGTAAAGGTTATTGCAATTGTTTTTTAGTCACAAATTGACATTTTTCTACTATTGACATCATCTTTTTTGAAAGGTTCTTTTATGACCAAAAAAACGAAAATTACACTTCCTAAGACATTTGGCCTTTTTCTTACAAGTTGTCTTTCAACATTATCGTTATTAAATTGTTAACCTTTTATTCAATTTTTTTTGTAATTATGGAATGATATGCACCTACATGTTTTTTCAAAGTAGTTATACCACAAGTCTTATAATATGTTATAAAACCTTTTCTTTCTTTAGTTCTTAGATTAAGAACATTCACAAGCTTAACATAACATAGAATACATCTCATGATTTGATGACTTACTTTTTCAACCTCTTTCCCATCACTCACACAATAAAATGCCCAACATAGAACATTTTTGTTATGGCCTCCCCACATTTTTTTGAATTTTTTTTATAAATTTGCACATTTGCACATTTTTCTCTTTTCACATATTCTTCAATGTTCATTTTCATTTCGATTAGTTTCATTTTCATCTTCAATCAAAATTAGATTTTCATTTTGACCTGACTCCCCCATTTTCCACGAGAATATTACCAACCTTGAAGGAGAAATTAGAAATAAATATATTTTTTGCCAAAATAAGGGTTTTGCTTATTTATGCTTTGAAAATCAATTTAAACATTTAGAAAAAATATTTTAAAAATTAAAAAATGATGCAATGTGTTGAAAAAAATACAATGCAAATGTGCAAATGAAAATGTAATTTGTAAAATTAAATTTACAATGTCCAAATAAATCTTGCACATAAGAAATAAAAACTTGTCAACCAAAATTATCCCAAAAAACATGGATAATCAAAACAAGGAACAAGTCATCAACAAACAGACATTTGGAAAAAAAAAAAACAAATTCACCTTCAAGCTTGGCTTTTAAAAGTTGTATTTGGAAAGCTTGCTCTTCCCACACTACAAAAATATGAAGGGGGGAAGTACTAATTTGAAACATGAGGAGTAGGAGTAACATCAAAAGGAAGAACAACAACGACATCGAAAGGGAACATAAAGGTACTTGAAATACAAGGAATAGGAATGGCATTGAGGAGGAGCAAAAATGACATCAAATAAGAGTAGGAGTGGCATTGAGGAGTAGGAGCAACACTAAAGAGGAATGATAGCGAGGAGTGGGAGCAACATTCAGGAGTGTTGAAGAGGAACAATGTTGAAAAAGATTAAAAACAACATTGAGGAAAAACAAGAATAACGTTAAGGAGAAGGAACATCATCGAGGAGCAAAAGGAGCACAATGATGTCAAGGAGGAATAGTTGTAGTTGCACCAAAGAGAAGGAACTATGTTAAGAAAAACAATAACAATGTCGAGAGGAAAAAGGGATTGCATTAAAAAAAATAGTACAATGACACCAAGAAGGAGGAGGAGCATCAAGAGGATTGAGAGCTTTGTTGAGCAACAACAACAACAACATCATGGAAAGAAGGAGCAAGAAGTTTGTCCAACAATAACAATAGCAATGTCAAAAAGATGAAAAACACGAACAAATCAAACTCACTAACAAACAAGAAAGCAAAAAACACAACACAAAATGGAATTTTTAAAAAAAACCCTACCTTTGGGTGAAAATCCTTTAAGGTGTACCACATAGGACAAAAAGGGCGTAGTCCTTATTGCAATCCTTTTTTACCCTAAATTTTGATTCCCATAAAAAATAATGAATCAAAAGTTGTCAAAAATCTTAAAAGGATTATATTTTAGACTATTACAATTCTAGATTTCATCATAATCATCCACAAATATGTTTTTACATGGTAAAAAAGACAAAAAAGGGTGACGTAGCAAGATTTTGAGACCTTTTAAAATTTTTGCAACCCTTATATAATTTTGCATTGAACAACGCCTAAACATTAATTCTAACTACTGATTAAACACTAAACTCTATTAACTATTTTTTTTATAACCAAGAAACTTGAAACTTTGACCCTTAAAATTATAATACACTGACAAGGTTTTAAAAAAATTCTATCAGGGTTTCAAATGTTGTAAATACCCAGCAGCCACATTTCATAAAGAGTATCACCCAATCTGATACCCTGAAATATTCAAATTGAGAACCGGCTTGAAACCCTTATCAGTTCTCACATATTTTTTTGATACCCGCCCAACACTAGAATTAACACTACTCAAATTCACCAATATTCTTCAACAAATCATTGACCATGGGAGGGATAGACATAGGCAGCATATCTGATGGCAGGACACCGCCTTCAAGTTCTATTCACGAACCAGGCTTTGACGAATTGCAACGTTGGTGAAGACTGGTCAGGGTTGCTACTGTCGGGGTGGGGGTAATGAACGCGCAAAAATATGCGTGGGAAAGAGGCCACATGGGTGGGTAACAGCACGAAAAGCTGGCAGGCGAGCGGGCAGGGGTTAGCAGTTTGGGGCCCATCCGGTCAACGCATGCAAGGTGGTCCTGGTCTGCCCGGCCTGCACGTGCACTTGCGGGCGGGCCCCGCGGGCCGTACCCGATTCACTAAACTGCCATCAGGTAGGTAGTGGCAGGCAGGCATCCCAGGTAGGGCAAGAAGGCAGACTACTTCTTCCGTCCTTTTTCCCTCCCCTCCCTAGTTCTAACTCCCGCCCCACCACCATGTCCACCAACAAGCAAGCTCGTCGATGGTCTACAAGCTACATCGCTCCCACAAGCTAGTTGATTCATCATCAAGTAGCTCGATAATTTCTCTGACGCACTTGCAGAGGCAATTAGGTCTAGCCTCTTGGAGGCGCGCTGGCTTATGCGGCCTGCTTTAATGGCCAAATGGCCTCATCACAGCTCAGTGCCCGCGGGCGGCCTGCTGTAGTTGTTGCAAGGGAACCTAATACATTGGAGGGGTCGTAATTACGGCATTATATGTGGAATCTGAATTAAGTCGTCGGGAGCGCCGAGGGGAGGTTCGTACTAGAACTGGACCTTGGGATACGGATCTGCGTAACTTTTGTCGTTGCAGCAGCGTCTGAATAGTTATGTCTGACAAGCGCGAATACGGTTTTCCAACAGGTTCGGTGCGTTGTTATGTCAGATTTTTATTTCCCCTCCTTCTTATCGTTCACGCGAGACTACACCACTTCGTGTGCCATGTAGCAGGTGCTTTGATGTATCGAGTATCGACCTCCGACCTCGCAGGAGGGTTGTGACAGTAGCTGCTGAAGCTACTGGTAGGGTCTCGGGAACCAGCTACGATCGGACCTCGCTCGAGAGTTAGCTATTGGGGACGTTGGTCTGATTCGATCGATTCCGGGTTCTCAGGAGGAGAAACTAGGGCCTGGCACAGGGATTAATTCGTAGTAAGCGAGATTCTCGCCAGGAAGGGTTGATGTGGTTTTCTGTGTGAGTTGCTCGCTTATGTGTGAGAGGTAGTGCCTGTTTCTGGATATGCCACTCGCAAACCAGATGCAAAAAAACCGGGGCTTGAGACGTCTCAAGCCGTACCCAGTGACAGGAACAGTCTGGGGGTTTAGCTAGAAAATTTGTCAACTGCAGGAACCACACAGTGGCTGCATGTGAGAGCTGGGGATAGTACTCAAGCTTCTCGCAAATCACAGAGTAGGGCGAGTTGTCCAGTAGGCGGGTGTAATTCGTGATTCATGAGTGGCGACCCGGGCGCAGTGGGCCGAGGATCACTGGTCGACAATGGGGCAGGAACTTCGAATATGGGAGGGGAGGCGGTTTACGGTGGTGGTGGTATAGGATTCGGTCATGATCAGCTGCAGGCGCAGGATCATGGATCGATGAGAGCGCCTAGCCGCTACGAAGCGCAGAAGCGACGAGATTGGAACACCTTTGGCCAGTACCTGGGCAACCATCGACCGCCTCTGCCACTCGCCAGATGTACCGGCACACATGTTCTCGACTTCGTGAAATACTTGGACCAGTTCGGAAAGACGAAGGTGCATCTTCCCACATGCCCTTACTTCGGCTTTCCACATCCTCCTCACCCTTGTTCATGCCCGCTTCGCCAAGCGTGGGGGTCTCTCGATGCGCTCATCGGCAGATTACGGGCTGCGTTCGAGGAGAACGGCGGGAAGCCTGAGTCAAACCCATTTGGAGCTCGGACGGTACGTCTTTACCTTCGCGAGGTGCGCGAAATGCAGGCGAAGGCGCGAGGCGTTGCTTACGAAAAGAAGAAACGCAAGCGACCTCCTCCGGATTCCTCTGATGCCATCGACGGCGGCAGTAGGATTGCAAACAACATGGATGTCCGAATGCCAGCCACGCAATGAGACACGACGTCCATAATCATCCGGATTCATCGCCGATCACTCCGTCGTCTTGAAAAACGCCTGTCGAGCGTCCACGTTGGATGGCATCCGTTTTTGGAGCACTGATCATGGAGGAGCCCTCACGTTGTAATTACTCCTAAACTCCAGTCCTCGTACACTAGGTGTATATTCTCGAAATATTTCTGACTGCTCTAAATCAGGGTATCCTTTCGGACTTTATGGGTACACACCTTTAGTATCTTACATTTTGAAGGAACATTTCCAAGAATCAGAGGTCTGCGCATGCGGTGGGCGCACCGAGCTTAATAGATAGCAATGTAGCATCGTGAAGCCGTGGTGGCAGTAGTTTGAGCGTTTACGATAATATCCAAGATGCATAAATGCGGAGCTAGGTCCAATCTTCAGACTTCTACGAAGCTTATCAGATGGCCCAACCTCAGCACTAGGCTCGTGATCGCTTGCTGCTTGAGAGCAGTTCGGATAACTTGTAGGTGTTAAGAACATAGAGAGCTGGGGATACTACTAATGTAGTCACAAATTTTGAGATAGATTTGAAAGGTTCCTGTTAAGAGTAGCAACCAGAACACTATGTTGCTACATACATTGTCTCTGTAAGCTCAAGTGATCTTGGGATTGACATATCAGCAGGTACAAACTGAGGACTGATTATATATTTTCACAGCAGCTTCACTGTATATTTATTGAGATAATTTAATCGATGCTTTGTAGAGGAATGCCTAGTCTTAATGCACCGATGATCAGTTTATACACGTCGTCTTCGCTTCCTTCCACCATGGCTCGCAGAAAGTGACCATCTCGTTAGCATGTTCAGCTAGATCCCAACTTAGCGCCATATTTATCACATCGTGATGTGTTGCAGGGTTCAGACTCGGTTCAAATTATTTCCAAAAGCAGCTCCAAAGTTTTCAATGTACTGTTTGAGGTACATCTAAGCTTGGTTGCTGCAGATCAATGTAATCTCATGAATTCTCATTGCTTCTAGAAAGTTCTTAAATCCAACGATTGACCTGTTGTTTGCCTGAGTTGGGGCTTGATCTGCAACTAGAACCATTGAAGGCTACACGTAGACACCTCTTTATCGGTCGATGATCGATCTTCCTTTATGACTAGTCTGCACTACCACTCGGGGTTGCAACGTCTGCATCGGCCCTATGCTCCAAACCACTCTTGTTCTCCTGTGTGTGTCTATAGACTATATGGCGCCAAATTAACATGACATACCATTATACAGTTTCACGTGTAGGTAAAGATCTGCTGCATAACAGGCGAAACCTCTCAAATGTCATCACAGTGAAATGCTTTTGGTTAAAGCGAACTGGAACACAAATTATACCCTGCTAGGCAGCGGGAACAGCTACTGTGCACGCATGCAAAACTTTGTCCAGCAGGAGTCGGCGAACCTTCATGAAGTGACTGCTTTTTCTCGGGTATGAAGCACAACGACGCACGTTAATAACGTTTCTCGGCCAAATCTCAACACGTGCAATAGAGAGGGTGATGCCCCTCTAGGTTGCAAAGCCTGTGACACTAGTAGAAATCATAATTTCCAGTCAGTATAGCCGGCCTGCAGCATGAGCGGTCATGGGCATTTGAAAAGCTGCATATTTTTATGAGGTCTCAATCACTCAAAACCTGATCGTGGCGAATGCTAATCTTTGAAGAAATTGAAAACGACTATTCCAAAAGACTGATTTATTTGTGCAGATCCGAGCAAATTTGTGGCCATCATATATAAACTTCACAAATGTGCTACATGTTGATAGAATTATCTAACCATTTTCTGTTGAGTTGCTGAGATCTGGTCCACGCAAACCTCAAAGTACTCAGGTAGTATTGGTCTGAGAAAATTTTGGAGTGTGTCGTAGGTGTCAATCTAAATCCCAGTGCTTCAGACATGGAGACCTAGAGTTCAACTAGGGCCACCAAAAGGACTAGAGCTCTCACTATGGCGTAAGCTCTTATTTATGATTTGCCATAGAAACAGTGTTCACAATCACGGCCTACACAGTTTCTGTCGTTCTGTTTCCACAGTTGGGCGATACTGGATTCTACTTTGCAGAAAAAAGATGAACGTCTATGAGCTCGTGAATGCCTCCATATACTTTTGACACTGTTTAGACAACGGTTTGGAAGTGGGAACTAGATATGAGTTTTTTGGGGGCAAACATAGTTTGGGTGATCACTGTTAAATGCGCTGATCACAATAGCCATGGCAGCTGCTGTCCCTCCCACCATAGCCAGGGGAACCTTCCACACCAACCATGGGACATTTCCATTTTTAAAATAAAATAAAAATTTTCACTACATGGGAGGTCAAACCAAAGTGATGAAATAGAGGGCCATGGTTTCACCACCATAGATGGGTCCTGGGGTTGGGAAAAAAAAGAAGTCCCCTGACTTGAAGCAGATACAAGAATGAGCGGGAAAAATGATGAGGCCTACTTAGGTTTCTGGGCAAGGAAGAGATAGGAATGGATGAAGGTACTTTACCAATTCCATTTGCCAGTTTCATTAATTATTGATCACATTTGGTCTCATCAAGTCACATGGACACACTTACTACAAGTGAAAATTGGGGCCCAACTCCAAATCTACTTTTAGGCCTTTGGTGGTTCAAGTGGTTTTAATGGTGAGCTTGACATGTCAATGGTAGGATTAAGGCTAAAGTTCATGAATGAATTTCACCATATTGTAGCGAAATGATACAGTTTCAAATGTCAAGCAAGGGCATTATGCAAAAGAAAAATTCCACAAACAAAAGTATTATGATGCCAGCCCAGAGCTGAATTTCTACAAAGGAAAAACAAGATGGAGGCCTTCTTCAAAAGAAACAAGCGGCTCTGCCCTTAGAGGCTCTGTCCTGAAAATAGGGTATTACATTTAATGTTTTACTGTGAACTCAAGTTATATTGGATGAAAGATCGTTGGCTTTATGAAACACCATGAAAATAATTTTCTCACATTTGTGCTAAGAAATCAAATTTTCTAACTCTCTTAGAATTCATTGTGGATATTTAGAAATTGAAACCATAGTTTCATTCTCTCCTTTAATCATATAAATGAATGTAAAATTGTAAATAATGATTAATCATATTGTTTAAGAAAATCCAACTTTCCAAACTTGGATAATGTAGACAATTTTTAACAATGTGCATGAGATATTTTGATGTTTGAAATAAACATCAATATTGAATGGATATAATTTAGATGAAAGATTTTTATTCTTAGTCTCATTTTCATTTTTAAGTTTGAGAATTTGACAAATTTTATATTTGTTTTGTCACATTTTGGGTCTAGGTTTTCCATGAAAGATATTTTGTTATTTTGTTTGATGAATGTATGTGTGGATAAAAAAATTGTCCAAATTTTTTTTGTCTTGTTATTGATATTTATGATTTTTTTTGCACATGGTCCATGAAAAAAATGTAAAAATACAAATTCAAGCCACAAAGTGCCAACATTTTGGGAGTAATTAATTAGGTAGAAAATGCAACATTTACATGCGTACAGTCACAAACATTACACTTTAAATAAGTGGAGATATTAATGGTTTTTTGTTATACATTAAAAGTGTGTTTGGTAATTTGAATGCAATATAAATCGATTCGTGAAAATCTAACCAATATGTTTCTATTACACCATATTTGCATTCATTTCCAAAAGCATTTGCCCATATATGGTTTAATGGAAATCCAACTTGTGTGGTGCTATCATTAAATTGTGATTTTAATGGAATTTATCCATGAAATCTAATAGTTATTGTTTATTTTTTGCTTGGTTATTATCTTTTAGAATATCAACATTAAAATCTCCCACATTGATGATTGGACAATGTTTGAAATAATGTTGAATTATGTTTTGAAGATTTTTTAGAAATGTATAAACTGAACATGAATGAATTTTATACACACATACAATATGTATTTCTTTTTGTATATTAATATTAAAAATTGTTTCTACATATTCTAAACCATCATTAGTTATTGTATTGAAAGAATTTAAGTGCATGTGTATGTCATACATCATCATTAACCCATAACCATCATGAATTGCAATATATGAATACTTTGATGAATTTATAAATTTGTGCACATTTTTTGATGGGGTTTTGGCATACTAAGGTGTCAAGTTTTTGGTGTCCCAAGGGCAATTTGGGGGGGGGCGGGGG
>Ga0209208_10012864_pt1 | contig 10529 bp, 7 predicted proteins | sample S1TSphfallax_3_FD_187694 | JGI IMG/M metagenome (GOLD analysis project Ga0209208, IMG submission 187694) | Host-associated microbial communities from peat moss isolated from Minnesota, USA - S1T2_Fd - Sphagnum fallax MG (SPAdes) (version 2) | ecosystem: Host-associated > Plants > Peat moss >... | reverse complement strand
AATGTCCTCACCTCTTTATGGATGCTTTTATTTTGAATTGTTGTATACTTGATTCATATATGTGTCATAAATTCTATCACTTACCATTTCGGTGTGCGTAAGTGAACTTTTGGTTGTTCTTTTTATACTTCACGCGTATAATATCATTAATCATTTGAACATTTGTAGATATAATTGTAGATCTCATTGTACCTTATGCATGTACCTAACCTCATATCCAAGATTGGTTGGTTGGGCATGCTGAAGTGATCTGCTTGAATACTTTTTGTCATATTCGATGCAAGTCTTGATTTGTTTATAGGTAGAAATATGCTTTACTTATCTTTGAGATTCTAATGCTCATTTCGCAATTTCATACAGATACTGTGAAAGAGGAGGCATTCAGTTTTACTCAACTTTGTTTGGGCTGAAATCTTGTAAGTTGTGTGACTCACTTTCATTTTGGGTCAACAAGTTAAAAGGACAAAAACCATATCTTTATTATTAATGTGTTTTGCAAATGAAAGAGCATTCAGGAAAAACGTGTGAAAGTCTGTAAAAGCGAACCAATACAGCAGAGAATATGATTAGAAATAAAGAAAATGTGTACTACTTCTTAGGTGGTGTTGCTATTAATCGACTGTTGAATTCCGACTTGAATATTAATGGCCAGTAGTCAGCCCAAGTATCATGGACAGACTTGGGACAAAAAAGATCGCGTGCTTTGCATGCAATTCTTGACTCACAAAAGAAGCTTCTGCATGAAGAAAGTGATGATGACTGAAAGGAGAACACCTTTGTAACATTTTAGGTTTGTGCCTCTGCCTTCATGCATTGCACCATAACTACCCACATTCAAAGACGGGGTGTTTAGGGTTAAAGGTTTTGTCGAAGACAAAAATTAGTGTTCAACTTGAGGATGTTAGATTTGAACTCACAGACGCTGCTTTAGTCTAAGCATGGGATGTTTGTGATATTTAGAAATAATTTAAATAGATTTTTCGATTTGTTCTGTGGAACCAATGCAGATAAACCAGCACCTTTACTCAGCACCCATGATGGTACCTTGACCTTTTCACCAGTGTTGATGAGGAGCTCTCATTGATCTCCGGAACTAAACACAATTTTCCTCTCCAAACTGTGTTACGAGTAGTTGGTACTGATCTCTTTCAAACTTTGTGTTTGGATTTTTCAAAACATCATTGCTATCCAAAAACACATCCATTTTGGGACATGAGCCCACCACCTCATTGCCATCTTTTCATAGATGCAAATAAGACTCAATGTCTAAAGATGGAAGATTGTTGGGGGATACCAGCTCCCAAAGTGAAAGTGAAACGAGTTATGGGAGTGTGTCCCATCTGCTCCAAGACACAACTCAATTAGTTGAGGAAAATGCCATTCCTGTCATGCATTTTCTGCATCATCACAGGAGGTAGAGCTTCAAATCCAAATCTTCATGCCGTTTCTGGAAGTCTAATCCTTCTAACTCATGGGGGACACATAAAAATTGGTTCTTCAAACCAAAAGGGCAATCACCCATTGAATATTTCCATCTAACATTTGAGGAGTGGGCCATTACCCCCTAAAAATTGCACTGGCAGAAAATTATTTAAAAATTGATTCCCAATGATACCTAACGGGCAGAGACTCTGGAAAAATCATGATGCTCAAAAACAATTCGGGCAAGTTTTGGAATTTTTAACCTTTTGAAATCAAGGGGTCAACTTAATCTCCTTATTCCACCCTAACTTATCCCAATTCTAGGAAAAATGAAGATATTTATTCCTGGGGTTATGAAATCACAGCACATTTGTACTACCCCCTCTGAAATGCCATGTCATTTGTCAAGTTAGTTTTTACCCCCTTTGTGTGAATGGGATAATATTAGGGTTTAATTTAGTCGTTTAGTTTATCCCCTTCCCCACCTTGGTGTGAATGGAACTTAACGATGATAAAGCTCATTGCCTAGGTGAAAAAATGAAGGGTGCTAGCAGTGCAAGGTTTTTAGGAAAGGTATCCCAACACTTTTGAGAACTAACTCAACTCTCTTAAATGTTTTTTAAAAAAACTTATGAGAATTGATTAGGGTATTATATTTATACAAAAACTAATCAAGTTGGATGTCAAAATAGGATGATTTTCACAAATGTGATAACAACCAATTTTCATATTTGGTCTTCATAGTCTAGATCTCAAATTTGTGAGGAAGATATCAGGTGTTTAGGAGAAAATATAAGATGTTTTGTGTAAGCAAATTCAATGTTTGATGATGGATGAATTAATACAATTTAGAATTTTGAGCTTAAAATCTTGGATCATTGTATCTTTGCTTTTGAAATACAAAGAAATTTTGTGAAGTAGTTGGCACACTCATCAGGTTTTAAATCACTCAAAATGAACTAAAAATGAAAAAGATATGGGATTGTGACTAAAGAGAGGTCTAAAAATTATTTTTCAAACTTTTTGAAGCAATCTATCACTCATCCTCTTCTCCATGGGTTTTCTATGTTGCTCTTTTACTTTCAATGCTTAAAGAACATTTGTAACCCTCCAATTTTTGCATCCGATGATACAAAAATTGCTCAATTTGGTTGAAGAATGAGGAAAATATTGAAAAATATTTGGTGATAAACACATGTTCGTTGACATCGTGCAAAAGTTTGAGTATTAATATACCCTTAGCCAATGGGTAAATACATTGAAAAAAACATATATCCTCCTCACCCAAGGATATGTCAAAAACAACACACTTGCACCACATTGACTTTGTGGGAGCATGTACAAGGGAGAGAGTGGACAGGCTTTGGCTGATTGGTCACCGAGCCCGAGGTCTAGCCCAGCGCTGCTACTAGTGACCCATCAGCTGAACCCTGCCCACTCCCTGATTTTGGCTCATAACAAGCCCAAGACATTGGTACTATTTTCTCAGAGGCATTTTAGTGCTTACCTTTTGCAAGGAAGTCTTCGTGTTTCCTACATTGATAATATGGTCAGGCCTTGGAGTAGTTTGATTGTTGAAATAGCCAAATTGCAGCTCCATTGCACTGCTGCATAGTCATCCACATGAAGATCATATGTCCCTGGATAAGGTCATCACAGAGACAGGTGATGCCGTCTTTTTGTGTGTCATTTCCTGCTTTTGGCCACCATCTTGGTCATTTCTTTTCTTCTAAACAATGAATCAAGATAGCCAACCCTGTTGCATTGGGGATTTGGGACAGCGTACATTGAGCTTGATTCTCCCAACTGCCTGTATAACTTGAGGCAAAATAACCTCCACTTGTTTACCTAAGATCACCTGGTGATGAGAATCAAGTGAACCAGTATGGTGGTACCTCAGTCCCACAGAAGACTAGAAAAACAAAATAGCACGAGATCGACAAGGGAAACAAGTTCTGCAAATTCAATTTCTAGAACCACTTGGTGCACAATACAAACAGATAACCACAACCATGGAGGAGAGGATTGAACACAAGAGGATGAGGGCAATAAGCAAGAACAAAATTTACAAGGCAGAAGGGAAAAAATAATCATGATCGTAACCAGGGAACAAAGTAACATTCTCTGCTGAGCCTAAATGCAACCCCCATTCATGGCAAAAGTTTGTGGAGAAGCAAGAAAATCGAACACAATTTGAGGGGCACATTGTCAATTCCTGCTAACTAAGAGAAACCATTGAAATGAATCAGCAGATGACAAGTCGGAAGTTTTGTAAAACTTTAAAATGTACAACACCTCTAGGTAGCTTCAGCACAACATCAAAAAAAGTCCCTGATCTGAGTGTAGTGCATGACAGAGAATTTGTCATACCAAACACAGCTGCAGTGCTAAGGTGAGTAGTAGGAAGAATGGGGAAACTGGGAACAAAATATATGATGAGGTCAACATGAAGCAACAAGACAATGAGATGGCCCTGGAAAAATCAAAATCTAGTAGCAGTTGTGCACTTTCCTTGCACAAAACAGATTCTAGGATGGTATGGTGCACACCATATCACTTCTCAACTGCATGACAAAGTAGTTACTATGGTATCTGGTTCAACCATGCTATTAGACCGTTTCATAGATAGTGGGTGATAATGTGATACTTGGCGCAACCAAGCAATCATCACAAGATGATTGCTGGTTATAGATCAGGCATTCCACATTTTGCTTAGAGTCCAAAGAAGGGGACACTAGAGATAGAAATATTATATTAACAGTTAGGTCAAAAGACAGGTCTCATGCTGTATGGACTGGGTTTAACAGTCACCAATTAGGGTTTTCATACAGCTCCATCTGTAAACAACTGATTGTCAGGATTCTGCATTGCCACCCACAGTGAAAAGTATCCAGCCTACAAACCATGTATCCAGAACTACACTTCCACAACTTAAATAAAAACCTATTAGGAAGCGAGACAATAAGTTGCAGCATTTTAACATAATCCTTTCTCATCCACACCTCATGAAAACACTGAAGCCACAAGTCCTCTGGGTACAGTACCATTCCTTCAATGCATCAATAGATCATGGTGACAGATTTTCACGAGGGAGGTGGAGAACACCAGAAAGACATATGCTCATCTCTGCGAAGGTTGCTTACAACACCACCACATTGCTGACATACAAAGCTGCTGCCATCAGATGAAGCATCTATAACCACTTGTTCCCTGCCACTCTCTGCCAATATGGAGCCACTGTTGGCACCATTGATGTCCATTGTGTCCATTAGCTCATGACCTACAAATTGCCCTGATGCTGAATCAGCTGCATTTGTTGCAACAGGGGTAGCTGTGGGCTGTGGAGGGAGTGTAGCAATTGCACATTCTGCAAACAAGGCTGACAGTTCATCTGTAGCAGCATTTTCACGCAAACCACTCTGGTACAATTCACGTGCTCTTCCCAATGCTCCCAGCACTGCTTGCTCGCCTCCTGTGGCTCGAAGTGCCATCACCACCTATCCTCCCCAACCCCATATGCCAGATGATTTCAGATGATGGTAAGCATGTGTCCCTCATGAAGCTTCCACAGTATGCTGTGATTATGCTCAATTCTTGAATCCAACTGAAGTCATCATTGGCATGATAAATTTGGTTATGTCAATGTGATACAGCAGCAGACTATTTGCAATTTCAATAAAACTGGACAAAAAACACAAAAGACATGGCCAAAAATATGGGAATTGCCAAAATTAAGCAGATAGGTGAAAATGTGCTGTATTTTCTTTCAAAACTAGAGCAGAAAACTCCTGTGTTCTGTTTGATTTTATTCATTTTGTGCATGGTGCATATGCATACTGCAATTTTTCTCTGAATTACTCAAATCTAAACTATAACTTAAAGATTTGACCTAATTTCCTTCTATCTTCTTGACAACATTAATGCAATTGAAAATTGACTAGGCCCATGCTCCTTGTCATACAGAGTGAATCCAGATGGATGGAAATGGTGGTGTGGTAAACCAGTCCTAACCCTAAGAACTCCCAAATTCTGGGTTGAATATAAATTGGACAATCAAGTTGGGATAACAACAGCCATTAGAAACGGTTGTCAGCTCTGAAAAGCAAGCAGTGGTCCCAGAAAGAGAGGAAGAGACACCCAATGCCAATTCCATCTACATCGATCCAGATTCAACATGCACGCAGAATGCCGCATCCAAATCTAACACCCATTGAAAAAGAAGAAACCGACTTCCTGTATTACCTACCGCCTGTAAAGCGAGAGAAGGGTTGCCTTCATTGATCTGTTGGCGAGCCAGTGCAAGCAGCGACGCGATACCTTCGCTACTACCGGCCTGCTCTTGTCTAGCCTGCCCATTTGCAGACGCTGCTGTTTCCATTGGGTCCAAATCCCTGTGCAACCACATCCACGTCCAGCTTCACAACAACACCCACCACCAACAAACGAGAAGAAAAAAAAAGGAGGGGCAATCGGAACACTCCTCGGAACTCCAACCCTAAACCCCGCCCCACTTAAACCCTAAACCCTGCAATCCCTGGAACTCTCAGATCTAGCGACTGACAAGTACCATAGGAGCAAGCACATGAAACCAATCCTGCATCTCCACTTCTAGTAACCTAAGTGGGTACCCCGCCGACCTCTGCTTTTTTCCTCGCAAATTGGTTTCAAACAAGATGGAGTGGCACTCAAGAAAGCATCTCAGCTAACTGAGGACTTGGTAGACAGACAGACCCCAAGTCTCACTTGTTAGGATTGCATGGTCACAGTGTGAACCAGCACCTACCAGCGCCCCCTGAAGGATGGATGATAAGTGGTCAGGAAACAGTTTTCTGTTGGGTTCCAGTTGCCTAGCTAAACCATGGTGGTTAGCTCAATGCTTTGTTTTACCTACCTACCTACCTACTAACAACCCACAAGTAACAAGTGGGTTGTTAGTAGGTAGGTATTTAGACCAGCCCCTAATCTACATATAAATCATCTACTTACCTAGTAATTACCTATTTTCCTACCTAACTATCTACCTATATATGAGACCTACTTGTTGCAAAAATTGGTTACCAAGGTGAAATCAAATATTAACTCAGTTGAGGTTCATCCACAACTGAGTAGTAACAAGCATCCAGTGGATGATGGGCACTTTACTTTGGGGAATTCCCACAATTGGATTTTTTTCTTTCAGCATGGTCCCTCACCTTAGGTACCCTAGAGAGATGGAAACTCCTCAACTTATGAGGCACTTCCCCTCAAGGGATAAGGTAAATTATCACAGAGAAAAGCATTTAGGACTTTTAGGGTGGAGCATCTCCACCAATGTTTTTTTTTTCCAGTTATTCAGGGAGGCCAATTTGGCTACACACTTCAACTGTTGAATAGCTTAATTGGATTTTTTTTCTTTTTTTCTTTTTCTTTTTTTGTGAAGTGGAGCTGATTTGGCAAAAAAAAGTCATTGAACAATGGCTCAAATGGTGATTAAAAATTTCCAATTATTCATAAATTGAGACACGAATATCAATTGTTATTAAAAATTGAAGCGGCATAAGTCTTAAGTAGGTTGTATATTTGGCTACTAGGTGAATAGCAAGGGAGCAAATTTGGCTACACAAAACTAGTCAATCTTGAATACAAGAGAAAATATGGCTACATACAAACACTCATGATAAAAAAAATGTGACAAGAAACATCAATCCAAATTGTGTGGTTTTGTTGCTAAAAAGCTCAACAAAATCAATTATGAACTGTTTTGTGAAGGAAATTGGAAATAGCTTAAAAAACAAAAAACCATCACTACGACAAGCCTACAAATAGAGTATGTAGGTTATGTGTGTAAAAATCATCACCATACCTTTGCTACAACCATGTGACAAATTCAATTGAATATATTTAAAGACCATTCCCTTTCTATCTACAGACCAAGATATTCAAATGGAAAAGATGAAGATCTTCACTTTACTTAAACCACATCATAGATTTGAGAACATTATATCATGAGCAACCACCATTGCCACTGGACTATTAAATGGTGATAGACTGAAGGCCCTAGAAAAGATAGTGATACCAAAATAATCATTGATGATCTATTGACACATTCAAAGGATGTAAATGACTACAAATCTAATGCCCCATTCTCCATGGCCTTACACATGATGTTCCAAAATCATAGCCATACCCTTGTTGCAATCACGTGAAGAATTCAAAAATGATGTATTGACTACCATTTCAATTCCATATATTAATGATAGAGTGATGAAAACACAAATAGTAGCCATGGATATACTTCAAATTAAAATATTCAATGTAAAGTGCACCTTAACAACATCAAAATCATAACATTGTCAAAACTCAAGCTTCTAGCCACAAGCTAGTGCTTAGGAACCCTACAACTATGCATTTGCACAATAGTAGTGTTGGGCTTGTCACTTAGCAATTGCTTGATCATAAGGAAAAGTTTATAATGTAAAGAAGTGCTTACTATGGAATTTGGTGCATAAGTATAGGTGTGTGTTAAGTTGATTCCGTAGTTCGGTCTTCATGAAGGCCACAATGTTGAAAGTGCATTCATTTTTGATAAAACCAAACACTTAGACCGCTATAATTTCAACAAGCTTAATGAATTCTGAAAACTTGTGGTTGAGAAGTGGAGATCCATAAACTTTGCTCCACATCCTTATAAGGGGATTAAGATCACTCTCCTCACGTAAAATTGGGTCAAAGTTGTGTCCCATAGTTAGCTTGAAAAAAGATACATGTAAATATCTAAGGCATGAATTGAAAATAAGGCAAAGACCACTTTCCCACATTCACCCACCATGTGAAGGGCACAAAGGTAGCCTTCAACACAATTAATTGTTAGTGAAATTCCTCATCTACATGAGTTGGATTTCTTGCCCAAAATTGGAGATAAACCATGCTTAATGTTGTCATAACTTGGTGCTCTAAAAAACATTGTTCAAGTTTTTTGATAAGATTGTTTGCTATTCCCTCACATTGTTGTTTCACTTTGTCAACATCTAGTTTGAAAGCCTCCCTTGTGACAAGCTAAAACTCTTTAACACCAAAAAAATTGTGATGGTATAAAGGGTACTTGTGCCTAACAAAAGAAAATGTCAAATACATGGCATCTTTTGGACCATTCAGATCATAAAACCAATTCATAGGCAAGGCATCATTAGTGTCAATAACATTAAAGTCATCAAAAGTTAGATCATCAAACCTAGTGTAAAGATCACAATATAACTTGTACAATTTTTGTTGCACTTTTTTAACACTCTCCACAAAGTCACACACAAAAACATTTCTACCTTGAGAAATTTTGATAAGCATATGCACACATTCAAGCAATGGAAAAATATAAGGCAAACCCAAAATGAACTCAACCTCACACATGCCATTCAAATTCTTCAAAGCTTAATCATTTTTGGAATTTTCAAAATGCATCGTCACAATTAAAGGACGATATTCAACATATAATTGTTTTGTTGGGGAAAGCATGGAGATCCATTAGGTTTTCACATTTTGTAACAACTTGTTACCTTTTGTGTTAATCAAATCTGCTAGCTTTTGAAATTGAAGGAATTTGTTTGGGCTATGAACAAAAAAAAATACAAGTTTTGTAATACACCCTCCAATTGATGCACAAGTGGAAGGTCATACAAAGTGATCACTACCAAATTCGTCTCATGGGCAAAACAATGAATTCCAATAAAAAAAGGGGTGAGAACTTTTTCAAACTGCATGGTCACACTTGTTCAATGGCCTTGAGAAACAAAGCTACCATTACATCCCATGTTAACTAGCTCCTTTGCCAATTCCTCCAACCTTTAACCCACCAAACTTAAGTAAGCCCTTAACCATCAATCCAAAAATATTGTTAGATGTGGTAAAAACCCCAATAGATTCGACACATAGGAGGATTGAAATGTTCTTCCAACCTTGCACCATGTATAAATGAATTGACAACCATTGTGTGTTGTCAATGGTTGTAACTTCATCTGCATTGACAACAATGAAGTTGGCATGAACAAATGTTGCTTTTGTGGCCTTAAGCAACACTTTGTGCATCACTTTAGCCATGCCCCAACTTGAAGAATTGACCAATGCTTCTAGGAAATAGATTTGACCTTCAACATGTGAAACAAGCCTAGCTGTTTTCATAGTTAATCATGGGACAACCATGGGTCAACAAATGGTTTAAATGGAAAAAACCTACATTACACATACTTCTTTTTATGCTTAGAAGGGACATCGACATGGAACTAATATAGGATAAAAGGTTGATTAACAATAGAGTATTCATGTCCATTTTTAACATGCACCAAATCTTTGTTAAAGTAATGTGAATTAGCATCCACACTTGGCATTAAAAATTTAGCTTTCCAATGCCCAACATGTTTAAACAAACTATTTAGCTTTGGGGCTAACAATTTTTCCTTCCCTCTAACAATTGTGTAAATTTTGCATCTTACTTGTTGCACCAACCCTTTTTCATCAATGATAGATTCTACCCAAGGCGAATGGGTTGTCCAAGCATCCTGAAACTTCCTTGGACTCTTATATAACTCTTGTTTCTTTAGTGGAATATGATTGGATAGATCTTTAAATGCTAAATTAAAGGCAACTTGACCTGGTGATATATGTATCAATGAAACATAGTAGGTTGGGCATAAGATGAACTACCCTCATCTTCAAGTGGTGATGAGATGAGGACTAAAGGCTTAAATTTGAAATTCAAGGGGATTTGGAGAAGGGCCATGATGTATTAATCTCGCATGCAACAAAGGATTAGGAACCACAAAACAAATGTTACAAGTTGAAAGTTGATCAAATTGGAAATTTTTCATAAATATGATCAACATATTAGATTCACAAATGGACTTGAACTACAACCCTAAAATTAAGTATGTGGGAAATGGGCATTAGGAATCAAGCAAATTTAGTTTATAGAAATTGGCAATCAATCATAACCTTAGTTACATGTAATCCATCACAATTGGCAAAGATTATATATACAATGTATTATGTACAGTGGTGATTCTACCATACAAGCAACATAAATGTAATGTCCAACTTTTCAAGGCCTAAGTTCCATTTAGCATTAGAGTAACTACCTT
>Ga0209208_10012862_pt1 | contig 10530 bp, 9 predicted proteins | sample S1TSphfallax_3_FD_187694 | JGI IMG/M metagenome (GOLD analysis project Ga0209208, IMG submission 187694) | Host-associated microbial communities from peat moss isolated from Minnesota, USA - S1T2_Fd - Sphagnum fallax MG (SPAdes) (version 2) | ecosystem: Host-associated > Plants > Peat moss >... | reverse complement strand
GGGGGGGGGGGGGGGGGGGGGGGGGGGGAATGTTTATAATGGAACGGATTGGGAGATGGGAGGTAGTTCCCAATTCAAACCTAGATGCCATACAAACATATAACAAGATGCATGCTGGATATTTAGTGCAAATGGAAAGAGATCGAAGCTTGAAAAGAAAATGGAGGAGACTTATGAAAATATTTAATAGCACAAAACCAAAGTTTAGCCACCTTTTCCAATTTGTTGCCCTACTCGTTAATTTTTTACATAGGAGTAAAAAAAACCTCACATATGAAATGGTTGGTGAACACCTTTTTGATCTAGTAGACCATACATGGGAGATTTCCAACTACAAGTCCAAGCAAGCTCTAACTTTTTCTTTGAATTCCTCCTCTAAATTACCCATAATTTTTTAGTTGCCTTCAAGTTGGAAATTTGCACCTTGTTTTTGCGCTCATGGTTGATTGTTGAAGGTTGAAAATCAATACTAGAAATTGCTACTAGAAATCATTATTGGAAATCACTATTAAAAATTGTTATAGAAAATCATTACCGAAAACTCCTACCAAAAATCAATACAAAAAATGGCTATTAGAAATCATTACTAGAAATCACTATTGAAAATTGCTACCAAAAATCACTATTGCAAATTGTTACCAAAAATCATTATCGGAGACTATTATAAAAAATTAATACTAGTTTATTAATACCGAAGGCTTTTTGAAATGTATTTTTTAGACCATAAAGTTAGATCATTAAACTAACTTAGATAAGGATTTTTAGATAGGATTTATTATGAGTTTTAGAAAGATTTTTAAGATTCCCTTAACTTGTGGGGATTTCCACCGTTTTTAACCCTTCTAAAGGTTTTATATGGAGAAACCTAGGGTGTGGAAGATGTATCATCATTTTTCGTAATTTTATGATCTTGATGTTGAAGATTTGAAAGAGTAGAAGTCATCTTTTCCACTTGTTTTTTCCATCATTTTTGAGTTTGAAGTTGTATGTCTTTTTGCAAGTTTAAAGTGTTTGCATGATAGAAACATGTAATTTATTTGAATTACTAATTTCATAAACTTTAAATGTGACTATTTGTCACTTAATTATGTAGAATTGAAAGGTTCATTTTTTGCTCCTATTTCATTTAAATACATAATACCTAGTAGTTCATTGGGTCGCCTTAACACTTGGCGACCATGCTAGGGATATTGAATCAAAATTTATGGTTCAATGTTGTTATGTTTTGGACAATTATTGGTTAAAGCTATTTGATTCTACCAAAATCTTGCAAATATAGAAATAAAATTTATGGTTCAATAGTTCTTGTTTTAAGGGTTTTGGTAGAAACTATTGGTTTTCACCAAAAGAGTGGGTATTGTTTTCACAAGTTTAATCTTTTTTTTTGTCTAGTTAGAACTATTTGTCTTTATTAAAAAAACAGATATTGTTATATAGTTCATCCTATTTTTACCATTTTGTTTTTGTTGAAAGCAGTTGTTAACCAAAAAAAAAACCCAAAAATATATATAAAGGTTTTTTTAATTTTAATTTTTTTTTAGTATTATAGTATGGCAATAATGTCAACTAGGAACATGTAAAAAAAATTGGAAGAAGTTTTGTAGGAAAGTGTGCACGTTGGAACAATTGGTGGTTAAAGAATGGATCTACTGAAAATCAATTTGGAAGATGTTGTTACATTTCATAGCGGTGAACAAGACAATTTGGAGATTATTATTAATAAAACAAAATCGAAAGATTGGGAAGATATTAAGAACCAATAATTGGAGATGATTATTATTGTGGCAAAATCAAAGAATTTGCAAGAACTTATTTGGAACCTTATCAAAAAGAAATCTTTTCAATACCATGAGGTTGTTTTATGCAATGCCCATGCTCAAGAGAACGAAATTGTTCAACTAGAAAGGCAAATAAAGGAATTGTAATAGTTGAAGGAGAAGGATGCTTCCAAGGATAAACATAATAACCAATCTTCAAAGATGAGTTTTGTAAGGAGAGATGAATTCCAACAAGCAAAATCTGGAAACAACTATTTTGAATCTCAAAGTTTCCTCTTTTGTCCCACCCTATATTTCTTGCCATAAGACAGGTCATGTGATAGAAAGTTGCCTTTATAGGTTTACCCAAGTGTTAGCTACCAACCCTTTACCTATTGTTATCCCAAATACCTACCCAATTATTTTTCAAATTCTAGAGCCGATAGTTGTAACACCAGCCCATGCAACTAGTTTGCCACCTAGAACATTGGAATGTTTTGGAGTTAATTTGTCTTTTCACATTGGCCCGATAACTACTAAAATTACCATGGATCGAACTTCGATGGTATTGATTTCAAATCTAGGATTTTACCCTCTAGCCTATTGACCCAATTTGCTAGGTTTAAGAGGTATGACCAACCCATGGTTGATGATGCCTAGCCCTTGTTACCCTCAATAGACCTCATATGTTCTTCCATACCCATCTACTAGTATTGCGTTTCTTTTCCAAATCCAATTCCTACTAGAATCACAATGATTGAAAGGAATGACAGAGCCAAAACATTGATACATATCCCTAGGTACGTCCTCTTACTAGTGGTTTCCCTATTGAAAATCAAATGCCATTTTCCCAAACTCCTACATGGAATGTACCTTCAAGGAATGGTCACACTAGAAGTGGGGTAATAATGGGTGGAGGGAGTGGATTGCATCATGGAGGTAGAATATCACATGGTGGAAGGAATGAACCCTTTGGAGGCAAAAATGGATCTTTTGGTAGCAACACGCCACTTGGAGGAGAACTAGTTGGGAAAGGCAAATCACCTAGAAGAAGCAATGGCCTTATTGGAAGATTAGGGATGAGACTCCTTTGGAATCCCAAATATTCAATGCTTGTGATTCCTACCCTCAATGTAGCTCCTATTCAAAAATCTTGTTTTTACCCAAATTACATTGTTAGAATTAACTTGGATGTTCATGTTCAAGTTATTCATAAAGACATTCAAGTTAATTATTTTGGTTTTGAAGTTGTTGCAACATGTGAGGAGGACATGGGTGATGATTACCAAAAATTGTTGGAGCTTCCTACAAAATTGAAAAATCCAACAAGATTCAAACTAGCAAATGCAATTGGTGGTCATTGACACATAAGTCAACTCTTAATAAAGAAAGGTGTCATCAGAACTTAGAATATTTCAATAACCAAAATGGAGGAAACAAAGGAAACATCAAAATGATGTAAGAGCTATTGGAAATCCTATAGTAAGAAAACAAGACTAGTAAAAACACAAACACATGATTTCATATTCATTAGAAAAAAAAAGGTGAAAGAACCAACATGGAAGTAGATTCAACAATTAAAAATGTTGTAGCCCCTTTTGTCATGATAGAATAGGTTTTAGTATTTAGGTGAATGATTATGAAGACATAATCACAAATAGAAAGGAGGATGATGTCGAAGGTTGAAAATTGATATCGAAAATCACTATTAGAAATTACTACTATAAATCATTATTGGAATCACTACCAAAAATTGCTACCAAAAATCAACACCGAAAACTACTACCAAAAATCACTACAAAAAATGGCTATAAAAAATCATTACCAAAAATCACTATCGAAAATTGCTACCAAAAATCCTTACTAGAAATTGTTATAAAAAATCATTATTGGAAACTATTACTAAAAGTCATTATTGGTTTTCTATTACCAAAAACTTATTACTGGTCATCATTTTTTGTAATTTTATGATCTTGATGATACTTGAAATCATCTTTTCCATTTGTTTTTCCATCATGTTTTGAGTTTGAAGTTGTATGTCTTTCTGCAAGTTTGAAGTGTTTATTTGAACTATTGATTTCATAAACTTTAAATGTGACTATTTGTCACTTAATGTTGCAAAATTGAAAGATTCATTTCCTGCTCCTATTTCATTTAAGTACCTAAAACCTGGTAGTTCATTGGGTGGCCTTAATATTGATATCCATTTTTGTAGCTAAGAATGCATCCTAGATGTTAAAACTCATTTAAAAATGAGAAGCCATGGTTGTAAAGCTCTTGGCTTGGAGTTGTGACATTTCTTGCTTTGTCATTGGCCTTTCAATGGGGCCCAACATGGAAGTTGATGGAGTTGATGGTTTAAAAGTAGGGCTAAAACAGTCTACATATATGGAACTAGGAGAATTAGGAGAATTATGAAATGTTGCCCACCTATTATTATGTTTCCCATCAATGAAATATTGCTTTCTTTTTAACACATTTCTTGTGGTGTGGCTATTCATTATTGTGAGTCATGCCAAGACTTCATTTGATTGCAAAAATTGCTTTATCAAACCTTTCCTCATTAAAATTGTTAGTTTTTAACTCTTTGAGAGCATCTTGGAAATGATCCCTTGATGTGTCTTCTATAAATGGAGAATCAAAATAGCCACATAATTAATATAGACTTATTTCCATGCCGCTAATGGAATTAATTGTGTCACACTCTTTTTACCATTGGAATATGTGGCAAAATGAATGTGATAATTTGTGGCCATAGTACTTAAATACAAAGATTCCACAATGGCTTTTTGCATTTTCTCCCTCCTAAGTGCCTTTTCCTTTGTTTTTAGGTGGTTTTGTTTTTGCTTGTGTGACTTGAGAATCATCAACTAATTCTTGTGTCGCATTTAAATTAGCCAACAATTTCGCCATACCTACCACACACAACCATAAACATATATAGAAAATGTACATTCTTAGATCCCCAATGTTCCATGGAGTGCATAATATTTAAGGTTCAAAGAACTACACACCATGACCATGAAAACATTCCCAAAGACACATGTAGAGTTGCCATAGTGCTTTTTAAAGCTAGATACCAAAAACCACATTTCCTTAGACATTTGTAGAGTTCTCATAATGAACTCTGAAGTTACAAACCATAAACTACATTCCTAGAGACCATAAACTAAATTGCCACAATGTGTTTATGACTACAAACCCAAAACTATGTTTCTAAGTACATGTAGATACACTTTTCAAAAAAATTCCAAGAATTACAATGCACTTGATTGCAACAATCCCAATTCAGACTAAAACATTTCAAATGTTCCCTTTAAATGAATGGTCAAATAGAGAAAGGTAGCTTGTAGAATCTTACCTTGCAATTGTAGGTTATATTTAAATACAAATGCTAGCATAAACATGGATATTCTCAAACCTTAAGCATACCCATTTTGTTACCCTAACCTTACATACCAAACAACCATTTCAATTGCTAGCTTTAAGTGATTTCACAAATAGAAAAAGGTAGTGTGTAAATTCTTACCTTCAAGTTATAAATCAATTGTTCAAGGATCCAAATGATGGATTTAGTTTGTCATGACTTAGACATGAGGTATAGACCAATATGTCACCAATTTATAGAAAGGATGATTTTTACATTGCGTAATTTATAGACAAAAAAACCAAGGTTCAACTATTTATTTAATTTGAATGCACTCAAAGAGGTATGATTAACTTGGAACTTATGAATGAAAACACAAACATTCACAACCATGAACTTCATTAGAATTTAGTTCTTGAAACTTAAAAGCGGATTTTTATAATGTGATAGGAAACCATAAAACCAAGGATCTAAATGTTAGTTTAATCTAAATGTAGTTAGACATGAGGTATTCACCATTGTACCATACCTTTAATTTAGAACCCAAATGTTTATCATGCCATGAACTTCACTATAATTTCAACTTAAAAAATTAAAGATAGATTCTCACTTTCAAGTTACAACGAGGAAAACCAAGGATTTAAATGTTTGTTCAATCTAAATGCGATCAAACATGGGGTATTCACCAATTTGTCAAGTGCATGCACTATCTAGTGGTTCATTTTAGGCATATATAACACTCATAAGAATCATAAGCAAGTTTTTATAAATAATCCATATGGTTTAAAACTCAAAGATTTCATTAGTGGAATCTTTGAATATTAAAGTTTTAGTCACTTATGAAACCTCTTAAAACTAGGTCAAAACCCATATTGAAAAATGTTGTTAATTAGTATGGTGAAATCATTTTGAAAATCCCAAAAAAAAAACCCATAAAGTCCATAAGAATAAAAACCCATTTAAATATTTCAATTATGTACCCATTAGGCACAAAAGAAGAAAAAAATCATTCCATAAGGACTTTTGAAAACAATGTTTAATTCTAAACCCTTCAAAAGTTCATAACTACCATTTGGTTAAGGTTTTGCTAAAATAGATTTCACATTTAACTTTATGATTTCATTGTTTAACCCATGTTTAATCACTATAAATAATTTGGAGTGGAACTCAATATGAAAACTAGATTTTTTTAGCAATCTAATCAATTGATCAATTCCATATTTTTGGCTTCAAAAGTCCATAATAAATAATGAATGTTATTTTTCAAAAACATAATTATGCAAATGTCTTCATAATCAAGTTGTTAATCTAGAATGAATCATCATTTAATGTATTTAAAATTAAGTTATTCACCATAAACATTTAAACACAAAACACCTTGTAGAAATTTGTTATTCTAACTCCAAAAGTGAGCCACCATACCTTGCATTGACCTTGCCATACCTATGATTTAAAACCTAGATGTTCATTAGACCACAAATTTCATTATAATTTAAACCTAGAAAATTAAAGGCATATTTTTACCTTCAAGTTAAAATATGGAAAACTAAGGACCCAAATATTCATTCAATTTGAATGTAGCTCAACATATGATATTCATTAGTTTGCCATATTTGCCAGTTATATCCCAAATGTTGATTAGACCATAAATTTCATTGTAATTTCAACCTAATTAATTAAAGGTCAATTCTTGCCTTCAAGTTACAATGAGGAAGACCTAGGATCCAAATGTTGGTTTTTAAATTACATATCAAAAATTAAACCTTTCAACTATAAACTAGAAGAACATCCAAATGATGCCTCTTGATAATAACATAAATGATGTAGGAGTAGATGGAATGTTTCCCAAAGATGCATATTTGAAAACTTTTTTGATTTGTAAACCAAAAATCATGTTAAACTTCAATAATTACAAAATGTTACAAAGGTGTTTAGAATTACAATTTGGGCTTCTCATCTTTGGGTTCATATTTAGGTAACCTTAAATTGGGCATTTGCAAACAAGAATTCAAAATGTCAGATTCAAGTTGTAGTTGTTCCTTGATAGAATGCCTTTTAAGCCTTAGTTGGATGATTGATTGAGGGTAAAAAAGGTTGTCACCTTAAACAATCCCAAGGGCATGCCATTCCACACTATCACCAACAACCCTATAGTAATCTTTATTGATTTGACATAGACGTCAAAGTAATGATGGGTTCATGTGGAATTGTAGGCATGGTAGAATTTGGTTTATCACAATCACATAAGGGAAAAACAAAAGTAGGGTTTGCACATGGAAAGGTTCAAATTTTTGGGCTGTTTTCTAGAAATGCACATGTTGAAGGTTAGATGCAAATGGCAACTTTGGCACTACTATAAGTTCATTATGTTCACACTTGAATGATTATAAAACCCATGCATTTAACATGGCTTCTAGGAGTTGACACAATTTGTGCAACCTTTCACAAAGTTTGCAACAAATGATTGACCAAGACCATAATGATAATAAGCAAGCTTCCCATAAATAAATTTCATGAGAATGGTTGACATGCCCCCAAACTCTTTAAGAGACCCGAAAGTGGGTCATAGAGTAAAACAACGGAAAAAGAAAGGAATCAGGGCATGTTTTTTAATTCGTAGCACGTTTGGAGCTTCGAGATAGGACTAGGATGAACTCACAAGCAAAAGTTCAAAATGAAATCAATTTGCATAACCAAGGAAAAAAGGCGGTTGGTGTAAGTTGAATGTAAATGGTGTGATGGATTTAGTAGGGACAACCTCAAGCACAAGCTTTACATGATTGCGACCTTTGTGAGGAAGCACCACTCCCCTCTTTATATCATACTCTATGACTTTTCGCGAAGGCTACATTCAAATGATTTTTTTTCTAAAACTCCCACTTATTGGAACTTTGGTTGTTCCAAAACTTTGAATGCTCATATTTTCTTCAAATCAAGCCTTTTTGAGCATGCAAGGACAATAACTTATAGCCCTCAAAAAGATTTTTCCAATGGTGTATTGCATGCCCCAATCAGATATCATTTGTCCCCTACTTTAAGGGGATTTATGGTCCAGAGTCAAATTGAGAATTTGACTCTCGGCCCTTCTTTTGATCATAATTCATGCACTTCAAGTCTAAATGAATAATGCAAGGGCACTTTAGGCATCTAAACTTTAATAAATTTCTAATGATATCTTGGGGGCCCCATTTGATGCTTGTTTGTTTTTTTAACTAAAGCTTTAAACATTTGGGACTACTTTTACTTTGGGAGTCATTGGGCTCCATCTCTTGCACTCTTCCCCATCTGTGAAAATGTGTTTCACACATGAACACATTTTCTTGGCTTCATGAACCCTTGCACTCCATCTTTAGTTGCGAACCCGATGTTAAAGTTGTGACAATGATAATCATAGAAGATGCTTTAGTTTTTGTCACATACTTTTGATTCTCTTAAGCACATCATTGCTTTCTCATTTTCAAGCATAATCCTAATCCTCACTTGCTATGTGGGTGGGCTTTCAACATTAAAGGTTTGCAAAAACTTTTACATTTTGGAGGTCCTTGCATTCAACAATGTTGCTAGGTCTTTGTGTTCAACAACATTACTGCAACCAATGTTTCGTTTACAAACACAACTTTAGCACGAGCTACCTCTTTGCCACACTTAAAACCAATGGTCTTTTGTAGCCTAGTTCACTCGATAAATGAAACTGCATAGAAAAATCTTCACATTTGTAAAAACTTACACATAAACAAACCAACAATCACATGAGTAAGCTCAACAATCAAGCAAGTTCACAATTGTGATGAAACAAAAAAAGCTCATGCAAGTTTGCCCAAATGTGCATGAGGTTTGTTCATAATTCTTTTTTCAATGGAAACAAACACAACTTGAAACTGTTTGAGCCCCATTTTGAGTCCAAAATCTAGTTTCATACCCCATGGAAAACCCTTCTTCATTCTTCATGCCAAGTTTCAAGTTACACGTCCAATTTTCATGAAATTGATGCTTCCCATGTCCAGTTTGCATGACTTTATGGATAACTTTATTATCACAAGAAATTACAAACACGTTATTTAAATTTTTAAAAAAGTTACACCTTTTCTTTTTTTTGCATGTTGTTTGAAATAAAATGGAAGTGATCTCCTTGAGCTTGGGTGCATGTACACAAAGTCTAACTCATTCTCTAGGTTGGTGGAAGGGGTTCATAGACTATATAACCCATTCCTCAGGTTAGCAAGTTCTTCATTTTTTTTCCAAAAACCTTTTATTCCTCTATCTTCACCTGCTTCTCAATTTATCTAGAACTCTTGTGCTTGCTAAGAGCATGCTAACTAGTTGTACCGGCCTTCATAGTAGAAGTCCAAGCAGATATGAGAATCTTACTATTACAGTTGTTAAAAACAAAACGAAGGTGGCATCTTTCAGCCCAAAGATAAAACAAGAGGGGTGTTTCTCATAGGAATAACCCTTGCTATAGTAATGAAAAGTGGAGTCTAAATTCTTTCAAATCACCTTCATTAAAATGTACTCATTGAGGGTTTTCCAAAATACCAAGAGCACACCAAATTGCACTACAATTTTTTGTTTTGAATTAAATGAAATTTTTAGTGAAAAATTTGTTCAATATTCAATAATTTTTCCATTGTAGGTGAAAACATTATGAAACCAACTTGATGAGTGCACCTTTCTCATTGAGGGCTTTTCCAACAGTACCAAGAGCATGGCAAGAGGAACCATGGTTTTGGGAGATCTCAATATGATCAACAAAACAAACAACCAACCAACCAACCTTCCTTCATAGATAGATGGAGGACATGTTTTAAAGTGCTTTTCTTGAACACAATTCTGTTGTAGTACCTACTACACTACTGGTTACACCTTTGTAGAAAAAGGTGCTGGCCATCCAAACTTGACAACACACTGCAAATCTAAAAACTGTGTTGCAATGTGGTAACTCTTTTGAAAAAAAATCAGTTTTTCGCTCAAGAAATAGCAAAATCTCTTCAGAAAATAGGGTAATAAGCGCCAAGTGATATTCCCAGTATGCTTTTAAGGGTCATCACAATGTGAAAATTTGCCAAATTAAAATTAAGTCTCTTTAAATTACAATAAATAAGAATCATTACTAGGCTGTTCAGATGTTTTGTAAAGTCCCAGAGTAGCTGCCATCAAAACATGACAGCATGTTTGTTCCATATGAGAAGTGGTCTAGATTCGGACCCTTTGACAATTTTGGACACCCAGACTTTGCTCAGGCACGAGGAACCTCTAAAAAAACCGGGGTCTCCCGGTTTGCACATGGCTACAATGCATGGGGATCCTCCCCACGTGCAAGGTTTGCACTGAGGAGGCCCCTGAATCCCCTCAACATTGTCTCCTCGAGTGTCCCCGCGCCAAACGGGCTTGGGAGGCCTTCTATCA
>Ga0209208_10012860_pt1 | contig 10531 bp, 4 predicted proteins | sample S1TSphfallax_3_FD_187694 | JGI IMG/M metagenome (GOLD analysis project Ga0209208, IMG submission 187694) | Host-associated microbial communities from peat moss isolated from Minnesota, USA - S1T2_Fd - Sphagnum fallax MG (SPAdes) (version 2) | ecosystem: Host-associated > Plants > Peat moss >... | reverse complement strand
TTTAAAAGTTATTTACGTGGTAGATAAGGCCCTTGGATGTGGTGTTACCAAAATTAGGCACAAGCTTGAGTTTGCAATCCAGGTGGTGGGCACCAAATTCTAGTAACACCTCTGTCTGAGGGCATGACATGCACAATGAAAAAAATCAGAAGCTCTTACAAAATGTGAAAGCTCTCCCACACAAAAATGTAAGGTGACCTCCCATGTTATGAGGGAACCCACGGAATTTAAGCTCCCTCCAAATACACTCAGAAATCTCTGGCACATCAGTAAGTGTGTAGCGGTAAAAGCTCGAGGATGAGGGGTTCATGAGAATAAGGGACCCACCTAAGAGACAAGAGTTAAGGGCATGCCCCAAATTCCAATAGATTAGATCCCTTGTTCGTGGGGTGTACCCGACATTCGGCACATGTCCAATCTGCAGATGGATGAAGATTTTAGAAAATCTCACAAAATGGAGATGACTAAGCATGAGAACATGAAAAGATTATACAATAAATTCCTGCAAGAGACACAAGATTCCCCATGCAAAATACATTTTCCCTCCCACACAGAGGGTGGGAAATTACCCCTTGTAAAGCCTGCCATTTGTAGTGTCATTGTTTTACAAGGAAGGAGGTAACACCTACTTAATTGGTACTTATATGCGTGACATCCACTGTAGTAGTACATTTCCCTGACCTCGTTTAAAATGAAGGAATGATTCAAGGAAAAACATGTGCGAGCATGGGAAAAATGCTGCAGCTGAATTGTCGGCATGTACAATCAGCAAGCAAAGCAAGCTGACTCGATCTTGGTCATGTTAATCATGCTCATGAAAAGCAAGCCAATTTTAAGGTTGGGTTTTGTGCAGTGTAAACCCAAGGGCTTTACCAAATATAAAGACCTGTGTTGAGTATAATTTTTTGTTTGTTTTCCTGAAAGAAAATCAGATAAATTTGTGGGGCATTTTGACCTGCAACAGTGGCCATTCCGTTTTTTTTTAAATGCCCCAAGGAGAGGAGAAGGAAAAATATGCTCAACCAAATTGCTCTCCGATTTGGGTAGTTGGGTTGCTCATGGAACACATAAGGACTCCAAGAGAAACTGCACACTAGGAATGGTTTTTTTTTTTTTTGGGTCTATGGGTCCAAAGAGAACTTGTGCATCTCTGAGTTTCATCCATAGTCGTTTAAATCACCTGATTTGGTAGACAAACACATGAAAAATTATGCCTCCTAAAAGAAAATAATTCATTGGCTAAAAAAATTCCTAAGCAAAAATTTAACATCTTTATGAATAAACATTTTGATCTTTGTCAATGCACACTCAAAATCTGACAAAAATGAATGATGCAAAAAGTGTGAATTTATTTATGTATAAATGTTCATCTTTCATCAATGAAGGAGATCATTATCGCATAAATGTGTAAGAAGATCTATGTTCATGGGCAATGTGTCATTTGTGTAACCCTAAAATTTCAAATAACACCACACTTTTTGCATAACTTTCAAGGTCTAATGGTGCACTCGTGGTGAATTGCTAAGCTCCAATTCAATTGCTCTCCCTTTTTTCATGGTTTGTCTACACAACTATTGGCATGCATCTATGTTGGTTTTTTCATCAGCGCCTTTTGGGAGATCTCCTTACCTCCTTCTAATCATCATCTTCTATTGTTCATCATTGACTCTTCCTAATTGTTTTCTTTTATTGTTGATCACTATTTCCTCTTAATCATCCTTTTTTCTTGAGGATTCCCGTCTCCTTTTTATTATTGTTTTGTGTTGTTGATCAAAGCTTTTTTTAATCCTTGTCTTTGCTTGATCATTCTCATGTTGTTGATTGTTATCTTGTTCTTTCTCCATCATTGACATTTATTTTTTCTATGTCTATTGTCTCACTCTTCTTCCTAATCTCAAACCCCTGCCCCCCTCCATTGCTTCCCCCCTTTTCATTCTTTCATGGATTGGTGGTCTATTACAACCTTGTTGCAACATGGTCCCTAGATTTTTATTGAACCATTGTCTTTGCCTTATTTACTTCTTGAACTTTTAATGTAAACTCAAGAATGACACCTCTCATAGAAATTTTCAAGGTGGACTTGAAAATTTGCAACAATATTTTATGAAATTTGTTCCCTACTTTTCTTATTGTAATTGAAACATTATTAAAAACTTGTTTTAATATGTTTTCCTACTCTACTAGGCTTTTGAGTTGTTCTTTTAGCATGATGAATGAATTAGCCTATGTGTGATTAATTGTAGTCTAATAACGATTTTATTTTTATTTTTTTCCCCTTGCAAACAAATGTAATAAAATAACAAGTTGGCTAGAAATGAAGGAACCTCATAAGTGCGATTGGGTCCATTTAGATCAATTGTGGTGCATTCACACTTGATGTTAAGTCAATGTTAAATGGAAATCTAGGTGGCATCCTAGGTGGCACCTAATATTAAATGGGTGATAGCTTAATGTTAATTGAATGTTAGCTTAACATAAAATGTTCATGGTAAAGTAGGTGTAAGTCCTAAATGACTAGTATGGTGTTAGGGGACTCAACACTAGAGTCGCTAACACCAAGTGTGAATGCATCTTTAGTAGGTCAAAAGTAGATTCCATAGGTTCAGTTTCTTCTATAGCAATAGATGAACTCATGAATGGCATTTCCACATAATATTTCAAATTTACCAACTCTTGATCAATGCCTAGTACTCACTTATGTTCCTCCTTATGTACCAATATATGCCCTACTGAGGAGAAACTGGTTATTAACTCAGTTGAGGTTCATCCACAATTGAGTTGTAACAGGCATCCATCCAGTGGATGGTGCATGGATGGGGTGGTGATGTGAATCCAGGTTCGAGAAAACCCTGTTTACACTTTGGAATCGACATAACCTTGCAGCATAACACAGAAGCCGAGCATAATATAAACTCTGGTAGTGCCCTTGTCCAATTTATAACACTATAGTGCTCTCAAATTTACAAGTGTTCCTTGTGTCTTGAACTTTATAGTACAACATTAGAGTGATCTTTGAACAGGAAGGACGTGCCAAAAGCAGCCACATTCTAGACTGGAAGCCTGTTCTGCTCAAAACAAAAGGCAGCCCCATTGTAAGGTAAAGCCCTAGGGTGGGGGCATTCTCAAAATAAGGGGCCTAGGACAAGATGAGAGCTAAGTCCGGCCCCACATTTTGGGAATGTCCCCTACCCATGAGCTTTACCTCATACAAAATTTATCATGAACCAAACCTATGTATGTCACAAGGCGTATGACTGGGAGGGTTCTTATGCCTACTCTTCAATAGTGGTAGGGTTCTTACACCTACAAGTAGGCATAATTTCTCTCCCATCCTTGAGGAGTAGGCATAATAGGGTTTAGGGTTTAGGAGGGAAATTGATGGATATAAGGTGCTCTCCACAGACACTACAAATATTCTCTAAGTGCTTTACGTACTGTATAAGGGCTGCCAAATGAGTCCCTTCCTCCTTTCTGAATGCCAGCTTGACTGCATGAATGGCCTTGCTGTCTGTCATCTGAAAAGCAAGAAGGGACTAATGGAGCCCTTCTCCTACATAAAGAACTTTAAATTTTGTTTCTTGCTTTTTCTTTCAGCAATCTTACAAAATTGCAATAGACAAATAGCAAATTGCACAAGAGGAGCCAATTCATGATACAAAGCAAAAACATTGTGGTTCTAAAGTTCAAGAGTTGGGAGTTTTGCCACATGGTAGTGTACTGAGAGAGAAACAGAACTTCCTGCAAGCAAATCTTGTAAACCTATATACTGTAATACCTTGGCAACTTTGGCACACAATTGCTGAATAATTAAATATATTTTAAAATTTTAAATTTAACACATGATTTTTTAATTTTGAAATTTTCAATAAGTAACGAATATATTTATTAAGTGGACAACAATTATCACAGGTTTCTTCTTGTCTTTGTAGTCAGCTAATTAACAATTAAAATATTTGTGCCTTCAAATCTAATTTCTACTGTTTTGGATGCATTTTTAGATTTCTGACATATAGGGTTCACAAGTAATCAGGCTGTACAAAGGTTCAACCCAGAAGTGTATTCCTATAGGGTTGATAATTTTTGACAAAATAAAAAATAATTTAATTTGTGCCCAAGCCGCCCATGCACTACAATAAGCATGCTGTACAAAGCTTCAACCCAGAAGTGAATTCCTGTAGGGTTAATAATTTTTCAAAACTTCGAAAAAATAAAAAATAATTTAATTTGTGCCCAAGCCGCCCATGGAATACAATAATCAGGCTGTACAAAAGGTTCATCAACCCAGAAGTGTATTCCTGAAGGGTTTATAATTTTTCAAAAATTCAACAAAATAAAATAATTTAATTTGTGCCCAAACTGTCCATGCACTACAATAATCAGGCTGTACAATGGTTCATCAACCCAGAAGTGTATTCCAATCTAAAGGTCAGAGTGAATGAGCACACCATGTAGGATGGATGCTATGTCGACAAAAAAACACTTTGTAAATGTATTCCCATCCCATTACTAATCATACTGGTTTAGTTGAGAATTAAATCATCCACTTATAGCTACTTACCTACTACCCACCAAGTGCCTTACCTATTTACTTACTTACATGGTAACAACCACTTATATCCCCTACCTACTCCTCACCTATTACACACACATACACCCAACCACATAGGTAGCATGAGGTGGAAGTAGAGGGTTTACAAGACAATTTACTAAGGTGGAACCTGGGTGATTAAGTTGTGCATGAACCACGACCGTGTGGTAATGGGTTTAGGGTTTAGGCTGGATGCTGCACTAGTGGGCTGCTAGGTCAGACTATCTAAAATGTAAAAGCCATGGCTGTGTTTTTTCAATGTTAGAGGATGATGCCTTCCAATCATGAATCATGTCTTCACCTCTAAATAGTAGGAATAATGTGTCTTTGCACCTAGCATCACAAACTTTTTATCTAGCAATTTGGTAAATGTAAGTCATACAAAATCGATTTTTCATAAGTTGGTAACTTTTTTGGCACATGGATGACGTAAATTATAAACATGTATGAAACATGTATGAGTGAGTTAAAAATGTTTCTGTCCAACTTTCTGTTACCAAATCATTGAAAAAAAGTTTGGGATGAGAAGGATGATCATCTCCTAATAACCCATGATCTATAAGTGTTTAATTCATGTTCCATCCCATGCTTTAGGAATGTTCATTTTCAAAATGAGAGTCCACTTTAAGGTAAATTGGACCAAGGCCCTTTATTTCTAGCATCTGCCCCACATGGGGCATTACTTTAACACTTATAAGGTGGGGTTTTGTGGGGGTTTGTACCTATCCCAATTCCCTGAGCCCAGTTGGAAAAGAAAAACCTTTCTAGAAGCCACACACAGATTCAAACTTGTGCACAGCTTGGACAGGTCTTTGAGCAGAGCTGCTTCCATTTGCACACATGCCAATCACATTGCCAAGGCCAGAAGAGGATTGATCTCAATGACACCACGTGAAAAATGAATGTAAGTACTACACATTTTATTGTGTTTAGATTCATCATAGGGTATAGTAGCTTAAGGGATTTTGGACCCTAGGTAATAGCTCTATTTTTATATGAGGAATTTTCAAAGATTATAATTTGGCTTGTGTTGAAACTTGAGATTAGTTATAGAGTTATGATATCTTGAAGGATTTTGGTTTCTTTTAGAGGATTTTTTTGAAGATTATATTTTTGCATGGTGAAATATTTGAGTTTCCATAACTCTTCTTTTTGCCTTAAGATACTTTTTAATGTAAATGGCAAGGCCACAGTGTGACACACCCCTTGTTATTTAAAGTATTGGGTTTCAAGCCCCTGCATGCCCAAGTGGTAGACCCAACACAAAAAATTAGAGAGTTACCATTAACTTGTCATTTGCTTCACAGTGGATTTTTTTCTTTTAGTGGTGAATTTTTGCAAAATTTGAACCTCAGAAAATTAGAAGGAAAATTCATTCTATCACAAATTCAATGTTGTAAAAAAATTCCTAAATTTTTGAGATTTTTTTTTTGGGCAAAAATGTCAATCACACATTTCAACACAATGTCTAGTTTAGAGGCAGTTTTTCATCAGTTTTCTACAAAAGGTTCAGGGCTTAATAATTCTAATTCCTTTTTTTGGGGGATGATTGCTAATTATGCTACATCGGAAAACTGAAAAAAAATCACCAATTTCATAGTTTTAAGCTTTGCCCCCCTCAAAATTTATTCAGATTTTCTGGCATTTACCACCATTGAGGGATGCTCAGGCTCACTTCAAATTTTGTGTCTCTTGGAGATTGACCTGCTTGGAAATCCACAGTCAAAATTTATTGGGGGATTTTATTTAAGCTATCATGCCTCTAAAATGCCTGTAAAATGCACTCAACCTCAAAACCATGCACTATTGCTGTCGTCTATTTGGATTATGGTGTACCTCATAATTGCGCATGTTTGAAAATGGATGGTTTTAGTTTTAGAGCTTTGTTGGAGTGCATCGAGGTTTCTTTTAAGGATTTTGTGTTGTACCCAAAGTGGCAATCATCCAGAAAATAATTTAGCCAAATTTGGTTACATAATAGATATGAGGATAGCCAAAAATGATGGAATCTTTTTATATTCTTGGCTACCTTCCAGAAGTTATCACAACACTGTGGAGATTTGGAAATTCGAAATCTGGCAAATTTTGACTATTTTTTTCCCATGAAAAATCCTTTGTATAGGTCAAAATCATATTTTGCAGGTTGAAATTTGTCCAAAATTTGTCTTGTGAGGTCTTCTAAAACATGTGTGAAAGTTGTTTTTAATTGGTCATTTAAATTTGTTTGTTTGGGAATTAATGCAACATCATAAGCAGTTTTGCGCAATCATGTGTAGGGTAAAGCCCTAGGGTGGAGGCCTGGGGGACAGAGGGTGTTTAGTGTCTTGTAAGGACCTCCTCACACACAATTTTCACACATGCTCTCTTTCATAATGGGTTAAGCACCCTTTTATGGAAGCAATGCAATTCTTGAACATGGGGAGGTTGACATATGGAAGTAGGCCTCCCTATGTGCAAAGATAGGGCTCTCTTTGAAAAACTGTTAAGTACTTTGATTTGTATCTAAAAATCATATTCTAACTTCTATTGCAATCCTCTTTTGATTGCTCAACTCTGTCGAATGTATTCATACCCAAAATTATCAAAGCTTATTTGTGTGATTTAAGGTCAAGACAACTTACAGTTTGTGCTTTATATCTAGTGTGCTTACATTGTCAAAAACATTTTGACCTCGCATGCTGAATTGGAGAATTTCATACCCACATTTGTTTGCAATTCTCATCTTTTAAAATCTAGTTTATTTTAATAAACTTATTTTACATAAATAAGGTGTGAATGTTTGATTTCAATTTCATTTATGAATAATTACTTCAAAACCCAGGTGTTAGACAATACAAATACTTTTTGTGGTTGAAAAAACCTAATGGCTTTCTCCACGGATTTGTAATTTGATTGGTTGTTACAACATATGAATGAAACCCATATATTGACAAATCCATGATCTCCAAAACACATCCAAATCAATTTGTGTGTCCTTGAGCATTTGGTTCCCCCCCCTTTGTTGGGGTTGTTTTGCATTCTCTTTGCAATGAATCTCTTCATTTGTGCACAAAAGACAAAAGAAATTGATCTGTGAGTGTTGAGTTTGTAAACATTGATTCTCATGGTTCAATTTTTAATTTTATTTGTCAATGGGTAAATTGAACCAAATTTCTAACTAAGGCTCAAATAAAAATAGAATGGTTGTAAAATTGGCCTCATCTGTTAGGGATTCAATTTCAAGAGTCACATGTGATGATCAGTAGTTAAAATGTTGCCTAGCAACTCAAGTATGAAACAACAATTAACTCAACAAACAACTTGGTATGGGGTTTTGCATTACCTCATTGGTAAGTCCTACTGTTTCTCTTTCTATTATTGCTCTTTTTGTTCCAATTGTAATACTCTAATAGTTGTGGATTTTAATTTTAATCTGCAGCAGAGTGTTGCTGAGCATTAAATCCTATGTGCCGGTGCATGGACAACAACCTTTTGTCGAGGTTAACCACTAGGCTGATGAGTGAACACTTAAGAAGTGAAAGGAGGTCGAATACTCACACCTTGTTTGTCTACTACTGAAGCTCAAAGAAGGTTTGTAGCTCCTCACCTAGAGTTTCCAACCTTGCAAAAATTGGTCAATTTGGTAAGGAACAGGGAAGATAGGGGTCTCTGGTGTAAGGGTGTTTAGTGTTTGATGATGAGGGAATTAAAACAGATTAGAATTTGGAGCTTAAAATCTTTGCATCTTTGCCTCTCGAATACAAAGCAGCCTTGTAAAGCCCTAGGTGATGCACCGAAAAGATTTTAAATCACTCAAAACAGACTAAAATCGAGGAAGCTATGGGGTTCAAATTAGAGAGGGGTCTAAAGTTAGTTTTTCAAAAAGATTGAAGCAAACTATCACTCATTTTCTTCATGTGTTTTCAGTGTTGCTCCTTTACTTCTGATGCTCAAAGAACACTTGTAAGCCTCCAGTTTGCACATTGAATGAAATAAAAATCGCTCAATTGGATTAAGGAACAAAGAAAATATGGGAAGTGTTCGATGATAAGCACATGTTTAGCGATGGACTGTTTAACCCTAGTGTGTTTTCAAGAATTTTTTGTTTGTAATCATCATCCCTAGGAAGATTTGAATAAATCGCACTATAAATCAGAAATTCAAAAGAAAAATTTAAGCATCCTTCTATATTTCTGGCTGCAAAATGGAAACCAAATATATGAATATGATGATTTTATTTACTTGTATTTCCTCTCACTTCTGGCCCCTGAGCACGGAAAAGCTCCAAAATCACTTTCTCTTTCAGTTTTGGACAAAATTTCGCCAGTTAAAAAAAGGATGCTAACCACCAGTACTTGATGCTAAGCCGGGTGGGTCTATAGGGTTGCATTTTACCTCTCCACAACCTCCACAACCTGGGCATGCACCATTCCTGCAATATTTTGGGGTGCCACTATTTTTGGCCTGGACTAATAGCTCTTCCTAAGAACACCCTACCTATTTGCGACTGGAACTGCTCTAAAAGTAGCCCTTGAAGTGTAGACCCACAATTCTCACAGTAGTCCTTGATCTATAGTACAGCTTTGGCCCTATGTTGATTTTTATCGAAGTGTGGACCATGTATAAGAACAAATAGGTAGGGGTGCTCTTAGGAAGGGCTATTAGTCCAGGCACCGCAAAATAGTGGCAGCCAATTTTAGGAATAGAATTTCCATGCAACCAATGAGAAGTCATTCCATGGAGTGAAGGGCCTCCCTTTTTTTTCCCTAAGTCCCAGGGTTTGTGCCCTTGCCATTAGCACACGTCAAAAATGGTGTCAAATAGCTTTAGAAACAAAAGTTTCATGCAACCAATAAGAAGGCTCAGCATGCACTTATGAGTTTTTTCTTTTGGGTGGGGGGCGTGTGGGAGAGTTCAACTCTTATGCATATAAACTGAAAAGATGGGCTACATGGGAGCACATTGGTGCAACCCTGCAAAACTTTATTGATAAGGCACATTGTAGGTTACAAAAATGAACAAAGGGATAAGAAAAAAGAAAAGGGGCTAAATGGGAGCACATTTGTTTCTATTTAGTGACTTGGGTCCAAAGAGGAGCTTGTGTTGAGTGCCCAATGTTCTTTAAAAAAGATTTGATGATCGTCCAATCAATATACCTCCTTCCAAAAGAAAAAGAAAAACTTGTGAATGCACCCATGAACTAATCAATATGAATCACATTATGCATTATAGGAAAGACTAGCATTGGTATGCTTTTAAAATAGGTAGCATTAGGCTCTCCTTACTCTAGAGCCTGAAAGTTCACAGCCATCAAAATAGAAAATCTATGATCAGAGGGAACCATTTCAGGGTTCAAGTTTACTTTTACACAAGGTTGAAGGATCAAGGGATCACTGAAATGTAAATGGATGAAAAATTAACATTAAATACATTATGGATAATGTTTCATTGTCTAATGCACTTGCTACTAGGACCATCTAAAATAGGTGGGTGCGCTAGCAAGCCTGTTAGACCATGAGCTTAAAAAATCATGATTAATCAAATTTTGATGGTTCAAACTTAGATTTCATTTTTTTTAATTTAAAAAAGGTGGGTTGGACATTCGTTAAACAATGAGCACAAAAAACCATGATTGGTCTAGAAACTTTTTGTCATGATTTTTTGTGAATTTTTAAAAATAATGTCTTTTGAAGGTGGGCATGAGGTTCAGTAGCTCATGGGCCAAAACATTATGATTGGTTGGATTTCTTTCTTACATAATTTTTCTCAATTTTTTTGAAGGTGGGCCCAAAGTTTGTTAGCCCATGGTCCAAAAGAGTTGTTATTGGTGAAAAAATTAATTACATTTTTTTCATTTTTTAGAATAAAATAAAATAAAAGGTGGGCATGAAGTATGTTTGCCCATGGGCCAAATAACTGTTTTTGGTTGATTTTTTTACATTCTTTTTCTCTTCTATGATCCAT
>Ga0209208_10012857_pt1 | contig 10533 bp, 9 predicted proteins | sample S1TSphfallax_3_FD_187694 | JGI IMG/M metagenome (GOLD analysis project Ga0209208, IMG submission 187694) | Host-associated microbial communities from peat moss isolated from Minnesota, USA - S1T2_Fd - Sphagnum fallax MG (SPAdes) (version 2) | ecosystem: Host-associated > Plants > Peat moss >... | reverse complement strand
ATGAACCACTCCATGTCATAGAATATGATGATGTGTATAGAGGAAAGGAGTGTCTTGGGATTGGAGGATATGCACCAGTGTTCAAATGTCAATATCATGGAGAGATGGCAGCTGCCAAGATGTTCCTCATCTCAAAGATTGCTGAGGTTGAGGCGGTGAAGAATGAAGCAAATCTACAAGCCAGGTTGCAACACCCGAATGTGGTTCAATTCATAGGCTATGCAGTCAAGGGAAGGGAGCATATTATTGTTACAGAGCTCATGAGCAAGGACCTGCGGATGTATCTTGATGAGAATACTTCTGAAGGTCAGGCCACACCTCCACTTTCACTGCTTCTAGCTGTGCATATAATGCTAAAAATAGCGGAGGGCATGAAATACTTGCATGAGAGTAGGGTGATGCACCGTGATCTCAGGGCCAATAATGTTCTTATAAATGTTCTGGACAATAAGGAGTTGTACACTTCCCCATCTGTGCAAGTAAAGCTCACAGACTTTGGCATGTCAAAGTTGAACCTGAACAACTCTAGGTTCACCACAATGGGGAGGGGTAACGCTTGGTGGAGAGCACCTGAGGTATTTCAAGATGAGCAGAACACAGAGAAATACACAAATGCAGCAGATGTGTATAGCTTTGCACTGGTTTTCTTTGAGGTCCTCACCGGTAAGGTGCCATTTGCCAACATATCAAAATCTCAGATTCTTGGAAAGATTCGCTGTGGGGTGAGGCCAATTTTACCACCTGATGACTACTGTCCTGTGCAGCTATCTGCATTCATAAATGAGTGTTGGGCCACAAGGCCTGAAGACCGTCCTAAGTTTCCTGAAATTTGCCAAAGGTTGCAGGAGTGCAAGGATACAATTTTGAGCCATTCCATCCCCAATGCCTCCTCCCAAAACTCTAAACCGTGAAATGGTCACACATACACAATGTGCAACTGAGTTTGCAGATTTCGAACTCTTAAAGGTAGATCAATCTGGTTAGCATGCAGTAGAAGTAGCAAAACTGAGTTAGTATTGTCTCATGTTTCAAAGGTTGCTGGAGCTAGAAGTCAGAGATATGTGCTCCAGTGTTGTCTCACTAGACTGTCACGTCATCTCTATCTTGGGTAACATAAGTTTGGCATTTCTCACTACACCAAGATATCATGTTTCTCTGGGGTCAGCTTTGTTTTGACATTTCATTGCCACATGGAGATTTGGGACCTGATTACAAGCACTTGGAGAGGCTCTTGCTCTGATTACAAGGACTTTTGGTTAGTGATGTGAGCAAGCCAGAGTTGGCCTCAGAAATTTATGCCTTGAATCAACTGACTAGAACCAGTGGAGGTCAGGCATCAGCTCATCTGATTGTATGTTAATCTAGCATTCCCTCACCACCTACAAAGAGATTCTTGTTTGCAGCCGGATGTTGTTGTTGATTGCTTGCAATTGTGTAACTCCAGACAAGAGGCTGATTGCTATGAATGATGCAGAGCTAGACCAAGAATGTTGTTGTAACTGTTTGGAGTAAGCATTGACACATATTGTTGTCTGGGAAAGTTCAACTCACTGACTTTGGTGTTTCACAAACTTTAACCCTGAAAAATCTAGCTTCACATCAATGCAAATTTTACTATTGCACGGAGTGCACTGGAGGTATAACAAATGTGCCAAACACACACCAATAAACTAAAAACAGCTGCAAATAGCATTGCAATGTTTTCTTGAGTTACTTACCGGAGAGGTGATGCCATTTGCCTACATACCACAGGCTGAGGTTCTTTGACGTGTTTGACAAGGGGGGAGGCCACCTTACCATTTGTACCACTGCTATCGGTGGGTTTTTTAACAATACTAAGAGTAGAACTTTTTGGGGCGAGGGAGATCCAGTTCTTCATCAGGAATTATGCTCCTTCATGGGGGTTTACACATTGTCATCATGCCTTCATCAAGCATTTTCCTCGCCTACATTGAGCAGCCTTTATGCATGCAACATGTTCAGTCTGAGGCATTCCTAAAATAACAGGCCCCTGAGGCCAGAGAGGCCTCAGGAGCCCAGTATTTCAGGTACAACCCAACCCTGGGGCATTACCCTACAGAAAATTAAGTGTCTGGCCACAAGGTTAAAGAGCATCCTCAGTTTCAAGGGATCTTGTTATTCTTCTTTTGGTGGAAGAAACAGAAACATCCCCCACAATCCCAATTGCTGCAAAATCTGATGCCAAACCTCCAATGATGCAGGTAATACAAGTCAACTGTGTGATTGTATTCTTCGACCTTCAACACATAAATCACACCAAAGATCACCAATAAAATTAGTAACTCCAAATTCCATCTCCAAGCTCAAAAGACTTTCTTGACATTGAAAGCCTCCATGAAACTTACGCAAGAAGCTCCTCCCATTCAACCAGCCACAAGGATATGGACCACTCACCTGAACACCATTGAATGTAAACCACTCTCTAATCAGTACAATCATTTGAGCAAACAAAACTTGCATTGAAGAGCATTATGAGTACCTGCTTATCCCCATCAAAGTAGGAAAAGCCGGTACTGTTAGACCTATTGAGAATACCAGAGCATTACATTTCAGAAAGCACCACATAATGCCACCATCACTCACCACTTTTCATCCCTCAAGAAGAGACCACTGATTGTGAATATGGAACATATCACGCTCATCTGCCACATTACTTGCTCCATGCAATCCAAGGTGAGCCAATCAAACCACTTTAAGTTTCTTCAAGAAAGCTCACAAATGTCCAAACTTTGAATGCAAATATACACTAAAAAGAAACCTGGAAGACCCTCACTGCAAAATGAGTGATTGTGTGCTAATATCAAGTTCAAAAGTGTCATTTTGAGACCTAATCATCCTTGTCAACAAGCTTTGTGCCAAGGTTGACAAAACCTTCAGGTGGCACCTCTGCAACAGTAACGTACAAGTACAGCTCCTCCTTAACATCCTCATCATCATTCCATTTCCTTGCAGTGCGGACATGAACCCTGGTGGGCACATTCCGTACACCTCTGCTCCAAATGTGTTTGTTGAGCTTCACATCCAACCTCACATCACTAGTTCCCATGGCCTTGTGGGCAAACTTGTGGATCTCCTTGATTGCCTTGGGAGCTTTCTTCTTGAATGTGCTGTGTTGATAAAGATGGCCCTTGATGGTCCTACCAATGACAAAACCAAGGCAAATTTTGAGCTTCTTTGTGATGTGTAGATTTTACTTGGGCTCGCTACCATTTTGCCGCTATTGTAAGCAGTCCACAACCTGATTAAATTCTGCCACAGTTGCGTGATGTTTTTGTTTGTGATTGTGTGGTAGCAACAAAGGTATTTCAAGGGGAGATTCTTGAACTATACATAGACTAGAACACAAGGTTTGAGGCTGATGCATTTGCAGGTTAAAAAGCTCTATTGGCTTCTACACATGATTCCATAATCATACGTTGGATGCCAAATTTGAATTCTGGTGTGGAATATTTGGTTTTTGCTGTGAACCAGCAACACATCTGGGCTACTCATCTTGATTGTGACTAGTGTGGTTTCATATGTGACTAGAGAGGTGTATGCTACAGCCATCATGCGAGTGGAAGCAGAATGTGCAAGTTTAACCCTAACCTGAATTTTTTTGCACTTTGTTTGTTTGGAATTTGGAAGGGGGGGAGTCTGATTTGCATTGATGTAGTGGTTATTTGGGTTGTAGGGGCTACTTATTGCCTTGCTGCAAAGTTGCAAAGGAGATTCCATGTTCATGATGTCATGGACAGTTCGGGTGTGGTGCACCCACAATATTGGCTATAGTCCAATGCAAATGAAAGCTTCAACAAGCATTTGGATGTGATTAAAATTGCAGTTTGTAGCCCCAAAAAGCTGGCCGGTAGTGAGGTATGGGTTCTTGAGGTTCTATCAGCATCTTCTTTTGACATTGAATAATCTATGTTCAAGCTGGCCCTGAAATCAAATGCATCTGTTGCAATGGTTAAGCCAATTGGTGTGAATCCTTTGATGTGTCTTTGGCGCACCTTTTCGGTATCCAGATTATTTGCTTGTTCTTTTCCAGAGTACTTCAAATTGGCAAAGACTGCCATGGTATAAATCCTTTGTAGCACGCAGGATAACGATGTTTTAATTCCTTGGTATTTGACAAATCCAAGTTGTGCAAATGACTGACGACCAACTTGGGATAGCTGGTCAAAATGTTCTCCTAGAAGTTTTACATTATGTAGAATTTTCCATATGCGGAAGCATTCGAGCAGTCGTGGGTACAACACCCTTGATATGGTGTGGGAGCTTAGGCTTTTATTTCAACATTTTATTGATGCAAAAGTCGGAAGTTGGAACTATCCCTGGGTTTGGCAACCTTGCAAGCTGCAATTTGCAAAGGTTTGTTGGTTTTTTTAATGGGAGGAATCCATAATGGACACTAGTGATCATTTCTAATTTACAACTGTCCCTTTTCTGTTCATTTGGTTGTGGACTTTCAATAGTTTTTCGTTTTTTGGGTAAGTGAAATGGTGATCCCAAATGGATACAACTTCTTATTCAAGCTTCTATTTCAAGTTCTATTCTGATTTGAAAGTTGAGAGTGATTTTCTATTGAACTAATGTTTTTTTTAGGTAGGCCACTTGTCCTGTACTGCGCAGGTTAAAGGGTTCAATGCCTCACAAGTGATTACTAATTAGATTCCCACTCTCCATGTTTTTGGTAGAAGGTAGCCTAGATTTCTCCCTGTGAGAATTGGTAATAGCCAAAACTCTTACAATAATTTGACAGTTATAGCCAGAAACAGCCACATTTCAACAAATAAAATCACCTTACTAAACTCCATTCCCTTTTTAGTTGTAGCAAGAAAATCCATTACAACAAAATAAATTATAGCCTGCTGGACTCCAACTCAATCCAGCCAGTGGCCAACCTAGCAACACAAGGGCCGAAACAGTAGCCAAATGTCATATTTTTCCAAAAAAAAAAAGAAAAAAAACCACTGATCATGAAATTGTTTGCCTCACGCCAATGTCATATTTTTCCAAAACCAAAAAAAGAAAACCCACTGATCATGAAATTGTTTCGCTCACGGTTTAGGGTCGGTAAAGCCCACGGGTGCGTGACATTCCCAAAATGCAGGGCAGGACTCAACCTAAACCTTATCGTCGGCCCCCTATTTTGGCTGAGGTGCCTTCCGAAGTCAGAGGAAATTTCTCCAAGTGGTTCAATTTCTCCTATTGCTGAAGGGAACTGGTTGTCGGTAAGGGAGAAACGAGAACAGGTTTACGCGAAGACGAAACCTGCGCACAAAACGATTCATAGAGCCTGGTCATACACACTGGGAGTGTGGACAGAGTAGACATAGTTCAGATTGGAGAGTGTAGATCGTTCTGGTAGCTTGCAGCAAGACGAACATTTGAGTTGGAATCTTGTGGCTGCAAGTGTCGTAGATCGGGAAATCGATGGATTGTGCTCTTTCAATCCACCATGACGTCGTGGTTCTCCTGGGTAACTTCCGTTCTGACTGCTTGTTGCAGTATGCAGACTCGGGATCTGTTGGCGAGGACTTTTGGTGTGGGACGTGAACAGATCTCTAGTTCGGAGGGCTTGTTTAAGGATTGCCGAGATGTGGCTAGGACTTACGGTTTACAATGTGAACACGTCAAGTTCAACAAATCCTTTTCCAAACTCCTTGCAACCACGTACTCAAGCTCCCTCAACAACCTCCTTCCTTTGAGAGGGCCTCTGCATGAAAAAGTTGTGGCGGAATTGAGGCGTGTTATGCTTTGTGGCGAGACTTTGGTCGAGCAGTGTGAAGACGAGAACTGGAGGAGGTCGGTGATCAACTCAGCCGATTCCGCGTCGATGGGGAAGCGAGTCCTCCTCCACCTGAATGAGTTACGTCTTTACGTCGTGATTTTGAGGCTGGTTGCTGAAAGCGCTGTAGCGCCAGACGGAATATTCATCGGACTAGACATCCTTGATTTGTTGATGCCAGATGTCAACGATGTCTCTCAAAGAGACATTGAGAGCTTGCGCAGTGCTATACAAAGGTACAAAACCATGTCGTATCCCCAAGGAGATGTGACGAAACTTGCAGAATATGTGCTTGAGAAACTGAGGGCAACTAATTCTGATCATGAACATCAACACTTGATAGAGTATGATGACGTGAAACTTGGAGACATTCTTGGGAAAGGATCATTTGGAGCCGTGTTCAAATGTGAATTCCTTGGAGAGAAAGCGGCTGCCAATGTTTTCACTGCCTCGAGGCCCACCGAGGTAGACATAATACAGAAAGAAGCATGTGGTTCATGGCACAGAGATGCATGATTTATATGCATGCTTGCCTTTCAAACCAGGATTTGCAACTTGCATACTGCTGAGCGTGTTCACATGTGACCATGTCTCAGCCCGTGAGAATGAGGAGTACATGTGCCTGCAGGGCGATAGATTCATTTTTATTCTACCCCATGCCAAGGATTGCCTGGCAGAACATAGTCACTGATCCCATGCAATCACAATAAATTATAGCGTCCTACAAAGTTACTACACCTTGTTGCTCCTGCGATGAAGCTGGCCATTGCACCTTAATGAAGGCAGGTCCATGTTCCACACGGCCCCAGCTTGACATACTCCTGGCAGTTGCACCAGCTTCGTTGCTGTGCATTGAACCTCTGCCAACCCCAAAATCAAACCTGTCCTGCTATAGACTAAAGTGTATTAGAAGAGAACAAAAGATTTACCTTCCAAGCTATGCATACATGCTCAACAGCAGGGTGGCCCTCTATATTACAACAAGTAAAGGCTCAGAATTACATGAAGGATGACCTCATTTCTGTTGGCAAGTCAATGACCTTCTATCTCTCATGCCACTTAGCTTCAGGGTTAAGGTCACTCTGTTCCCCATGGATGCTTTCCAACCCCAAAGCCCAATAATGAACCCCCAAAAATCTTCACCCAAGCTGTTGTAACTCCCTAGGTTCCAAAAAGATTGTTGGGCTGTGGCTTGATGTATGTGTGATCAGATGTCCATTCTTCAAACCAAAGGATATCAGCACTTTTTCTCTCCCTCTTCTCTATATGTTACCATTCCTCTTGTCCCATATCTCCCTCTTTTCCCACATTTTATCATTCCTGCAAATCATTCGGGAACAACAACAAAATCTCTATTGAAAGGTGGCAAACTATGGTGTCCATGCGCTTTCTCTACCAACTGGACTAAATTTAATTTTGCCAAGATTCGGACCAATACTGGCAATTTCTGTGGTTCATTTTTATAGATTCTATTCGCGTCACACCTGAGAGAACCTGTGGTCGATTCCACCATTTTGTTTTTCTGGTATATATAGCCAAAAAGCGAAATCAAAATTAAAGGAGCTAAAATAAATTAAAAATTTGGAAATTTTCAACAGTCATAATTCAACGAAAATTTAAGAAACTTCTCATGGTTTTCTATACATGGTTCAGCTAGGTAACCAAAAATATGGAAGGATGTTTTTATATTTTTATTTTTATATTTATGTGGAAGCCACATTTGCATAAATCTTCCTATGGATGATCACCACTTTGGCTACATCACAAAATTGACCAAAAACACATTGTGTCAAACCTCACAGGAACAGGACGAAACTGCAACGAAGACGACGAAAAGCGGAAGAATCGTCTACTCTGATCTGACGGACAAAATCGGTAAAACCCGATGTGTGGCCAGTAAGTCGCCCATTATGTACGCCCAGGGGGAACGGGGCAGCAAGCTGAAGGCGAAGACAAGATCCGTCGGCAGCAAACAATTCGCGATCAGGAGCATACACAATATGGATGTGGGCATAGTTCCGAGGGTTCATGTGAGATCGGAGACTGTACATCGTTCTGCGTAGCTTGCAACAGGAGTAGCACAAATAGAAACTGTCTCATCTTCCAGTGTGGCACAGGGGAATTCCATGGATCGTGCTCTTCTCTTCTCTCACTCCACCATGACATCGTGCTTCGCTTGCGTTGGGTTTGTTTGGAAGGATTGTTTGGAGATTCCGAATCTCGTGGCGAGGACTTTAGGTTTGCAACGCGAACAGCTCAGGGTCAGTCATACAGACTCCATCCCCAGTGATGAGGACTATGATGCAGGCTTCATCCTCAATGACGCAGACTCCATCCCGAGTAACGCAGGCTCCATCTCCAGTCATGCAAACTCCATCCCCGGTGATACAAACTCTAGCCGTTGTGACACAAACTCTGTTACTGCAGTGACTTTGTTTGAGCATTGCCGAGATGTTGTAGAGTCCATCCCCAGTGATGAGGACTATGACGCAGGCTCCATCCTCAATGATGCAGACTCCATCCCGAGTGACGCAGGCTCCATCTCCAATCATGCAGCATTGACTTTGTTCGAGCATTGCCGAGATGCGGCGACGGCTGTGCGTCTGCACTGCGAGCGAGTCAGGTTTAACAAATCCTTGTGCAGACTCCTTGCAGACACGTACTCACGCTACCTCCACAGCACCTTTGATTTCACAGATACGAATGAGTGCCAAACCGTTTTGGCAGAATTAAGACGTGTCATATCGTGTGGCGAGATGTTGGTGCAGCAGTGGACCGACAAGGACTCGTGGTTGTCAGTGGTGAGCTCTTCCGATTCCGCGTCGATCAAGGAGAGGGTCGTCCTCCACCTGAACGAGTTTCTTTTTTGCGTCGAGGTTCTCAGGCTGATTGCTAGCAACCGTGCAGTGCCAGAGGGCACATCCTTGATACCGCTTGATTTGTCGACACCAGATGTGGAGGAAGCCTCTCAAAGGGACATTGAGAGCTTGCGCAGTGCTGTTGAAAGCTACAAAACAACGTCGTATCCCCAAGGACATGTGACGAAGCTTGCAGAATATGTGCTTGAGAAACTGAGGGCAACTAATTCTGATCCTGGACATTTACACTTGATAGAGTATGATGATGTGGAACTTGGAACCTTTCTTGGGAAAGGAACATTTGGAGCCGTGTTCAAATCTCAATTCCTTGGAGAGAAAGCGGCTGCCAAGGTTTTCACTGCCTCAAGGCCCACCCAGGTCAACACAGTACAGAAAGAAGCAAAGCTACAAGCAAGCTTGCAACATCCAAATGTGGTTCAATTCATAGGGTATGCAGCCACCGAAAGCCAGCATATTATTGTTTCTGAGCTCATGAGCAAGGACCTGAGGAGCTACTTGGACGAGACTGTTCATACAGGTCAGACTAGACCTCCACTTTCACTTCTTTTAGCTGTTGATATAATGCACCAGATAGCGGAGCCTATGAAATACCTGCATGAGAAAGGGATGATGCACAGTGATCTCAAGGCAACTAACATTCTTATCAATGTTGTGGAGAGAAAGGAGTTGTGTGTTTCCCCATCAGTGCAAGTAAAGCTTACAGACTTTGGGTTCTCAAAGTTGAACCTTGTCAACTCTAGGTTCACCTCACTGCAAACAGGTGCAACTCTGTGGAGAGCACCAGAGTGTTAGGAAAATAATTTCGACTTAAGGGATATGCACACAAACAACGAAAGAAAACAAATTAAAAAACAAAGGACACAAGATTTTTTACGTGGTTCAGCAAAAGCTTACGTCCACGGAGCGCGCCAGCACTCAATTTACTCATACAGTAGATACTTACAATGAACTTGAAACTATATAGTTTCAAGTTCACCAACTCCCTTGACGGTGCAACTAATTGATCAGCTTGACGGTGCAACTGATTGATCAGCTTAACGGTGCAACTAATTGATCAGCTTGACGGTGCAACTGATTGATCAACTTAACGGTGCAACTAATTGAAGGCTTCACACACAACAATCTCCCACTTGAAGACTACAACTCGGGTGGACTTCTTCCTCCTCCTTCGATGACTAGTGGATAGGTACGGCGCACTCATTCTTCTCTGTCTTCAACCTTAAAGACCCACTAAAGCTGCGCACAACTCCAGTTTCTCCGTAATGACTGGTTTGGTTAACATGTCAGCTAGATTCTTGCTCCCTGCAATCTTCACAAGCTTCAATACCCCATCCTCGATTAACGACCGAATGAAATGGTAACGCGGGTCTATGTGCTTGGTCCTAGAATGGAATGCAGAATTCTTTGCAAGTGTATCGCACTCTGACTATCACTGTGCAACACATTCATCTCTTGCTCGAATCCTAACTCTGTTAATAACCCCTGTAACCATATAAGCTCCTTGCTAGCTTCAGTCACAGCCACATATTCTGCTTCAGTTGTAGATATTGTCACTATCTTCTGCAACTGAGAAACCCAACTAATAGCTGTACTCCCAAATGTGAACACATATCCTGTGGTGCTCCTCCTATGATCCACCTCTCCAGCAAAATCTGAATCCACATAACCTTCTAACTTGAGACTTCTCTGTCGTACCTCGCAGGTACCTTAGGATCCACTTCACTGCTTCCCAGTGTTGCTTGCCTGGATTAGACATGTATCTGCTCACAACTCCCACTGCATGGGAAATGTCTAGTCTCGTGCAAACCATGGCGTACATCAAACTTCCAATGGTTGAAGCATATGGTACTCTAGCCATGA
>Ga0209208_10012854_pt1 | contig 10535 bp, 4 predicted proteins | sample S1TSphfallax_3_FD_187694 | JGI IMG/M metagenome (GOLD analysis project Ga0209208, IMG submission 187694) | Host-associated microbial communities from peat moss isolated from Minnesota, USA - S1T2_Fd - Sphagnum fallax MG (SPAdes) (version 2) | ecosystem: Host-associated > Plants > Peat moss >... | reverse complement strand
ACCACAAGACTTTGAGCAGGTACATGTCAGAATCTCTTGTTCCAGTAGTGGGTCAAAACAAAGAAAATTAAGTCAAGACTCTGCTGAAATTTTGAAGCTCTTCTTTAGTAAGGGCATTCATAAAATCTCTGGACTTGATTGAATGAGGGGAGATTCCTTTGTGAAACTTACCTCAGAAAACTTACTACTGCAGGTCAGTGCCTTCCAAGGTGCCAATGCGCTTGGTGATGAGGGCAATGGCTGCGTTTGCAGAAGAAAAAGCTCCATGAAAACTTTCTTTGAATGAGAATGTTTCCAAGTCCCTTACCATTTGCATCAAAATATCACCAATGTCCATTTGCTTCTCCATCAAACAATAATAGTACACTTGTGCACAGCGTCGGCTGATTTCCTCATTGGCTGGTTCTGGACAATACTCATCATCCAGCCATTGCTGAAGTGCACCTCTCAGCCACTCAGCTTCCTGGAAAAAGAAAGCTGGCCCATGGATCAAAATCACTCTCAATTTTGCAACCTGCTGAAAATCAATCTCAAATTGCTCAAGAAACTTTAGAGACACACACACACAATTCCCTTGGCTTGAAAGATCTGCAAATTCAGGGCAAAACTCAAGAGGCACTGCAAGATTAGATCAGATGAGGAGGAGGAGCAATCAATCATACGTGGGCTGCAGCAGGAGATGTCACCCACTCCAATGGAACTCGCAAGTCTTGTAAATAGGGTTCATCTGATTCTGGAAACCCCGATGATGATGAGCAGTGAGTTCTTGTTCTCAATTGGGCTGTGATCTGATGAGTCCTCCTCCTAGGCCACATGAGATTTGATGCAAATGCACCACCACCAGTCCAAGACTTCATCATGGGTTGGCAGAATCGCACACCATGATGAGGCATACAGCTTGCATCCAGCTGCCTCAAGGATTGCTTCTGCATCCAACAGGTCGAGGAGGAAGAAACTGCCATAGCTTCCAGAGATGTGGAACTTGCCATAACTGGGAGCTTTGTTTTTTTAGGGTTCAGTAATCCGGTGCTGCGAGCTAATAATATTCCTTCCTGAACAAGAAGAAGACAAAATCCAATCAGGAGCAGACAGTGATGATGATGATCTCGATAGTAAATTTGTGAAGAAGAAGAAGAAGCTGATCATTATTCTTCTCGATCCCAACAATCAAAGAATCTCTTGAAGCTTGAGAAATTCGGAGTTCGATGACACATACAAAAGAAGAGACCGATTTTATTTCTGAGATAACCCAATTCGTGAATCCCGGATTCGGAGTTTGATCACACATCAAAAGAGAGCGATTTCTCAGACACCCCAAAAACTTGAATCTGCCTTGGCAAGTCGACTCAACCCATCAAGGAATCTAGAATCTTGAGAAAATTCGGAGTTTGACGCATCAAAAGAGAGCGATTTCTGGGACACCCAATGCTGGAATCTACTTGGGCGACTCGACCCAACACTCAAAGAATCTAGAATCCTAAGAAACTCGGAGTTGTAACACATAAAAACACAGCGATTTGCGAGAGTCGCAGAAGCAAACAAGGGATTTTTAATAGAATGGATGGATTGATGGCGGCTTTGTGGATAAGGCGAATTTATTTTGCAGGCAAGAAGAAGAAACACTTCCTTGAGCTTGCAAAAAACATTGTCTTTTGCCAAAAAAATAAAAATAAAAATAAAGCAATTGCTACTCTTTTAGAAATTCTTGAGGGAAAATTCTTCCATTTTGGAAATGAAGAAGCTAAACAACAACAACAGAGGATTGATCTGAACTAGCCAAGCAAGAAAATGTTACATTGGGTAACATGCCCTCCACTTACACTGCAAAAATAGGAAGCTTGGCTTTACATGTCCCACCACCTCCCATTCTGACTTCCAAATTTCCAATCAATTTTCTTTTGTTTTTGTGAATTTGTGTGGGAAGTTTTTGGAGAATTTTGTTAGTTATAGTTCTTTTTTCCCAAGTGTTTTAATTTTTTTTAATTCATTTCTGGAATTTTTCAAGAAATTAAGAGCAAATTTTATTTTCTTTTGTTGTAGTATGGCATTGCATCAAAGTTGATAGTATTATGCAGAGTACCCTGGAAGGGTAACTAACACCCCTGAATCCACAAACTTAGCTTAGCCCCTACTAATATTGTGTATAGATTAGAGATGATGGATTCTCCAAGCATTTGTTAAACCCTAAACACAAATAATAGTGTTGCTCCTTCATGATGCAGGTGACGCCAAGTGAAGCTAACTTTTAAGCATCATAGTAATGTGGCAGCTATGACACAAATTATATTATTTGTAGAAATGTTGAAATTTTCGAAAAATACCTTTTCTTCATAGAACAATTTTTTGTGAAGGGAAATGAAGAAACTTTTGGTTTTTTTTTTTAATTTTTCAACATGGAATCTTCAGAATTAATTAATTAAAAGACATGTGTTGAAACTGCCCTTGTATTGCAATATTATTTGACTTTTATTTGAAACATGAGTGCCCTCATCTCACTTGCTACTCATTGTCGACCAATGTTTTTTTCCTCCTTTTAGTTTATGATTTTAATTGAGTTCGGCTACATGTCAATTGGTGTCTAATAGTTGAGCTATTTTGGTCACATGGACACATGTATTGTCACATTGATTGCCTAAATGTTTGAGGCATACATCCTTTTTAACTAAATATGAATTAGGGAAATTGAAGGTTTCCATTCTAGGCAAAAACTTAAAATTTTGAACTTTCCCAAGTTTAGTAGCAATTGGACTACCAAATTTGTGAGTGACAATGACCATTTGAAGAGTCACTAGAAGTTCAATAAGGATATTAACCAATGAATTATTTTTTCTATCAAAAACATTTCAATAGCCTTTCAAGATGCACAACATCAATAATAGAAGTGCCATTTCAACTTCAATTTTGAATATTTAAAATAATAATAATACTAACACACCTTAAGTTTGTCAAGTGGTATAAAGGTTAATAATTTTACTAATTCTCAAGGTTGTAATAGAATGTAAATTCAAGGTGTGTTTTTTAGGTTTTTGAAAAAAACAAAGGTGGGATTTTCATGATGGGATTAAGAAGAACTCACAATTTACGAAAGTTGAAAATAAAATCAACTTGCACAAACCAAAATTGAAAATGGTTAGTCCAAATTTGAACCAAAACTAACACACCCCCAAGTTTTTTTATGGACTCAATTGTGAGTCCAAAGGTGACGAAAACAAAAAAAAAAAGGAATTGGGGAGCATTCCTTGGCTTGCAACATTTCGAGAATTTAAGGAGTGTTAGAGCTTTGGGATGGGGATTAGAAGATTGACAAGCAAGTCAGTTACTCACACAGACCTACACAAACCAAACAACAAGTTGATTAATATGTAATTGAAACACCTTTAGTGCACATATGAGTCATAAGCAAACATGGATTCACAAGACTCATCACGGCATGGACTCGGGGGAAGCCACCGCCTTCCCTCGTATAGTATTCTTTGTGCCTAGCCATAGGGCTAACACCCAAATGTCAATTTGTCCCATGACTCCCACTTGAGAGTCCCGAAATTCTCAAAATTGAAACTTTTGCAACTTTATAGGCCCATAACTTTGTGTGCAAACCTTTAATTAAGGTGAGGTCTAAAGCAAAGTTGTAGCCCTCGTCAAGATCTTTTTGACAATATGTGCATGTCACCTGCACACAAGGAAATCAAGGCAATTTTCAACTTTTAGTGGTTGGGAATCAAATTGGCAATTTGACTTCCGACCCTTCTTTTGACCATAACTTACGCTTTAAGTACCCAAATGGGTCATGCGAGCCCATTTTAGACATCTAAGATCCAGAGCTTTTCAATAATATAAGAAACTCCTCAATCCAATGGGTTTTGACACTTACGATTACTCTTTGAAAATTTAGAAGTCCATTGGGACTTTAACTCCTAAAATGGGAACTCACTTGAAAGTCTGGAGGTTCATTCCCCTCACACTCTCCCACACTCCCGAGAGCATGAAATGTGACTCTCGAGCTTCACTCTTGGCCCACACCTTCGCAAGCCTTTGCCTCTAAGGTTAAGGTCATGACAAAAATGGTGCACAAATGAACCAAGGGTGAACAAAATTCACAAGACATATCACAACTTGGATTTGAAAAAAATCACCACCTTCTCTCAAATATAGTAAACCCTTTTTTATAATCATGCCCATTTTAGTCACATTTTTTGATAATCATCTGTTTTAATGAAAAAAACCATATTTTAGAATCATTATCACACTTGTTAATATCACAAAAAGAATTATAAAGTTTTATTTGTAAATGTGACTATATTGGGAGAAATATAAGGCAAATATTAAGGTTTTGTAAATTGTAATTCCCTTTGGCAATGTTAGTGTTAGTTTGTGTTCAAGTTGTGCAAACTAACAACAATGAATCCAATTAAAAAGAAAAGAAAAAAAATTACAATGCAGACAAACAAAAGATATGTCAACTTGCCAAGAAAACCAAAAAAATTAATTAAAAAATAATAATTAACAAGATACAATGCTAATAGTTAAATAATTCAAACTTAATGTAAATTGTCACATTAAAATAAGCAAAAAACACAATCTTCTTCAAGTTTAATAATGAATAATAGAATTTAAAATAACCCATGTAGGAAATTTAAACAATTGGCACTTTTATTTTAGCACTAAAAAGCTATTTTGTAAAAACATTTGCTTATAATCACAATCTTGTAAGGTTTTATATGGAATGTGACACAAAAACCACATTTAAATCAAAATTCATTAGTGTCATAAAAAAAAGTAGTTGTGGGATGAAAGGAGTTTAACTAAATATCAAATTGGGATGAAGGCCTAATAAATTGACAAATTAAGCTATCAATTGCATAAAACAACAAAAGATGGGTTAGTTGATAGGATCATTTATGGTTGTGTGGATATGGAGTGTTTGTATTGTCCATTATAGGTTAATTCTTTCAAGAATTATGTGGTGTGTGCTTACTTTGCGAAAGGCATGAATGGTGGGTGTGATGATTTATGTTTGTTATTATTCGATGGTTTTTGGAAATGGTGGGTGCTACAAAGGCTAAAGAGGACGAGATTTTGGAGGGGATAGGGGATGCCATGATAAAAGAGGAAGGGATTCCATAAGTTAAGCTTTCTTCTCCTTTTGTTTTGAATAGATTGTATGTGATGAGAATAATGAAAAACAATTGGGAATAAAAATCCAGAAGGCTCATAAAGAGATGTTGATGGGAAGAATGCCATCAACATATTTAATTTAATAGCTACTTCAACATTAAGTGTTCTTTCGTTGCGCACTATAGTTGGGGTGTTTGAAGCATGATAAAATGTTATGAATAAACAAAAAAATAGAGTCGTTGGAGTTCATGAAACTCTATAAGGGACAATGTTGGTTAGGTTAATAAAACATTAATCCATGGGAATTCAATTGGGGTGTTGTTCAAAAAAATTGAGACCCTTATTTTGGGAACTTTGAGGAAATCAAATGGTTGGGAATATTATATCTTCCTTGTTTAAATTTTGAATGAATTATTGGGAGTACATATGTGGGATGGCAGCCAAGGACTCGATGTCGTGTAAGACCAAGATGGCAAATCAAGAAAGTTCATAGAGATCTTATCCAACAAGCTTTACTAAACTTCATTAGTTGGAAGATAGGTTAAAAAGGTGAATAGGATTCACAGACAATCAACAAAGAGGAACTGACAATAATTGTGATAATTTGGGAAAGTTTGGATGGTGTAAGTAATAATAATATTGAAAAGCCAAAGATGTTATTGTTGTGTATATGGATCATGGATTTGTTATGGAGAGTGACCATTACTTGAATGGAATGATTGAGGTTTAGGTTGTGCCTCCTTTTTTATCACATGGTCACCGAAAGGCATGATTATAAAGGGGGTTTATTATAGTATATTTTTTCACTTGTGACAAAGGTTGCTTCAAAGTGCCAAAAAGTTCTAGGAATTTTGAAATTCTCAAAATTTTCCAAGTTATAAAATTTTGCAATTTTGTGAACTCAAAAATCCCACATAAAAACCTCTCTTTTTATTTATTTTTGTATTTTGAAGGATCTACCCCAATAGAAGATCCCTAGGGAGTTATGAAGTGGGGGAGTTCTTCCTATATTTTTTATGTTCTCATGTTTCCATGGAAAGATTTTTTGGTGGGATGGATCAAGATGGGATGGATCGGGAAAATTCAAAAACACAAGGAGGAAAGCAATAGATCATGAAAATTCATAAAAACAAGAAGGAAAAAAATAAAAATAATATATATATTACATATGTGGAGGTTCCCATATTCATGTGTTTTCCATTGGTCGAAAATGCCCTTGGGCTATTGCCCTCATGTGACCCTCCCTCAAGAGAACCCACTTGTATGGGGACCTCCCTATAACAAAATAAAACCTTCATTTGAAGAAATCCCAAAAGAAACATTGTAGCCTTTTAAAATATATATGCAATGTTGTATCACATGTTCAATTAAAAGGTCATTTGAACCTTATTTCTCAAGTTTTAATGGTTGAAAATCAATTCCAAATTCGACTTTCAACAATTCTTTTGGCCATAGTTCCTAACTCACAACTTTAAATGGAAAATGCAAACCCTATTTGGACATCATTTTTCACACTTTCACATTTGTGGGAATGAGCTTGAATCATGGGACACTCTCCCACCCTATTTTCATTTCATGCCTTAACTTTGGTCAAAAACCCAAGACTAAGGTCACAATATGGGAAATTTTAGTAAAATTTTAAAGTAAAATTAGCAATAATTTATATTTACACCTTGTATCTTTTTAGAATAAAACACAAAATGCGTACATTTTCAAAAGAAAAATTAAACATCTTTGTTCATTTTGATTTTTTGAATATAATTGAAAATGTGAAGTATTAATTTTGTATTTACTCGTAAGTGCTTGTGCATTAGAAGTAAGTTGAAAAGAATTTAGAATTAAAATTGTTGAATCTGTCAATATTTTTCACTAATTATTGAATCATTGTTTAATAAAAATCCTTTGATTTTTTCAACAATTACAAGTTCATATTTGGAATGCTAAATTCTTGATTCCTTTCGTTCTCAACTTTTTTTTGTAAAATTTGCTAATGAATTTGTGATTTAAAAGCCATTCAACAAAAATTGCAATATTTTCATAAGTTTTAGCATGTTAACATTACAAAAGTGTAAGTTGTAGGTTCCCATTTGGTCTAATTTACTAAATGACTTTACCAAATTTTGAATGGAAATATTAATGACAACAAATTAGACTTGAAAATATGTTTTGTCAAATCAGTTTTTTTTTGGGTAGACATTTGTGTTATAATACACGAAAATCTTTAATGTTTTATGTCCAATTTGGTTTTTATCCTAACTAATAAACCTCCTAAATCCAAACTCCAACACCTAAACCCAATAATAGTTTAAACTATCATGTTTTCAAAAACTTTGCAAGACCACAAAGCCTTAACAAACTACCACAACTCATAAACTATTCAATGGAGGAATTGAACATCAACCCAAATAGGTTGTGCCCATTGTAGCATCCCAACCTTGCCTACACACAAAACATATTAATTATGATTCGTGATAAAAAAAATTCAAATGAGATTGTACAAATCAAAAGGGAGATTCTTAAATTTCACAATCCTAGATTCTAGACCCTAAAAGCCAAAGCAATTAGTTCCATATTCCAAAATCCAAGTTATAACATGGATCATGGAAACAAAATGGTAGCATCTAAGCCTCAAGCCCTAAGCTTTTCAACCTACCATAATCTTTCAAACTTTTCCAACATATTAATGTATAGTATTTTTCCATTCTTCAATTGTTAGTTAAAATGGAAGGTATGTAAGGCTTTCAAAATCTAATTGAAATTTCAAGTGACTAATTCCAAATGCACCAATCAATAGTTTAGACTTCATAAACATGAGTCCAAAAAAACACCTTATATCTTAAATTGAATTAATCACTTACACTGTAACAAATTCAACAAGTTAAATGTATGAAATGAATGAAATGGAATGGAATCTTTTGTTTAAAAATGCATGAGGAGGAAAAGATTCTTTGTAACTTGGCAATTAAGTTCACATCATTCAATTTCAACATCAAAAACTTAAAGTTATATTTTAATGAACAACACTAATTGATTAAAGGTTATAGTTGAAAGCACTCCAACAACCCACTATTAAAGCAAAAAATTTGATTAAATGTTTTAAAGTAATTATAAAAATAGCCATAGAAAACTAGTTATAAAAAAATAGGTAGAAAATACATATTGAAAGTAGTTACAAACTATTGAATAAACTTACAAAATAGTTTTTAAAACTATTGAAAACATAGACTAAAAGTAACTACCAAAATTACTTGTCAAACATTACCTTTTTAACAATTTCAAAGAGCAAATGAATTTTAATTGAAACAATTAATATGCCATTGGAAAGATCTTTCAAAGGGCCATAAAATGAACACTTAAGCTTCTCAATTTGGAATATGCTTGAAGAAGTTATAAGGCATCAAAGATTCCTACCAAACAAATTGTCTATTGAACTATACTAAACTTCACCTTTTATGATTGTAAAGGTCAAATTAATTCCAACTTGGATGAATGATATGACATTGGAAAGCTTTTTCCAAGGGATATAAAATAAATTCTTTAAATGATCAATTTAAACCATGTTTAAGGGAATTATAAGTTTCCAAATTTTTGTACCAAAACTATTAATGGTCTAGCCAACATTGACCAATAAAAACAATTCTACCATTTCAAAATGGGCATCCTTTAGTGTGTTTTGGATAATGATTGAATACTAAAAGATCACTAAAGGTTTTGCAAGGGGCTTTTGAGGTTGACATTGCCCTTATTGAAAAGACAATGCACAATTTTGAAGTTTTACAAAAATGGAAAATACCAACTTTGAAATTAATATTTAACACTTTGAATCTTGAGCATTTTTATCTTATGCCTCATTCTTCTTAAACATTTTTGAAAAGATCGCCACTCAAGAATTCTCAAGTGTGTTTTTAGAAGTTTTGTATTAATTATGCTCAAATAGTAAAATGCATTTGCAAAAAAACTTTTTTTTTTTTCAAACCCAAGTTGTGCATTTTTCTATTGCCAAATTTTGAACTACTTGATTTTAAAATATATATTTGATCATTGTCACTATTTATGGAAAATATTTTTATAATAAATTTGATCAATATTCATGCAAGTTTTAGTATTTTTTTTGTTTGTGCCAAAATTTATTTAAGTAAAATATTTTTATATAAATGGTCTTCATGTTATTAGTTGTGACATTTTATAGATTTGTTTTACTGGAATGTTTTTCCTAGCTTTACACCCACAAATCAAAAGGTCTCACCTTCTTAGTTTAACAAATGTTAACATTGATGAATGCCAAGTGAAGAACAAATTTGATTTCAAGGTCAAGTTGTAGCCATAAATAAAGATCAACAACTCCCAAAGCATCCCTCAAACCCTAAGCTAGAAAACGCATCCACAAATTTTTGGCATTACTATTTTGCATATGCCACAACCTTTTAAAAACATCCCACATAACAAAAATAATAACCCTTGTCTTATTTTTAAATGTGGGTGATATATGTTGCCCAACAAATCAAAAGTCAAATGGTCAATTTTAGTGTTCAAATATTTGATCCATTAAATGTTGATATTTTCTTGAACAAAATTGATTGCAACCAAGAAATTTATGAGTAAATCATCTTGGAAACAATATTCATTATCACAATACATGTAGTATGCATCTCCTTCACATATTTTTATTATATCTTTGAAATCACACACAAAAACATTCTTTAATTGTGTAAATTTTATCAAAGATTACATTGCATCTAATAACAACATGACAACATTCAACCCTAGTAATGTTTTCACATCAATGAACAAAAACAAATTAGATCTAACATTGGGTACTATGGATGTATCCAATGTCATCCTCATGAAGAGGGTTTGGTATTTGACCAAGACACCTTTCACAATATTAAACACAAATTTAATAGATATCCATCTAAGCTTAATATTATGTAAAATTTTGTGTCTTGGTTTCCATGATCTCTACCAATTTGGTGAACTCCAAATGCCTTGACAACTAAAATATTCATATAAAATTTTTAGAAAAAAATCAATGCAAGACACTAATATAGGTCATAATGAATTTGTACTATAAGATTTGTATGATGAGCCATGCAATGCACCTTGGTGACAAATGATATATATATATTAATTCAATAAGTCTGTCAATCTGTCCGGGATGCTATATTTTGAATCCGTGTGAACAGGGTGTGGTTTTCGTGTTCAACGTGCCTTCTTGGACGTGTCTGTCTGTGTGGACAAAAATTAGGCAGTGCCTGGAAGATTCTTCCAGTCACTACCCGTTCCCTGTGGAGCATCTAGTCATGATTTTTATTTTTTTCGTGGAGGGGGTGGGGGTGGGGTTCTAGGGGTCTTAATAGGTGGAAGTGAGAAAGAACACATTGTAATATTATGTTGGGGAACACATTGGGAACCAAAGAAAA
>Ga0209208_10012853_pt1 | contig 10535 bp, 6 predicted proteins | sample S1TSphfallax_3_FD_187694 | JGI IMG/M metagenome (GOLD analysis project Ga0209208, IMG submission 187694) | Host-associated microbial communities from peat moss isolated from Minnesota, USA - S1T2_Fd - Sphagnum fallax MG (SPAdes) (version 2) | ecosystem: Host-associated > Plants > Peat moss >... | reverse complement strand
CACCCTTGGGCCTTCCATTGGCTGCATGAAATTTCTATTCCCAAAAGAGTTCGTCACCGTTTAGAACCGGAGTGGGAAATGCGAAGGACCGGGTGGGGGGGGATCGACGGGGTGCATTATGCACCGGGTTCACACTAGTGTTTGTTGATTGTAACAAATATGAATAACAACCCAAAATTCAAAGGCATGTTAAAACATTACCATTTTGGAAGCAAACCTTGTTTTCATTAATGTGTTTAACTTTTGTGGTTGCAAACTTGTGGCCAAACAAGCCTTTGCCCACTCTACCTTTCCTTTTCTTGACTTTTTTGGCCATGTTAAACAAGCTTGAATTGAAGATCATGCAGATTTGATATTCACAAATTGTAGACTTGAACTTACCTTTTCATGAAAGGTGGCATATTGGCATATTTAAGAAAAAGGCATGGTTAAAGCAAACACCTTCAAATGGTGTTAATATCTCCAATTTTTTACAATTACCAATTTGTTTAAAAACATTTGTCTTTATAAACATATGTGTGCCCTCATCTTTTAAGTAAAAAATCAAATTTGTTACTTAGCTTGTACTCCACAAACAAAACTTGCAATTGATTAAGAAGATTAATTCCATTAGTGCCTTTTGTGTCAAAATTCAAATAGACCAATTATGACATGTTTTGGTTTTCAATCCAATGTTAAAAAATAATCACAAGGACAAAAGTATCAAGTGCACCTTTCTTCATCCAAAGGGGAAATGTTGTTATGATAAAGATTAGAATGTTGAAATAAGGCAAGAGAAAATTTTCAAGTGTATCTTTCATCATATGAGGCAATACCTCTTCAATTATGATTTTACATGATGGAAACACCAATTGTGGGTCTGTTCGTAAGTCAAATTGCTTCACCAATATGTTTTCAATTATGTTTAAACAAAGTAACCCCTTCACAACAACTAGCACAAGATCATCAATGAAAGCTTTTTGTTTTTCATCTAATTTTTTATATGTTGTACTATTGAGTTTTTTAAAATCGATATTAGAATTACCACTTTTCAAACCTTGAAACTTTGTTTTCCAAAGGCATCTATTTTAACGAAATATCGTCGTACAATCCTAGTAACAAATTTTTTTAAAATGTCAAAATGTTCAAATTCACAATTTTTTTCATGACAAAAAATTCCATTTTCAATTTTATGATCAATTTATCTTATCTTATCTTGAGTTTTTGATCCCAAAACATGAGCACCCAAAACAATTGAAGTGATAGGCCCTTTATCATTGGGTTAAAAAAAAAACACAATTTTTTTTGTTCCTTAAGGTTTCTTCAAACTCAATGAAAATGAACTTGTGTCATTTGAAACAAAAGAAGTTTTTTATTATATTTTGTGTCATTCAATTACTTTGAGTGCTCATGTTTTGGGACCAAAAATTCAAGGTAAGGAACGATTAATTTAAAATAAAACTGAGAATGGAACTTCAACTATCGAAAAATGTTATGAAACTCAACATTCTAAAAACAACTTGAACACACACACAACACACACAAGTTGAAAATTCAAAACTTGAGCACAGACCCTAATTGGAAAATAAAAACTTGAATGTACACCCAACCTAGAAACTAAAAATTTGACCAATTGTTACAATATGAACTACAAACTATAAACCTAAGCGCTTGTTACAACACAAACTTGCATTTTCATACTAAACACCATGCAAAATGATCACACATAACAACATTGACAGTTTAACAATTTAAGTTGCAATTTGAAGGTTTAGGTGAAACTTACCTTAACAAGATTTAGCTAAGTTTGAGAAGATTCCCAACTTCAAGCATGAATACTTTTTGAAATACATGCAAGGTTCTGAAATGGGTATTTTTGTGAAATTTATATAACCTTGAGAGTATGCATTTGATTAAGGCATATTGATTTTGTGAAAAAAAAGAAAAAAAGGAGACAAAAAGGAGACAAAATAATATACCTTACCCATACCCAAAGAGTACATCTGAGTAAAATGATATTCCCACACAACACTCAATATCTGACACTCAATATAAGAGTGGTTCTGACTTCTGACCTTGGAAAAGTTAGACATGGACTTATTACCTGGGCCACTCCAGAACAAATCATTTCCCTTGACTTGCTTTATGAGTAACATGGGCATTTTGATTCTTTACTAAAAGCAAAAAGGCAGTATTTGATTACAATATATATTTCAGCCCCAAAAAAAAAATATCCTGGAAAAAGGCCATTCTTTTCTGCTGTCGCTCTGCCCATGTTCTGACACCCAAGTCTCCAAACCCCAAAATATACTTGGAAAGGCCATTCATTTTTAGTGCTGCCGCTGGGCATGTTCTGGCACTTTTGACACCTTAGTCAATTTGGACGTGTCCCTTTTGACACCTAAGTCAATTTGAACGTGTCACTTTTGACACATTGGTGTTTTGCTGCTGCTGCTGCTGCTGCATCAACCCCCCCAACAGCTCAGTCAATTCATAGCTGAGTTTCCCTCCACAGGAAGAGCCAATCAGGTGAAGGGTACCTCCTCCTTAGCTGATGCCAAAGGAGGGTCGAGGACGACACATTGCTTGAGTATCAATCCTTTGCTGTGATTGCAATTATAGCAGCAGCCATGCATTTATTTATTTGTTGAAGAGTTAGTTCAATCTGGTGGCCAGCAGCCAACAGCCAGCAGTAGCCACAAATTATGCCTGGATTTGTATCCAATTCTTTGCTTCCAACCTTAGCTCTCTCGCCTTTGCTGCTGCTGATGATGATGATGATGCACTTTTCCTTTCCTTACGCTGCTCCGATTTCGCTTGTCTGTGAGCTCATGGAGTCTGTTGTACCACTGGGTGGTGGTATGAGTAGCTGAGAAGTTTCACAGCAGTAGAGTCTGAGAAGACCTGGAGCTTCTGAAAAGTTGCAGAGAAGACATTGAACACGTGGGTTGCAAGCTCGGAGGATTGAAGTGGAGTGGAGTGGAGTGGAGTGAACCTCTGGAGTGGCGTGGCATCCCAGTACCATGGGGTTTTTGGATTTGCCGAAGCCATTGGGTGTTTACCATGTTGCGTTTGCAGATTTTGAGCTGCGGACCTATGCAAGTGACTCGGATGTGAAGGTGGGTGCTGCAGCGACTCGTAGAGGAGCAGTTTCTGAGGTTCGTGACGATGATGATGTTGAGAGAAAAGAGTGCGACGAGGAGGACGAGGAGACCGGTGCGGGAAGAGTAGAGATTTCCTGTAGAACGCCAATGGTGCGGTTGTTTTACCCTACGGAGACAAAACCCAAGTGGTCTTTCTCTCATGCGCAGACTCGACGCTGGTTGCCAGAGCTCAGATACACCTATGGGTTCTTCTCGAAGGGCATTCTACCCACCTCACGGCTTCGCCGATGTTTTCTGTGGGTTGTTGCATGTGAGATTTTCATACTCTCGATCCTAGCTAGGATCTTCTTACTGATTGATGTCAGCTTTTTCAGGCATTGCATTTTAGGGTTTAGGGTTTATGGCAGTGTAAGAGCATCTCCAGCAGTGCTGCTCAGTATGTGACCTTGCAAAGATATTTCTCACATCAAGTGTCAGTTAACGTACTTTTTTCCATCCCCACCCATAAAACTGAAACTGGGGGTACAAATAGGTTGGAGACTACTAATAGCAAGCCACCTGAACCAATCAAACTATCTAGACAATCAGAAACAGGGAGCAGTCAATAGATATGATTTGATTCTATTTATTAAACTACTTGAGAGCTCCTTGAGGGATATGAAAGCTGTGCATTTTTCCAGGGTCACAGCAGTCTTGCACTGAATTCACTGGATTTGAATGTTGTAGTAGCTTATCCAAGATTTCCAGATTTCCAGGCCACATACTGAGCACTGGTGGAGATGCTCTAAGAGATGAACCTGAAACCTCTCAGCTTCACAGCCATACAAACATAAGGAATTTGAGTCCTGGATTTGTTCTTGCATAGTGCGGTCTATGGTTGCTGTATGTATGCTCATGTACTACTGGCCAAAATCCTGTACAAGCCGGAAGGTACATGAATGCCATGATGATTTTGCTACTTCTCAATTGTGGATGGACTCATGATAATGTGGGATAATGAAATGGGGAAATATTTGGCAGGCCTACTTCATTCCTGGGTCTGGTTACAGATAAATGCATCCGTAGGTGAGCCATTGATCCAACGAGAAGGCGACAAGGAGCGTTTGCCTGTGGTTATCTTTTCACATGGAATGTGGGCTTGTCGCACAACTTACACTCTTGCTTGCTGCGACATGGCATCTCATGGATATAGTAACATCACTTCTTCTCAGATTCTTGAAGTCTTTTTCTTTTTTTTTCAAAATTTTCATTTTGGTACATGTTTGAACTTTTGCTTTAGAGGAATGTGGTACTTTGTGATCATGTGGCTCATGAATGTGCCACCCTCCCTCACCTTTTCTCGGTAAGTCCTACTGGCTTGAAAAGAAATCATTCTGTTCAAGCCATCTCTACTAAGAGTAGCCAAAGCCTGTGATCAGATGAAGCAATTCTCCAGGGCAATTGTTTAGCCTGTCGTCTGTGCTTCAACTGCAGTACAGTGAAGATTCAAGGGGGGCTAGACACTGGTCTGTTATTATTATGGTGGCAGTTGTGGTGGTGCCTGAACATTTGGATGGCTCAGCGGTGGCAGCACAATACACTGATTCAACGGGCAAGAAATGCTGGATTCAGCATGCCTTTGCCGATAAACCATTTGATCATACACCCATGGAGCATCGCACCAATCAGCTCAGGCAGGTGGGGAACCTCCCTCGTTCAGCTCCTCTCTTGAAATTCCAAACTTTGAGAGCTGCCATGGTCTGCTCTGAACATCTGCATTCCTCTATACTGTGTTCTTGGCTGACATTGAACTTCTGATCTATGAGGACTTTCTATCTCCAGCTGATTTGCACAATTACACAAAAAATTTCCATGTCAAATAACATATCTCTTCTTCAATTGGTGTCCAGAGGGTTCGAGAGATTCAAAAGGTTGTGGATGTAATCGAGATGTTAGATCAGGGGACACTCACACAAACCTCCAATGCAGTGGTTGGACAAGGCAGTCTAAATGTGACTATGTTGCAAGGACGCCTGGATATGAGCTACCTCGCAATCCGGGGACACTCGTTTGGAGGATCTACAGCCATTGTTGTATGTGGGCTTGACAAGAGACTTAAATGCTGTGTGGCAGAAGATACGTGGTGGCAACCTATTGAACAGGTACAGGTACACAGAGTCCAGGTTTCCTTGCATGTGGTGACAACCAATGAGCAAGATTTCAAACTGAAGCAAACTTCCTAGTTCCTAGTTCCGAGCTCCAAGAGAAGTTTACTCCTTGGAAGTCTGATTAGCAGTTTTGTTCAGCACTGTGGTGTGCCCATGGATCAGAAGCAATTTGTTGTAATCTGACTTGAAGAGAGGCTAATGCTCTTCATAAAGGGATAAGTCTGCTCTACACTAATGGAAACAGGGTATGTAATGGAGCAAACTTGGAGCATCAAGACATAATGCCAGCATTCTGAGCAAACCATGATGATGGCAGGTTCACTATGAGAGACTGGCTGGCAAAGTGCCTATTTTGTTTCTGAATAATGAACAATTTGAGTGGGAGGAGTTGCGGCGTTTGCGGAATGTGTTTCTTAAAGCAAGAGCTGAAGCTGAAAGTGATGGACAACCTCTGGTCACACAGTTGATCACTGTCAAGGTAAAATGCTCAATGATCTGAGTGGTTTGTTTTCATTGTGAAGTGGTTGTTTTGGCAGGTTTTTTTGTTGGGAGCTAGCTAGTCTCTTGCTGCCCCTTCATTTCCAGGATCACCCACCCACCCACCCATTTGGGTCTTCGAGGCTTCCTCACTGTACAGAATCTTTGGAGTAAATCTTGATCTAGCAAATCAAGTACATCTTCCTTTTGAAACATATTTCAGAACCAGTGAGTTTGGAGGTTTTCATGCATCATGAGAAATGTGCAGTGGATATTGTAGATGTGTGCAGATGTTGCTCTGATCTTGAAGTTTTTTGTTTTATTCCTAAGTCAGGACAATTTTGAGCTTTCCATGGGACATGAATGAAATCATGGACAGAATCTGTGTGGCTACAGGGCACTCGGCATATGGACCAATGTGATTTCCCTGTGCTTTACCCCAGAACTTTCAGAGCAGCAAAGTAAGCCTCTACATATCCAAAAAGATGCAACATGTAAGATGCACACATAAGTTCCAATGAAAATGAATGTGCAATGAAATTACTAGGAGATAATTTTCTTGGACTGATGGTACCCTGATACCTGCAGACTATCTGGAGAAGTAAATACCCGCATTGTCAAGGATGTCAACAGCAGAGCCTGCTTAGAATTTTTGCACAGGAATCTGTTACCTCCGGGTGTGTCCTCTTTCCTCCTCTCCAAAAGCCTCCTCAATAGCACTCCATTTCTTTTCCATTTTTCATTTTTTTGTCAACATCTCAAGTCTGTCCACATGCCATTCGTTCCTCTTAGTGTCATTCTTTTGGTACACATAGCATAGTACCACATCATGGAGGCCATGTTAAACTGAAGTCTGATTGTGATGTACACTGCACTTGGCACATAGTTTACCATATGCTTTGAACTCTTTGACCCAGGTCAACAACCAATGAACCAATGTTGACGAAACTGGTATTATGCATCTTGTTAAAAAACGGTGTACTTGGAAGGGGAAGATGCTGTTACATGAAGAGAATACCAGACTAACTTACAAGGAATTTTTTTTCGGTTTTGTACAGGGACACATTTTCCACATGCAGTGCATGTTGTGAAGGAAGACAGTGAGTATCTGATTGTCGGTGATGAGAAGCTGCACAAGAATTGTGAGCTTCCACACATGAACATTAATATTTCAGCAATTGGGTCAGAATAGGGAAAGGAGCATGCCGAAGAAGAAGAAGAAGAAGAAGGAGCGATGCACAGTTTTCAAGACAACAACAAGATCACCCAAGTTTTGAAATCACGAGAAAAAGAGTTGCAATTTTCTCTCAAATTGAATGCAACAACATCTGCTTTCTCTCAGGATAGGTTATTGAATTTTTTAATAACCAGTGAGATTGAGAACCACCTAGTATTATTGAATTTTCTAAAATCTAATAACCTACTCGGATGACTTGATTATCATCTAAAGGTGCATTCACACTTGATGTTAAGTCAACGTTAAATGAAAATCTAGGCGATGTCCTAGGTGGCACCCAATGTTAAATGGGCGAAAGCTTAATGTGAAGTGAATGTTAACTTAGATAAAATGTTCATGGTAAGTAGGTGTAAGTCCTAAATGACTAACATGGTGTTAGGGATTCAACAATAGAGTCCGTAACACTAAGTGTGAATGCACCTTAAGTAGATTATCAAACTTTAAACATTAATATAATGTTGCATTTGAGGTTCTAATCAATGTTTTGTCCAGTTCTTGATTTTCCAAAAGTATCCTTTGATCTCAATCAATTTGTTTTGGATGGATCTTTCAGTCTAGTCTTGAGACTAGATGTTTGGGTTTCTAAAACCTTTGGTTCCAATCATTTTTACAATAATTTAGAGTTGGTCTAGTTTAAGATCAAGTCCAATCTCATGTCCATTACACACTACTAAACAATTTTATTTTTTGGAGTGTAATTTAGTCTATTCAACTAATGCACATAGTTTAACATAGAAATTTAATATGTAATATTAATTAGGTACAACCAATCAAATGCAATAACATGTCTAAAGTATAAGGCCAAGCTTATATTTTTATTATTAAATTTGTATTTATTGATTTCCTGAACTTCAACCTATTTAAATTGGGGCAACATTCCTATTTCAAATTATAATTCAATTTTGAAAAAAGCTTAGTTACATGGTTAAGTTCCGATGGCAATTCCAACAAAACTTGGAACCTCAAATTTGGAGAGATCTAAAACCTTACTTGTAGCATAAACCTAAACTCGTTGGAATCCAATAGCCCGCCAACACTAGTTCTAACTAGTGTTGGGGAATTATTTGAATTTATAAATAATTGGAGTTTCATTTTTTTAAATATTTCAGAATCAAAGAACTATTGGTTTCAATTCTTTAAAGATTTTTTAAAGATGAATTACAAATTTCAACTATTTAAAAAACCTTATTTAGGACTAATGGTTTTCATGAAACAACTAATAAAATTAATAGTTTTATGCGGTGTTTTATTTTTCAATTTTGTGATGTTGCTCGATTGGTGATCATCCATAAATATATTTAGCCACAATGTTCAAAATATGAAAATAGAAAATCTTAAGCACCCTTTTATATTGTAGGCCATTGTGGCAATTATAAAAAAATTGAATTTTTTTTGGGGATTTTTTTCCTAGTAATAGTCAATTTGTGATAGAATTTTTTTGAAATCACAAAAAATCACCACAAAAAAGTCATTGATTTTTTGCTTAGTTATTTGAATTTATCAAAAATCATGAAAATGTGGTTTTGTATCAAAATTGATTTTTTGTTTTTTTCAAAATTGCAATTATGAATCCTAGGAATTGTTTTGATAACCACTAGGGTCTATTCATGTTTCTAGTAACTTCTCAACACTAGTTGGGAAGGTTAAGAGTATTTCCATCCACACCTCAATTTCAACCTCTATCAATGTTTACCACATCCAACATACACTACACCACATCCCCTTCCATAAACATGAAATATATATATATATATATATATATATATATATTTCATGTTGTTGGCCCTCTTGCAATTCACTATATCATGAACATATTTGCAACCCAAATTGAGTTGGAGCTAATTTGGAAATCTATATTTCATCCATAATAATGTACACAAATCATTTACTATTAGTATAATAACCTTGTTGAATATCCACAATTCAACAAGCAATAATAACCTCCCATTAGTACACATGGACATCATACAATAACTAGCATTAGATGTCCACAAATCCTTATCCGAAAGTTTCAAAAAAAGCTTATAGAACTACCAATTGTAAAAATCAAGAATGACTTTTTTTTAGTATTGCTCCTATAAGACTAAATGTTTGTGACAATGGTGTGTTCATACATCTAGTCAACCAATGCATGATATCTAGCCTTCAAACTTTTTTACAAAATGCAATAACGCACTATAAAAAATAAATTCATTAGGGGCAACTACTTAACCTTGAAAGGATTTCCATTTTGAAATCTTATGGATCATTTAAAAGGTTGGTGTTTGTTGCACATTCATTGTTGTGATCATAATGCTCACAACCGTAAGGCATGAAAAGGGAAACGAGTTGAAAAAGTGTTTCAAAACCTCCTCAAGATTCAAGCACATTCCCACTAGTGTGAAAAAATGCGAGTCCTGACACTCCTAAGTGGATTCTCACTTTGGGAGTCATCCACTTGAAGAATTGGAATCCCATGGGTGTTTTTATTTTTTGTGACAAAAGTGCAAATTGTAAATCTTGTCCAAATCAAGCCTTCTTGATACCATTGAAAAAGATTGAAATTTAGTGAGATTTTGGCATTGTCCCTCATACCTTGATAAACAAAACTTTTCAATAGGTTTGATTATTATGATCATAGTGCAAAGTACTAAAGTGAATCATGTCAATAATTTAGGTAAAAAATAAGCTTGATTTGAATTCTTACTTAATATGGGATTCAAATAATTGTTTTTCAAGCAAAGGTTTTGTAAATTACACTAATTTAGGTCTTTTGATGAAGCCAAGGTGGAGGATCAATAAAAGGCCTTCTTTAACTTGTCAAAAAGTGTTGGAAACTTGGGGACTCTTAAATTGGTTTGAAGCAAGGTTCACATTTCAAAAGTTGAAATGTGCAATGGCCAAAAAATTACAATGGATTCAAACTTGGAAAAAAATCACATAAAGTATGATGACTTGGAAAAATATAAGTGTCAATGTGGACATTGACCTCTTCTTGTAGGATGAAAACATGGTTAAGTATAAAACAAAAGTTGACGAACTAAAGGTGAATTAAAAAATTAGACAATTATTGACAAAAATATAAAAATATATATTCAAGTTGCATTACAAAATTAGTTTTCTTTCCATTGAATTTAATATACTTTGATTACAATCTTTTTAAAATTGAATAATTAAAGTAAAAAAAAATGCTTTTGAAATTGGTTGGTCAATATAGTGTTCAAAAGTACTTTTTCATTAAAAAAATTCATGATATATATATACACTAAGTTAAAATATAAATATCATTGTGTATTCAAGCAAGGAGTTGAAAAAAAATTTGTATTTTTTCATGTTAAAACATACTTAACACATATTTGAAACAAATGTAACTTAATTGCAAAAAGTATATTTCAAAAATTACATGCGCATTTTTAAAACCCTATTTTTTACTTATTTCTATAATGTGAAATTTGAAAATTAATGCACAATAGTGAAGAAGTATTTTTTTTTATCATTTAAATAAAAACATTGAATGTATAAATTGTTTATGTTAAGTTTCATGTTGCTACCTTTTATCAACTTAACAATAGATTGTAAATGTAATAGTTTGTATATTCCATTTTGCTTTGA
>Ga0209208_10012852_pt1 | contig 10537 bp, 5 predicted proteins | sample S1TSphfallax_3_FD_187694 | JGI IMG/M metagenome (GOLD analysis project Ga0209208, IMG submission 187694) | Host-associated microbial communities from peat moss isolated from Minnesota, USA - S1T2_Fd - Sphagnum fallax MG (SPAdes) (version 2) | ecosystem: Host-associated > Plants > Peat moss >... | reverse complement strand
GCACATGGTGAAGTTCTTAGGGGGATGTTTTAGCCTCCTCCTCACCACTTCACTTTCTTCTTACCCATCTTCTGAGCTAAAACAACTTAAGAAGGAATGATGATGAATATAAAACATTTAATAACCTGTTAATAACCTGTTGATAACCTTGATTTTTCACAGTGTTTTTTTTCCCCCTCAATTTTGTCAAGTTGCATGTTGCGCCACACCCATGACCATCTCCACATCCACATGGAGAGTTAGTCACCTTTGGCTCTAGACCAGCTATGAAAGTAAAAACTTATTAAAAAGCCTGTTATATATATCCTGGCTACTTTTGAACATGCTTTTCAACAATGTGTACAAACATGCCAATTTTTTTTAAAAGAAGAATATTTGACAAAATATTTTTTTTGAAAAGAACAATTCACCAACTAACAAAAATTGGATACAAATTGTTGAATTTTGAATGAATTTGAATGGTTTTCTTTGTCATTCAAATTGAACACTTGCTGGAACTTGTCCTTCATGATATGGTGTGACAGTTTTCTTTTTTAATTTTTTTTTGAAAAAGTCATAAGCTTATCAAATAGATGGTGAATTTCTTTTTTTTTTTGGTTCACTTTGGAAAGTCACAAGCTTAAACAAATTTGGTGAATTTTTACAAAGCATTGAACATTGTGACCATTTTTTCTACCTTTTTACAAGTATCCCTCATTAAATCTAGAGCCTAGGGGGACACTTGTTTTTAAATGTATAAAATATATGAATAAAAATATAGGGTGTAATATATTGACTATTAGGTAAAAATTATAAGTCTATTATTTTATAAATGGTACATTTTATTTAAATTAATTAATTAATTATAATATAAGGTATGTAAGAAATAATGGATTATACTTAATAGAGGATGGCATTAATATGTATATCTTAAATAATTAAATAATAATAGGGTGATAAAAAATAAGTTGGACAATTATGTAATGCCCCTAAATATGGTCATTTGATGCACATAGATCCCAAACTTTACAATAAATGTCCCCCCAAATCTATAGGAAAATTGTTGAGAAATATGACTTATTGTGCATTAGTAGATTAGCACCCAATATCAATGAGTGTTACAAGTCATACAAATATTAAAGCATGCACACAAGTTGAAACCTTCAAGCATCACAACCCCATATGATTTAAAGGCCAATTCTCATATCAAACTTGGATTAAATCTTTGTGTTCCAAAATCAAACGCACTCACAATGCTTACAAAAATCTAGACCCAATATGAAGATGTAGAGAAACATGAAATCAAATCAATGTTCAACCACATTCTCTTGCTTGTGATTTTGTTTTAAAGTGAAACATCAAAACATGCAAACCAAAGATATTTCCAATGCCATCCTCTAAAACTAACCTTGAGTAGCAAAAACATATTCTTACTAAATCAAATTTCAAGAAAAACAATAATCCTACCCTCACCCCACCATTCCCTTCAAACAAGAAAAACCCCTCTCAAATGTAAATTATCTAACATGCCTTTTAGAACATCTTTAGTGAGAGCAATAAAATGGTTGATACATCAAATTTTGATCATATAACCAACATCACAATGATGTTAAAAAAAGAGGCTCAACAATTATAAAAATTCATGTAGGATATCATGGGTGTCAAAAGACTCAAAAAAAAAGAAATGTTTATTATTTTGGGTTGGTTGACCATAGTGATTGGTCTATGTGTGACATTTGAATGTTACTCAACAAATATTTTTATTTGTGGGGATAAGAATAAACACTTCACATCAAATTTGGATACGATAATTAATGACATTGCCTCAAACAAAGTCCTAATATAGTGCATTGTTAGAGGTCCTACTCTAGTAAACTTATTATAGTAAAACTACTCAATCCCTTTCTTTCTCACGCAAGCATTAGGGGAAAAAACTTCTTTGTAATGGAGATCCAAGTTTTGTGTTACATAAGGATCCAAGCCTTATCACCTTGGGCTACATCCAATTCCACCCATTAAATATCCAATATTTTGGCTTTGATAGTACCCCAACATCCTAAAACCTTGGTGAAATACTTGGCAAAGCTCTACTTGCAACTTTTCTATTGTGTTTATCCTTAATTCCTAAGAGTAGCTCCTAAGAGGTAGCTCTAAAATGCATGTTTGTGCCTTTTCCAAACTTTTGACGGAATTTTGGACATATTTTAACATGGATTTTCTTAATTACATTTGAAAATACACACCCAATGACACCAAAAAACAAAGGGTATTTATGCTAGGTAATAGTTATATGAAATTGTCCCTAGAGGGTGGCTTGCAAAAGTGCATCATTTGGGCCTCCAACTAGTGAACTAAATTGCTTGCACTTTGATGAAAAGGTAGTTTGGGGTTCACTCTTATAATTAATTCTTGAGCTTGACTCAAGGGTTTCAGCAATAAGATTAGTTGAACCTCCCTTTGAAGTTGTTTCCTATTATCAACGTTCAAGGTCACATTTTGAAATTGTTTCATTCTTAGTTGAAAAATCACATTTTGGCATTACATTCTTTTCCCAAGTACCTAAGATCGTCATTGTGACTATCACATTATGATGCCTTCATGATTGTCATGTTAAAAGTCACTTTTGGCCAACCTCAACCTCAAGGTTTCAAATGGGTATAGAAAATGGGCTTCAACTCTTGAGATTCTAAAATATTTTAAATGTGTTCAAGATTGGATCTTAGTTTCAAATCTAGTTCACAAAGTTTGTAATTCCTTTGCTACCAAACAAGGTCATAGAGTTTTAAGTCATTCATTTACATGGGTGTGGTTCTAAATGCATTGATTCTTCTTTGATCATGATCATGTGGTTTAATCTCAATGTATTTTGTTTTTGCCATTGAATTGAACTAATCTACTTGAACTAATGATCGATTGTAAAAATCAACTTTGCAACATACATGGAGATTAGCAATGATGCAACTAGGGTTAGATTACATATCTTTTTGTTTCGTTCTCTAGTCCTAACTCCTTTTGTGGGCCACAATTTCTTTTCTTTTCATTTATGGTCCTAGATCATGCCTACAACATTTCTTAGTTGTTCATGAGGCTTTAACCCAGTAGTAATTCAAATCATCATCCTTTTTGTTTTCATTTCAATCAAACATCATCTAAGTTTGTTGGTACAATATGACATCAATTAAGATATTGTCCCAGTAAGTAAGAATGTTTTTGGTAAACCCAAATTGGATTCCTATAATGAGTTGCAAAATTATTCGTGATTAGAAACACCTTAGCTTGAAGATGTTGGCTTATCTATAAGCTAACAATTTGGAAACTTTTAGCAACTTTTCCACTGCTTCTTTGGCCATTTATGCTATGACTTGATTTGTCAACCATCCAAGAGTACTATAATTCAACTTTTAGTCTTTTGTCTATTTCACACAAGGATCGTGAGCTCAAGAACATGACGATTTCATTCTAATTTGTCACTCTCATCATGATTGATGTCCCATGAGAATCATTCAAGAAATATTGAAACCCCATGGTCAATTTTGAATTGGTCATCTACTAGATCTATGATGTTTTTGTGCACACACACACACACACACACATGGATCTAGTTGTACTTGCATTAGTAATGGTCACCATCAATGTTTTATGCATTTTTTTTCGAGATTTGATCACTGCAAGTTTTGGTTTTTGTTTTCAGATTTATACATGATGGAAACCAGTATAGCTGGGGGGAAAATAAAAACTAATAATAATAATAATTAAATTAAATTCAAGCACCCATCTATCTATAAATTGCTCGGAAAGAAAATCGCAGGTGTGGATTTGGCTGATCTCAACATTAGAGATTTGCGCGATCTAGAATGGGAAATAACTATGAAATTTGCAACTACATTAACTTGATTTAACTCTTAGTGTGAAAAGTTTTGTTTCAAAGAAATAAGATTAGATAAATGTCATTTATTGTGATTGATTTGGCTATGTTTGCTGTTGCTATTGCTTTCTACACCTAACATTTTAAGATTTATATTGCAATCATCTTTTGTTATATACTAACTCAAGGTGATGAGCTTCTTGAATGTCAAACTTGGATCTTTTTTCCTTCCATGTCCTTAGTTACAAGTGGATTCAAAGGTCATATATATATCCAGGCTGCAACATCTCCCACATTATTTCTAAAAATACCTAGCTATAAGGTACTTGAGGATTGCAAAATTGTTTCTATTATATACCAAAGAAAGATTGGGAAAAACTAGTAGTAGTAATATTTGAGGATGTGTCCAACTTTGATTCTCAGATTAATAAATATAGTTAGTATTCAATAATTATAAAGTGGCCATTTGTTCAATTTCAACAAGATTTTTAGGTGGTTAAATTCTTTTTAAGAAGAAAATTCAACATTTTTAAATTCAAAATGGTTCAATGACGCGCCCCCAACTCCTTAAAGGATTCAAATGTGAGTCCCAAACAAAAAAAACAGAAGAGCAAGGAGTCGGGGCATGCTCCCTGGCTTGCAACATTTTGGAGGGGTAGAGGGGCGTGTTGGAGCTTCGGGATGGGACTAGGAAGAATTGACAAGCTTCACTTACTCATACGGGTCTGCACAAAACCAACACAAGGTGGTTAGTGCACAGTTGGAACACTTTTGGTGCTAGGATGAATCACATGCAACTCAGACTTATAAGACTCACCCCCGGTTTGGACTTGGGGGAAGCCACCACCTTCCCCCTTATAATATATTCTGTGCCTTTCCACGAGGCCCACATCCAAATGGCATTTTGTCCTAGGACTCCCAAAAGGGAGTCCCCAAATTGCCAAAGTTGGGACTCCTGCGACTTTGGGGGCCCATAACTTTGTGTGCAAACCTCGGATTGAGGTGAAATCTAAAGCAAACTTGTAGCCTGCATCAAGAGCTTTCCAATGGTATGTCACACGCCATCTCCACATGGTCGAAAGTCAAACTACCAATTTGACTCCCGACCTTTCTTTTGGCCATAACTTGTGTTTCAGATGTCCAAATGGGTCATGCAAACCCATTTTAAACATCTATGTTTCAATAGCTTTTCAATGATATAAATTTTTTTTCAATCCATTGGGTTTTGACCCCTGCAATCCCTCTCTGAACATTCGCCTATTCCCTCACACTCTCTTGCACTCCTGGGAGCATGCAGCATGACTCTCGGGCTTCCCTCTTAGCCCGCAACCTTGCAACCCCTTGCCTTGGTCACGAACCCATGGCTAGGGTTGCAACGTTCAACATCATTAAATTATAGTTTCAACAAGTTTTTTAAAAAGTGATTCAACTTCAAAAACTCATATTAAATTTGAGAGAATGGTTGATTTAACTACTGAAAAATTATATTTATTTATTAATCCCAGAAATCAAAGTTGTTCACTGGGGAGGAAATTATGTTGGACAGACCCAAAGACTAAACTTCTTATTTTGATCTAGTGTTTATCATAAAAAAAATTTGAAACCACAATTTCAAGCTTTGAAAAAAAATCAATGTGGAAGAAGAACAACAACAATAACAAGTTGGGTATTAGATTGAATCTTACAAGGAAGCCATTTTCACCCACTTCTTGCTTGATATTTTCTTTGAGCCTTAGAACATGAGTATGTGGATTTTATTTTTGAAGATTTTCACATTGGGTTGAATATTGGGCAACTTTTTTTTTCTTGTTTTCTTATTTAAAAGAATAAAACTATAATAGGGGAATTATATTATGATCCAAACAATGAATTATATTACCATTAGTTGCATGATCCACATTTTGGAAAGAAAACTTGTATAATTGTACAAGCATTGAAGGTGAAGAAGGGGGGTAAAAGAAGCTCAAGTTCCTTCCAAGCTTTGTTTATCTCAACATATTCATATCAATGATTTTTTTCAACAAAAAAATTGGGAAAAAATTGGGAAAATAATGTGTAAATTTTTCTAATGAAAATTCGACTAACTTTGTTGGTTGATTGGAAAATTACTCCAATTTTCATTATATTATTGAAAAAATTTAAAAGCATTTAAAGAAAAAAAAACACCAAATTCATTCACTTTTTAAAAATATATAAAACTAACCTAAGCACTTCTTCCCACATTTACTCCATGAAATCCACAATCTGAATATTAAGAGTATTATATTTTGTTTCTTTTTTTCTTTATTTATTTTATAGGTTTCAGTTTACATAAAGTTCATGTCTTTTTGCCCTTGGAAATAAAACTTTTTTCTTGTACATACTATGCCAAAGTTGATGATGCAAATTCAAAATGGTCCCTCTCATTGGGGGATTTATTTTTATTAAGTGTTTTCTTTTTTTTTTAGTAAAATATTCACCAAAAGTACAACAGAATGGGTACACCCTATGAACCACAGAATGAACCCTATGAATTGATGGGTCAACACTAATGTGGGGGCGGGTTTTTTTTTTTGCACTAGATATTAATTGGGTATCATACGAGGTATATGCATGTATGCCCGTTGGGTTTTACATTTTCCAAAACCCAAACCCCTTCCTATTAAGCATTTTTCCAAAGTCAACACCTGGCCCCACTTCACAACCAATAATTTTAAAACTTTAAGTATCCATAACTGGATGTTACCTAGGGATAATAACAACGTAGGGTGTATTTCAAAAATCCATATTAATAACCATTTCATACTTAGATTGTGTGAAAAGAAAAGAAACTCTTCAAGTTCTCTTGGCTATTACAAATAATCAATATGCATTCTCAATTGTGATTGATGCTTGTACATTGAAGTAACACATGTGTTCAATAATCAATATGCATCCTTAGTTGTTTTTGGTGTTTGTACATTGAAATAACATGTGTTCAAACTTGCAAAAAAATAGCATCATTTGAGGTTGTTAAGAACTTGCCTTATAAATTTAAAAGATTTAAGTCTATTTGTTAAAGCTTTAAAGACTTGGCAAAAACTTGGCTTTGTATGCCATTATTAAAGACTTAGCATTGTGTTTTGAAGGGGTCTCCCAAAAACTTTGATAAAAAAATCTTTTTACATGTCTAGATGTTTATTAAAAAATTGAGCCTTATACCTAGTTAATCACATACCTTATCCCATGCCCTCATCTCATAACTACCCCTCTTTAAGTTTCCAAACTTGGGCGATTTTAAAAATCTCTTAAAGATAAATGGAATCAAACCCAAGCAATTATTTGAATTTTTTATTTTCAAATACCCAAACCTAACTACTATTATAAAAGAAAACAAATACCCAACCCACATTAATCAACACATACATAATTTATACCTTTCCTTAGCAAACAAGTTAAGGCCAATTCCAAAGTTATTATTAGGTAGGAGCAACAAGAAGAAGAAGCAATAGGAAATGAGACTCCTTGGAATCATCCATTCCTTAGGTTCACCCTATGGTTCATAAGGTGCAGTTGTGAACCCACTCGGCCAGATTTTTGTTGTACATTTGGGACTTTTCTTTAAATAAAAAAATAATTATTGAAGACCTTTCTTTTTATTAAAAGAAATTATTATGTAGTATAAATTCTGAGATGGCTATTGTATTTTACTACCTTACATAGAACGAAGCCACCATCCAACTTTGATATTTTCTCACCACCACCGTTGGGTTTCGTGGGTGGTGTTGTTGTGAATGAAAACAACATTCACAATAACATGCATTCCTTGGTGTTAAAGTTCCTTGCTAGTATGTGGTTTTTGATGTGACATTCATGGTAGTAAGCAATATGCCCAACCAAGCCATGTGTGGGGAAGCTTATCAACGCATCCAAAAGGTTCATCCCCGACCTTTTAGGCTTGCAACAAACTCTTTGGGTCCAACAACAATAAGGCAAACCAATTATCTTTTTGGGGGTGGAGAGAGAGAGAGGGAAGAGAAAGGTGATTTCTTCATCAATTGTGATGAGATCAAGCTATTATCATATCATATGAAAGGGAAAAAGTCTTCAAGTGATGCATGCACAAAGCTTGACAAAATATTTTGTGCACAAACAAAGGGAACTTGTCAGCCCATTGTTGTAAGTCATTAGTTATGCTCAAATAAAAGGCTTTGTTGTTGCCTCAAGTCTCTATGAAAGAATACTACTTGACACTCTCTTGCTAGCAAACAAGCTTATTGTTGTGTCAAGCTTTCTTGCATGTTACATGTTAAGGCTATTAGAAAGAAGGCATTTTTGAACAAGCCATAGAAGAGGGACAATACATAGGGGGTCAAAAAATACCTTTTTTCTTCCCCACAATTTTAATTTGTTTTAAAACAAAATTTGGTTGGGGGTTCAAAGAATGTATGTATGTGTGTGTCAGAAGCATAATGGAATGGGAATTTATTTATCCCCCTCATCAAGGGAAGGGAAGTGAAATGAAGAATGTGTCACCCAATGTCCCTTCCTTTCCTTCTTTGTTGCTTGGATGATGATCAAATCATCTTCAACATTGTTAACTAGTTCCTTCTTCAGGAATCGAACACACTTTCCCCTAAAAATTCCCTTTCATTCAAGCCATGTTCGTCATGCCCATCCAACGAGTTATGACCAACCTTAATGCCTACTTCATTTCATCATAGAAGACTTGCTTGCTTATGAATCTATTGGTTTTTCAAAATCACAATTGTTGCTGATTGACAAGCTTATGTAGATCTACTAGCACAACCATAAATAAATAAAATTCACCATTCCAAAAAGATAGAGGAAGGTATTGTTGCCAATGCTTTCCCTTGCATAGTGATCGAAGGCCTAGATGCACTTACACAAACTTTCTCTGCATAACAACAATGGTCCAAATTAGCTTATGGAATTTTTTTGTTATTTCCTTCCAAAAATTCTCTTGTCCAAGATAACAAGCGAATTGCACCTTGTAAGGTACCCTAAAAAGCTAACAAGGGAATTGCGTCTTGTAAGGTGCCCTAAAGGTATACTATGCATGTCCATCAAGGTTCATCAAAACACAAATTCATGTGTAATTTCATAGAATTCCTAACAAACTATTGATGGTATACTTGAGAAAATTCCAATCTTGTTTTTTTGAGAAATAAATCACACTTTTAAAGGTTGAGGAAAATGCATCAAAAAAATATGTAACTTGTATAACATATTCTAGTTTTTAGTCCCAATGTTTTCTTTTTTGGGGACAAAATTTCACATTCTTGCAACTTGAAATATATTTCAAAATATACAAAAGATTTTTTTTTAATTAACAAAATGACCTTAATCTTTCAAGTTTTGAAAAAAAAATTAAAAATCACCATATTTTTACAACAAGTTCCAACAAGTAGCCAAAATGCAAAAGGTTTCTAATTTTTTTTTCTACTTTCATATTGGTCTATAACCAAATTTCGCTAAATCTTTTTGTGGATGATCACTAGTTTGGCTAAATCTAAAAAATCTAAAAATAAAATAAATTGAATTATTTTTAAAAACTCATGGTTTCAACATTTGAGCTTTGTTGTGTTTTTGACATTAATGGAACATAGAATGGGTTTAATTTAAATTGGTGAACTCAAGTAATTCTAGTCTTTGAATGAGATGTGGAACAATTAGCAACTTTTTGGTTCCCAAATTATAGCTCAAACAAGATTTCACCTTTAATCAATTTAAATTCCAATGCTTAAAAATACAAAAGCCAAAATTCATGATTTTCTTAAATGCTCCTCCCAACTTTAAACAACTCTAATACATACTTATGAAAGAAGATGTAAAATAATTTTCAAGGAATTTCAACATAATTATTGATGATTTTGTGCCTCCAATTACACCTTTAAAACATTTGGTACTTTAATAAATTTTATTAATGTACATTTCAATCGACTTTGCTCAAATACATTACTACTTATTCCAATGATGATTCAACTAGTTTAGGTAAAATAGCTTGATGTTTCATAAGTTGTCACAAATTGAATAGTTTCAAATTGGAATTTGTTTAGCCCATATTCAAATGAAGAGGAATGGAAAGAAGTCCTTTTGAATTTGTGTTTTTTTATTTAAAAAATCTAACATCGAATCCACAAGAAGATTTTGAGTATCTTCTCCACCCATTCACATTTCATTTGTTTTTAATTCAAGTGAATCTTAATTATATTGTTGAATTGAGTTCAATTGAATCGAAGTCTAAATGTTCAAGATAAAAAAACTTACAATGTTGAATTCAAATTCCATTCAATGTACTTGCATTCAATCAAGTCTAAATTCAATCAAAACCAATCCATATTTCATTACAATGCTATTCATGCTTCAATTTTACATGGGAATGAATTAGGGTCTCTCACTTCAAAAACATTCAAAAACAATTCTTTCTTCGTTAGGATGTTTGCCTTTTCTTTATTTTTTCAATGTTTTTAGTCTAGGTGCAAATAAGGAAAATTTATTGCATGTTACATGTTGCATCATATCATTATTATCTTTTGGTTTCCATTCATTTATATCAATGTTATTTCAACATGTCATGTCATTGACATATGAACATGTGTTACTTAATTAGGTTTCATGTGAATATATTACATTGTTCAAAAGATTATTAACAAAGGAATGCCAAAGGTGATAATGCAAAAATGTCTTTTTACATTTAGTATGTGAAAGCAA
>Ga0209208_10012851_pt1 | contig 10537 bp, 2 predicted proteins | sample S1TSphfallax_3_FD_187694 | JGI IMG/M metagenome (GOLD analysis project Ga0209208, IMG submission 187694) | Host-associated microbial communities from peat moss isolated from Minnesota, USA - S1T2_Fd - Sphagnum fallax MG (SPAdes) (version 2) | ecosystem: Host-associated > Plants > Peat moss >... | reverse complement strand
GTTCAAATTATGGTTTAGGGTGTGGGGGTTTTGCACAAATTTGGGTAATTGGTTGAAATGGGATCATTGGGTTTTGGGAGCTTTCCAAGATTTTGGGTTTCCACAATTTTGAGTAGGGTTGAAATTCGATCCAAGGGGTTTGGGATTTTCACAATTTGGGTACCAGTTGAAATTGGATCTTTGGTTTGGGTTTTCCCTATTTAGTGTATGGATGAAGTTGAATTCCTGGATTTGAGATATTATTGCCCGAAACTAATGGACAAGCATGTGTAGATCTTGGCTGCACCCATTCAATTGATGGCTTGTTTTGAAATCTACCCATTTATTTTTTTGTTAGGTTTCTTTTCAACCCAACAAAAATGTTGGGTAATTGATTTAATCATGCCTCTATATCATTTTATTTTATTTGGTTGTCACTTGCCTTTTGTATCATGAGGTTTCATATAACTATGAAATTTTTTAAATAAATTTTATCACTAATTTTTAAAATGAAGTTTGTTTGATAAATGTTGAAAAAATTAGCTTCAATTTTCAAAAATCTTATTAAAATGAGAATTTTAAAAAATTGATTTGAAAAATTATGCAAGAATTGATTAAAATAGAACACATCAATTTAAAAATAAAAATTAATTTTTTTAAAAAATATTTTCTGAGATATAAATTTTAAAAATTAAGTTGATGTTATTTTTAAAACTTCAATAAAACTTTGATGAAGATTTAAGAACAAAAATCATAATAAAATAAAATTTTATTTGATTAATTTTTTTATATTGTTGTGGCCTTTTATGTTATAAAAATTCATTATTGTGCTAAGATAATATATATGCATGTATGATTTGAGCTTTTACCAAGAGTGTGTAGGGCAAACACAACTAATTCAAGACCTAAGGTATGGTTGAATTCAATAATAGGATTTAGTTTTTCAAAAACATTTGTGTAGTTTTTGAAGTGGATCAAAAGGTTTGGGTTGAAATGGTGTCAAGGGTAAATGTTTTGTAAGATTTTTAATTATATGGTTGAGGGTGTTTGCATGCTCCAGTGGATTCAAATGAATCAAAATTGGATGTACATAAATTATTAAAAGTATCACAACTTTAAATTCATTTATTTTTTAAAAATTCAAAAAATTACATTAAGTTGACATGGGTCCTAAAAATAAAATAAATCAATACAAACTTGAATATGAATTTTTTTCATGTTTGTTTATTTTAGTAAATGTACATCAATTACATTACAAAATTTGCTTCAAACACTTTATTTGGCAACAATATACAATTTTTTTACTAATTTAAAAACTCAACTTCAATTTTATGGATAAATGAACATAGTATTAAATACATCTATATCCTCAATGGAAGAACATTTTACAACTTACAAACATCATAATTATCATCATTATTATAACATAATGTATCACCAAAGGTTTATATTTAATTTTAATTTAAACTTCATGATTTTAAATCAATTTGAAAAAAACATTGATGGAAGACTGTTTTTTGTACATATATACATTATTTTGCAAATTTGTATTGAAAATTTTCAACTAAAAGAAGTATTTCTTCGTCCTTTTGTAAAAACAATGGTTATGTGATAGGTAACTACATGTTACAAATGTACTGCGAAGGACTATGACATCATTCTTGTTAACACTATTTTCACAATATAATCATAGATTAAAATGTGAACCACCTTTAACTAAACCATTTGACCATTGTTCCTTTTCTAATCATGTCCCCAAAATTTTCAAATTTTGTACAAAAAATTATAACATTGTGACAATCTTTTGGGTCCAGCATACCATACAAACACCTTTAAGATCAATCCAACACTTACATTTTATTCACATTTTAGATATGGTTGGGATGGATCCAAAGGTTATGTTTTTTTAGGTGGTAGGATATATTAGTTAAGTTACTCTTGAATAACAAGCTTTGTAATTGCATTTTTTCATTATATTATTGTGTTTTCACTAAATACACTTGCAAAATTCAATAGAATATGATCATTGATGATAGGTCTTAGATATTAGTGAGAATGAATACAATTCTTGCAATGTTTGCATTTATTTTATGGGAATACACTTTTCAAAAGATTTCTGATTTGGATTACAGATTTTGCAATAATATTATTTCCATTTAAAAATGGATCAAGGTCATTGTCTAACAATTTATTTATATACACAAATAAGAGTTTTTTTTTAATTAGTTAGTTTGGATGTAACCATGTTGTTAACCCTTACAAACCATGAGATCTTTTTTTTCCTTCAACAACACAGTGTGCACTTTTGTTTTTTTGCAATTTTTGGACCAATAATGCAAAAGTTATTGAATTCAAAGTGATTTTTAAATTTGAAAATAAGTGAAAATTTTAATTTAACATGGTTTCATAAAAAATCCAAAGTTAAACCCACTTTCATTGGAATAGTTTTGGGATGGGTGATCTGTGGGATTTAGTAGATTTGAACCAATGGCATTAAGGTCCCACTAGTTGTAACATGGAAGCACCATAGTTGCCAAAACTCTCAAATGGGTTCAACCTTTCCTACTTTCACCAACTAGCAAACATTTAATGTTTTTTTTGAAATTTTTGAAATTTTAATGATCAATTTTTATTGGCAATAAAAGGTAGTGATTACTCACCATATAAGATGGATGTCAATTCTACTATGAAGGTAGAGAATTTGAATCACATTCATTTAGACAACCATCCATCATCCATGTCGAATGGAATTTTTTCAATCATGATTTGGCTGTCATGATTTTTTATTTAAAAGATTTAACTTCTAGAAGTCTTGTTTGCTAGTATTTCCATTGACTTAGGAAAAATGTAAATTATTGTGAAATCCACTCTATGTTTCTTACCATTTTTCAACATATTGATAAAGACAACTAATTAGAAGTTGGAACATAATTTGATACCTAATTGAAACATACTATGATACTTAAGAAGATCTCCACTAACACACTCCAAAAGATTATTAAAAATTTGTTTATAAAGTTCAGTAAAATGATTGTGGCTCAACATTTTTGCTCAATATGTTGAAATTGACAAAAGCCATAGTTTAGTCTAATACTTGCTCTTGATTGGGCATGATATTGATTGGTTCAAATGATTTGTTATTAATAAGTTCTAACTAGTGTTGTTTGGTTTTTTGTTTTTTAGGAAAACCTTTAGTCCTAGTTCCAACTTCTTTGTTAAATTTTTGAAAAACCTCTAGTTCTAAAGCTCAAAAATTTCAAAATATTTTTCAAACTTTTTGGTCTAGTTCTAGACCTTGTTTTCCACATTCTAAGACTCCCAACTTTTGGTCTTAAAAAAAAAAAAATCGATTTGAATCGAACTAAAAACTAAATCTAGTTCTACCCACTTAAAGCATAATCCAAATTTAAAAAAAAAAAGAATTATGTACCTGCATAATACATCCACAAAAAATATGGCCACCTATATCAACTTCATCCTTCCCTCCCCAACCCACCATCCCCCCCCAACATCTTGAAACATGTTCCAAAAATAACAACCACATCCTAATGCCATTCCCCTGACCCAATCTCCAAATTTGTTCTTTAGAAAACTATATTCTTAAATTGTTTTTCCACAAACTAACATGTCTATCCTTAGCAATCAATTTTTTTTGGTGTGAAATTTTGTTCAAACAAAATCCTATCGTGACTTGCGAATTGTATAAAGGAAAAATTAATATATAAATCTCCATAAATGGAGTGATTTCATTTAGGATTCATCCCTTTTGCATCAAATGATCATTGTCCATCATTGCCTCTTATAAGCTCCAAATTTCCCTAGGAACTTCACCCCTCCCCCCACATCTATTGGTTGGATATCTTCATCAATGTTGTCTATTGGTCGTGATTTGCAAACATTCTTGGCCTTCCTATTTCATCTTGTAGCTCTTCTTTTTCCTTCGTGTTTTCTTAGCTAGGGATATAGACCATTAAAAAGGCATTCACCTTCACTCTATTGGCTATTATCACAATTACATTGATACCAAGTTTGCAATGGGGGAGCTCACAAATGAATCTTTGAGACCTTTAGACATGGGCAAATCTTCAAGTTTATGGTCAAGTTTCATTGATCATTAATGGGTATTGGATTGGATTTTCTTGGAGAATACTTTGTTGTGTTGAAGATTTTTTTATTTATTTTTACAAGGCAAGCATGCATGACATCACTTAGGTTTGCTTGAATTTTGTTTTCCTTTGCATTGTTGTTTTGTTGCATGTGCATGGACAATGTAGAAACATTATTTCATTGACTAGTGGGGAGATCCAAAGGTTTATGCATCAATTACTCCACAATTAGTGCCATGATTTAACATTATAGAATATCCAAGGTAGGTAGGTCAAGATTTTGCTTCAATCTACAATAAATTAGGGTCGTGATTTTTCAATAAAGCTAGCTTGTATGTATATGCAACCTATTGTAGCCATTATTACGGGTTGTTGGAACTTTTACATTCCATCTTTGTGACAACATTGTTGAATTTTGGGATAACAATCGTTGTAAGTTTTAAGGTTTGCAACTTTAGGTGTTTGTAGAAGGATGGTGGTACTAAAAGTTGTGACAATGATATTCATCTCCAAGGTTTAGGGTTATTAATTCTAATTTATTTATTTCTTAAAATTTGTGTTGAAAACATATTGTGGGCCTCAATAGTTCTAGCATCAATCCCTATATGTGTAGGGGTTCTCTAAACTTGATTTCCAATAATCAACACTCTCCTCAACAATGGTAAGTTCAAGCTTTTTACAATTCCAAGTTTTCGAGAGTTAGTAAGTTTAACCTCTATGTTTCGTAGCACAAAAATAACTCTCACATGTATTGTGATTTACATGTTTTCTAACTTTGATGTGAACATGTTGAAGGTCTAGAAAGAAGAGGTATTTGTTGTTGATGTTATTGGACATTCCAACCAATTAAAATTTCCAATTATTCAATCTAACACATTAAAAGTTTTGTTGCCATTACTTGCAAATACTTGTTGCCATTGTTTTGAATTGTTAATATGTGAATTACAGTAAAGAAAACCTCATTTTGCATTTTTTTCAACACATTGAAATCTTTTAATTTTTTAAATTCCTAATTTACAAGCCAAAACACATGGAAATTTTTTCTATAGAAATTTGAATTCTTAAACATTACATTAAATACCTATTTGTCCTTGTACTAGAGTGATGTTGAACAAGAATGTAAACACCATCATCCATTAATTTTCTCTATTCCCATGGTAAAGTACATGGCATGCAAGAAGAACAAAACACTATGCTAAAACATGGTAAATAGGATTGGAAAGAAACCTAGTGATGGAATCTTAACCATCATATACAACTAGACATGATTACATGATTACGTAATCCAAACATTCAAATTGTATTTACCATCAATCATACGATTTAGTCATAAATGCCATTTCCAACCACATCCCTTTAGATTGATTGCACTTGTAATGGACATAGTCATGGAACCACACCAAATAGCCCACAACATGCCACATGACACCAAAAGTAATAAAATTAATTTTTTTCGCCTAATAGTGTGGTGTTACATGATAGTTAGATGTGAGTCAAACAAGGCTTGCCTCTTAACTTAAACAATTTAACCTAGGCTAAGTTGCTTAGCTTAGGAATCTTAACTTAAGGTGTTTAGGCTACGTGAACAAAAATTTAAATTTAAGGTTAGCCACATAGGCTAGACATCTAAAAGCTTAGCCTAGGTTACCCTAAGCTTTTTTAGGCTAAACCAAGGGAACCTAAATTTATTTTGGCTAAATTAGAGTAGGCTAAAATAAGTTAAAATAGGTTCAATTAACTAATTTTTTTAATAAATTAAATTAAACACAATTATTTAAGATAAACTATTACGAATTTGGTTAAACTAGGCTACTTAAGCTAAACTTGGTTAAACATGGTTAAACATCACTACACCAAAATTTGTTCTAATTCACTCTGGGTTTCACTAAATTTTGAAAGATTTTGGACATTTTTACCATGGTGAAATTGATCAACTTTTTAATGAACATGGACCAATTGCTATGGACAGTGAATTGGTTCACTAGTGCCTAATGAAATAAGGTTATTTTCAAGTGAAATACAAATTTACCAAACCATTCATTTACTAGTTAATTAATTAGACAACATGGAAATCAATTGAATTTAAATTATTTAATATATAATATTCTTGATTAAAAAAATCGGCCTATGATTTATTGACACATGTCACTATTTAACTTTGATTAAATACCTAACTTAAGTACATAGGCCATATAATGAACCTAGGCATTTATTCTTGGGAACTAAATAGGAAAATATTCAATCAACTTATCATTATTGATCACGCACACACCACTTGTGAAGTTTGATCCTTTGACCCTTAAAATGTAGGCAAACATCTTTACCATCAAACCACCCCACTTGTTGTGATAATATGTTACATTGCATTCTATTTATCAAATATTTCATTTTAAACATTACAAAAACATAACCATTGAAAATTCATATTTTATTGAAAGTTTGTTCAAATGAAATGATTTGAGTTTACTTTTTTTTTAAATCCAATGTACATAGTTATGTTTATTTCCTTTTGAAAGTGTAAAATCATTTGAACAAATGTTTTTTTGAATATCACTATTCAATAGTGTTTCAATGACCATTCTTTTGCAAAAAACAAATGTTTAATAAAAGGATAATTATTTTGTTAATATAATAACACTATCTATGTTAGGTTACTTTTAGCTAGTATAGGGCTACTTTTCATTAATCTAAATTATTTCACATTACATTATTTAAGGTTATTTTCAATTACTTTTAGCTATTTCACCCTAGGTTATTTTTAATTATTCTAAGTTATTTTTGGTTATATTATGTTACTTTTGGTTATTTTAATTTATTTCACCTTAAGCTATTTTTGACTATTGTAAGTTATTTTTGGTTATTTTATGCTATTTTTGGCCATTGTAAATTATTTCATTTTAGGTTATTTATAGCTATTATAAGTCATTTTTGGTTATTTTAAGTTATTTCATCTTAAATTATTTTAAACTATGTGAGGCTATTGTTGGTTATTGAAAGTTATTTCACCTTAAGTTATTTTATTCTATTATAGATTATTTCAACTTAGATTATTTTTGGCAATTCTAAGCAATTTTAATATATGGATATTAATGGCTATTGATTGTTTTTTTATTGGGGGCTATTAGTGGTTATTAATAATTATTTTATTAATGGTTATTGGTAACTATTTTATTGGTGGTTATGAATGGTAATTATATTAGTAAGTATTAATGGTTATTCTATTAATGGTTATTGGTAAATATTTTATTGGTGGTTATTAATGGTTATTTTATTAATGGTTATTGATGGTTATTTTATTAATGGTTATTGATGGTTATTTTAGGTTATATTCTAACTGTCGGTGAATATTATATTATAAGTTATTGTTGGTTATTTTATGTTTTATTATGATTGTTGGTGAGTATTATATTATAAGTTATTGTTGGTTATTTTATGTTTTATTATGATTGTTGGTGAGTATTATATTATAAGTTATTGTTGGTTATTTTATGTTTTATTATGATTGTTGGTGAATATTATATTATAAGTTATTGTTGGTTATTTTATGTTTTATTATGATTGTTGGTGAGTATTATATTATAAGTTATTGTTGGTTATTTTATGTTTTATTATGATTGTTGGTGAGTATTGTATTGTAAGTTATTGTTGGTTATTTTATGTTTTATTATGACTATTGGTGACTATTTAATTATAAATTATTATTAGATATTTATATGTTATATTATCATATTCTATTATTGGTTATTGTAGGTTATTTTATTTTAGGTCATTATATTTTATTTTAGTTTATTTGAACTTATTATACTTATGATAAAATAACTTATAATAACATAAAGTAAAATGACCTTGAATAACATAAGTATAGTTTAAAGTTAGTTGAATAATTTAATTTAAAATAAATTAAAATCTTATAATAAGTTAGTTATGATACCTTAAGGTAAAATAACGTATAATAATTTAAGGTATAATAATTTATAATAACCTATAATAACTTATAATAATGTAGGATATAAATTAGAATAACTAAAGTAGCCTAAAATAATATAAGGTATATCATAAAGTAACATATATACGGTACTTAAAATAACAAACAAATAAACCTATTGATTACAATAAATTATAATAATGAATTATGTCAATTAGTAATGAAACACGATGTTTACAAAATGATATTATAGTGAAATAACTTTAACTAGGGTGAAATCGCTAAAATGCAGTGAATTAAATTCACTTTTAAAGTCCCATTATGATTTAGGTTAATGAATTGCACCCCACTTTTGTAATAATTAATAAATATATCCCTGGGGGAACACTAGTAAAAATTAAAAAGATATGTGAATAAAAATACAGGGTGCAATATATTGGTTGTTGGGTAAAAATAATAAGTTAATTAATTAAAAAAAGGTAAAATTTATTCAAATAGTCAATTTAATTATAATATAGGGTCTATAGTAATTTCAAATAATGAATTATAATTAATATATAGTGGTTTTAATATGTATATATTAAAAAATTAGATAATAATAAGGTGATAAAAAAATAGGTTGGACAATTATTTAATACCCCCCTTGAAAATGGTCGTTTAATACACATAAATCCAAAATTTTACACTAAATGTCCCCCCTAGGTAATATATTTGGCTATTTGAGTTAATCTTGGCTAAATTAGGATAAAATATGCCACTTGTGCTAAAATTGACTAAAATTGGTTCAACTAGGATAAACAAAAATAAAATAAGCTACTTAAGTTATAATTGATTAAACATGGTTAAATTAGGATTAAATAAGTTATTTAGATTAAGCTTGATTAGATTAAATTAAACAAAAATGTTTAAGCTAAGTTTGGTTAAAGTTGGCTAAATTAGGTTATTTATGCTAAACTAGGTTAAACGATATTAAATTTGATTAAAATTAATCAAAATAGATTAAATTATGTTAATCTTGATAAACTAGGTTAAATATATATTATTTAAGTTAAATTGTGTTAAATTACTCTAAATTAGAAAAACAAATACATTATATTAAAAAAATCAAATTAAACTAAATTACTGAAGTTAAATTAAACTAAATTATGCTAGTTATGAAACTAGGTGAAAACACATTAAGTTAAATTAATTAAAACATGTTAAAGTAGGTTAAATTATGTTAATCTATTTTGATTGAATTGAATTTGTTTACATGCATTTGTGGAAAAAAATTGAAAGTCCTATAAATATGCAACTAATTCACAAAGTTTGGGACCTCATTTACATCAATAACACATTTATGACAATGCATTAATTTTCACAAAGGTGCCCAGAAAAAAGGTCAACTATAAATGCACATGATTATTAATCATTAGTTACAATCATAAACATATTTGAAGTCACATAGTCATAATTTTGACTATAATCATAACCATGAGAGTAATTTGAAACACATTATAACTACATGATTACACTAAAATAATAATCACAAGTTGTCCTAGTCATGAAAAGTAAAACCACATTTTGGCATGGTGAAATAAATTTCCATCCATAATTTTCATCCAATTGTGATTTTCTAGAAATTTGTTCTAGTACAATATATGTTGGTACCTAGGACCATGGATTTATTGTTTTATTTTTAACAATACATCTCCTCTTGGTCACCTTCAATATTATATTCAAATAAAATGGGATATTGTAATTGTTATGAAGAATTTGACTACTATACCAAAATCATAACCTATTTTTACATTGTTTAGTTGTTGGTTTCATGATGTCCTTATTTTGTGAACCCAAAAGAAAATTGCATCACTAACGTTTTAATTGTTACAATGCAATTGTAGGAATTGCCAAAGAGAGTGCACATTGTAAAAAGGCAAACAAAGACCCAAAATAGTGCAACCAATCATATCAGAAATTTGGCTAGCCATCAACCTTCAAACCATAAGAGTTGGTTGCTAGTCTACAATATGCCCTTTAATTTCGTAAACATTTTTGGGATGTTTTATAGAATGTCCCCATATGTAATAATTAGTAGCAAAATCTAAAGATTATATCCCACCAAAATAATATGTTGAGTTTGTTAATAATGGTACATGTAAAGTTTTGTAGCTTTGATTCTTGGAGCTTTGGTTTTCAAACATGTGTTTTAGGAAACATGGATATTTACAATGTCCTTTTACATGCCATGTATCTTATCATATCTATGCCCCATAACTACTAGGTAAAAGTTGTTTAAATTATTTCATGTTTACTTAAAATAATTGAAACCATTTCTCATTATGTTGCCTTTATTTTGCTTTGTGGGTGTTTGCTACATCTTTTGTTGGTTGTTAGTGTCATGTGGTTGTACTAATTATTTGATTTTCTATCCTCTCCTATCTTTGTGTTAACACTTTGGTCCAATCTAGTTAGCACAATTTGACATTTTTTTTTCGTCTTTTCAACCCTTGGATTTCCCCCAAAAAAATGTGAGGATTATGTTTTT
>Ga0209208_10012850_pt1 | contig 10539 bp, 13 predicted proteins | sample S1TSphfallax_3_FD_187694 | JGI IMG/M metagenome (GOLD analysis project Ga0209208, IMG submission 187694) | Host-associated microbial communities from peat moss isolated from Minnesota, USA - S1T2_Fd - Sphagnum fallax MG (SPAdes) (version 2) | ecosystem: Host-associated > Plants > Peat moss >... | reverse complement strand
CACCGACAGAGGACATTGACGCAACGGCCAAGGTGCGGATTCGGAAAAATCTGACGGCCATCTGTTTTACACGTGGTGAGTCAAGGTGTCATCTAGTACACGAGATCCAATGACTCACATCCAGCTATTGCATCCAAGGATCGAATATAAACCCCGGTGAGAGATAAAGATGGAGGTGGAAAGAAGAGCAGGTTGAGGTAAAGACGCGGTATGAAATAAGGGCGCGGAGCCTCGTGTGTATGCGCGTGAGAGAAGAGTTCTTCGCTTGTGTGTGTGTGTTTTTTTCTGCAATTGCGGTGGCGCTTGGATCACGCTTTTGTGCAGCGATCTCGCCGAATTTCGACTCTTCAGGTACGTCTGTAGTTTCTCTCTACCTTTTGATGACTTTGAAGTCGCCTTTTGTGCACAGAATAATTGCTTGAGCATGTTTTTGCCTGGATCCAATCGTCTGCGTCGTCGTCGTAGCTGATTTTGCACTTCTTATTCTCTCGTGATTGCATCGTATCGAATTTGCAGACACTGCTTTTTTTTTCTTTTTGTGATGCTCCTGTTTTCAATTGCTTGGATGGCGGCAGTTTACGCTCCTAGCTTCAACCGTTCTCGGTTTGACAAATTCTTTAGGCTAGAATGTCCTCGCTCGAAATCCTTTAGGGTTTACTGTGGGGTTTCCTCATCCCGGCATTCAAGAAGGCGACTGAAGAAACCTGTGTGACATGAGTGACTCTGCAAGGGCTTAGGTAGGGTTTTGTGCAGTGTTGTTAGGGTTTCCTCGTCTGGGCATTTAAGAAGGCGACTGAAGAAACCTGCGTGTGGCATAAATGACTCTGCAAGGGCTTAACTAGGGTTTTTTGCAGGTCTTGTTAGCTACTGCAAGACAGAATGGAAACTGCTGGTCCTTGCCACACAGTAACTAGGTGATAATCATAATGTGTGGAGATTGATCTGCCATAATCGTAGCAATGTGAACACTTGCTTGATTGAGCATTGACTGTTATCTGGATCAACTGAGAGCTAGTTTTTGTCAAGGCTTAAAGAGAGATTTGATGTCTGAACACAAAACTGAGCAGATCACAAATTGAGCATGTATATAGTATTTTGGATTTGTTTTGACTTGGTAGAGATGTCTGAAAGCAACATAGTATCTTCTTTCTGGATGATCTCTCTGGTAGCTACCTTGCCTAATTTCATGTATATATTCCATCCTGGCTGATTGCAAAATTGATGTTCTTCACATGCAGGTTGCAGAGGCAATTCGCAAACTGATGCTGGGTTTTTTGGTTCTGCAAGGCAGAGAAATACCCAGGATTTAGAAAGTTCTTTGAACTGGACAATCATGTCTGGTGGTAATCTAATCAGTAGTAAAACTTTTGCTGGGTCAACTGGAAGTCGAGTTCTCTTCCCAGAGTCACGAATAGCTTGCTGTTGTCCCCAAACTCTAAGGGTTTCTAGAAAATGGAACTGCACTAGTGATCTCAAGCATTCCACTTCTAGGATTTGTTGCAGGAGACCCATAATTGACAAAGGCCATGTGCAACATAATTTCAATGTTTTCAAGCATGGAACTTTCTTGAGAATGACAGATTATGGGTGGCAACCAAAGCGATGTGTGAAAATGGCCGTACATTCTGGATCAGACAGTGTCACTGATCCAATTCTTGTTACTAAGAGAGGAAGAAATCCATTGTGGAGTTTCTTTGAAAGTGCTAGGTATCCCTCTCCCTTTTTGACCTATATGTTATTCACTGCCATTGTAACACTATAATGATTATGAGCTTGAAAATTTTGGCTCCTTTTTTATTAAGAATACTAGAACCAGGCTGGCATTTGAGTGTATTAGGTACTGAAAGCATTGGAATGAGGTTGCATAGATATAGAGCCCTTTGTTTTGGACACCATCCTTCAAAGCCAGGATCATTATTGTGTTTGCCCTTCTCTTGTTGTCACAGAGCCTGAATTAAGTCAAAGATTCCATTAGTTTCTGAACCACAAGAGTTGATATGGTACATGATGGTCCATTTAGTTGACATCTGTCAGGTCATTAGATGATCAGGGTGATCAACTCTGCTATCTTGATGTCAATGGGCTCAATATTTTCATGAAGCTCTACAACTGTACAGTATGGAGAAGAAGGGATATGCTATCATTCAGGTTCTCCTGTCTGGTCATCTCTTGGTATCCTCTTCATTATTGTGTTTTTAGACTACAAAGTCCAGGTGATTGCTGTGGAACTCTGCTGAACTCCTCATGTCACTTGCTACTTCTTCAGTTTTTGGAGTATTCCCAGCTTCAGATGAACATACTTTGTTCGGGCCATGCCACACATCCAAATATTTGTTAGTTCATATACCTGTCCGGGTTGTTTAAAGGTCAGTGCAGTGCCCAATCATTGGATTCAATGACATATTGCTTCTTGAAAGTCTACCTGAGCTTATTTGCAGATTCAAAGAACTATTATTGGGCACAGGGTTTGGTTCCTGAAGTCACTGACTGGGAGCTGTGGGCCTGTTTGATTGGGGCACCAGTGATAACAAATCCAGGGGAGATGGCATTTTGAGGGAAATTATCGTGCTTGCCTTGCCAGCTCTGATAGCACAAGCTGTTGACCCAGTTGCTCAGCTTATGGAGACAGCTTTCATAGGGCGTATAGGTACTTCTAAAGAATCTCTGCATGTAGTTATTTAAATAACACTGTGAAGGATTGTGAGTTATATGTGGTGATTAATGTTTTTTTTACACCCTTGTCCACTTTGCTATAGTGTGTATTCAGGGCAGATGAATGTGGTCTGAGATGCAGGAGCAATAGTGCTAGCAGACAACTTACTTGGTATCACTGTCTTGTGGGTCCAACTGCTGGCACAGTGGGACAGGGACTTAAGTTACTTCTTAGTCATGTGAAGAGTAGAAAGCCTTATCCTATTCTGCAGTTGTGTGTGGCATACTCTCCTAGCTGCTTCTGGGAAATAGATTAAGAGTCTCCTTTGTCACACATTGTGAGCCTGAAGACTTGCTAGTGCATTATCTCTTGAAGTCTATTGGTTGATTTCCTTTTCTCCTTCTGGTCTTTCAATTGAAGGCTATAGTTGCCTAACTACCTCCTTCACTGGAGGTCATGATTTGTGTTCAACTTCTCATCCTAGGCTGTCAAATGCTCAAGTGTTGCTGCTCAAGAAACTTGGATACTAATTGGAATATGGGCAAATATAAATGCAATTGCAGCAGTTTCATTTGAAGGACATGTTGACTAGGATCTGTGGAGTTGGAATTGAGGGAGGTAAAAAGGAAGGAAAGAAAATGTTTTGTTTCATGTCCTCATTGCCTTTGTAACTTTGAACTGGATGATTAAGTTTGTGCAACACTCTCTTTTTCAAGGTGTTGTGGAGTTGGCAGCAGTTGGTGTTTCTATCTCAACATTCAACTTGGTATCTCGAATGTTCAACATGCCTCTTTTGAACGTCACAACATCCTTTGTCGCTGATGATGCATCCAAAGAAAACAGAGTGAAACTATCTTCAGATCCTGCCTCACCAACTTTGCCAGGTATTTTATGGTTCAAATAGCAAGTCATATATCAGAATGCTCTTTTTTATAAGGTGATCTTGCACCTCAGAGTAAAGATTGAGGTTTATGAACCTTTACTGCTTGTTATGAACTTTTTGTATGAACTTGAGCTTGCTTGATAATAACAATCATCTCCTTATAGTTGCTTTTGGCTCCAATTGCTGCCAGGTGATCAGAAGAAAGAAGTAGGGGTAGTTCTGGACAACCAGACCAGAGATACAGGAAAGCCAATGCTTGCATCGGTTTCATCAGCACTTGTTCTTGGTACCTTCCTTGGGATTGGTGAAGCTGGCATCCTGGCTTTCTTGGCGGGGCCTATGATTAGTCTAATGGGTGTCAGTGTGGTAAGATTGCCTGCATTTGTCAGATCAGACTCTTTTTCTGTTGCAATTAATGTTTGACTTCCTCCAAACTGAGAAGTTTTGTGGTTTGCAGTCACTACCTATGCTGGGAATTTCTTTGAAATGTGTAGTAACAGTCTCTGGTTTGCCTCAAATCTGACTCAGAGGATAAAAGCAAGTTCTACTTGGCAAAGTAGCAAGAGAATGTGGTTAAGAGACTTCTCAGTTTGCTTTGAGTAGTTTAAGCTTCCAAAGGATTCTTGTGATTGTGCCTTCTTTTTTGTTGGCATTTGGAGATGTCCTGGATGCTTGTCAGCCAGTGTCTGAACTAGTGAGTTCCTCTTGTATTGTGAATACTGCACACACTGACGTACATTGTGAGGTTGGGGAGCAGATGTCACCCATGCGTGGCCCTGCAGTTAAGTACCTAGTATTGAGGGCCTTTGGAGCACCTGCTCTGGTCATCTCATTTGCTGTCCAGGGCATTTTTCGAGGTTTCAAAGACACTAGGATTGCACTGTCTGCCAGTTGTAAGCTCCATCCTAACAATCAGCATGGATATTCGAATAGTGGCTATTGAAAGAGAGAAATGCTATTTTTTTGAAACCCAGTGATGGCCACTGCAACTTCATATCAATGTGAATTGGTGAAATTGTCTGAACCTTGAGCATTGGATACTAATACTGCTTGTACTGCCTACAGTGGCAGGGAGCCTGATCAACATCCTTCTGGAGCCCATCCTCATGTTCACATTCCATTTTGGTGTGAGTGGTGCAGCAGTTGCAACAGTGGCATCACAGTAAGCTGTTCAGTATTCTGAGTTTCTGTGTGCCAGGTCTCTTTTAACATTATGGGATTGTATCTCCTTTCTCTTGCATGCTGTGGATCTGCACTGAAGCATGATTACTGGCAGGTACGTGATGGCAGGTCTACTATTGTGGAACTTAAACAAACGGGTTGTATTGCTGCCTCCTCAACTGAAAGATTTGCGTGTCAACCGTTTTCTTAAATCTGGTGTGGCACTCTATTTGTTTGATCTGATACTAGAAGTCACATTGAAATCTCTGTTCCTTTGTCATTGAATTACATTTTTTGAGGGCAGAGTTTCATCTGCAAACATATTCTGTTGTAAATGACAGGTGGATTCTTACTGGGGCGGAGTCTTGCTCTTCTTGTGGTCTGGACATTATCAACATCCATGGCAGCAAGACAGGGACCCATCCCTATGGCTGCCCACCAGATTTGCAGGCAGCTCTGGTTTGCAGCAGCTCTTCTCTCAGATTCCCTTGCTCTTGCTGCCCAGGTGCGTTGAACAAATTATGCACATATTGTGTTGACAATTCACAAGGTTCTGCAGTTCATATCACCTGATCCTGGTGTAGGGTTCTCAGTTACAATAGTGGCAATTCACTGCTTGAGAACTAGTAACCTGTACTTTTCTGGCCTCTGAACTTGTTGCCTTGTGTTATCCTAGAAGTTTGTTATTCAGCCAGCAAGTTGTAGTGGTGGGATTGATAAGTTTTTTAGGTCCTGTGCTACATTCATTTGAGTAAATTCATGTCCTAGGCTCTGAGATGAGTGGTGGATTTCATTAGGCAATTATTTCTACTGCATTTGCTCAACATGATTACAAGCAGGCAGAAGACACAGCATTTCTGGTTTTACAGGTTAGTACCCTATCAACTCATTTTCTCAGTGTGCATGGTGAATTGTGCTACTATCTGCAATTTCACACTGTGACTTCTGGTTAGATCTCTTATCTGACTGTGTAAGATGCATAAGCAGCACAAGGATGTGTTCTACAAATATTTCTCAGATCACTGTGGTGATTGTTTTTTCTTCTGATGTTGTTTCATGTTGGAACAGATTGGAGCTGGCTTCGGCATATTAATGGGTCTTGTCTTGTGGTTTGGCATGCCTACCTTCTCCAGGCTTTTCACTAAAGACTCAATGGTGCTTGAAATTGTTGCAAGTCTCACACCAGTAAGTGTTGTTACTTGTCTCTTCAGATGTCCTGGTTTCCAGGGCTAGGTGCTATTGGAGTCCCATTTGTTTTGCAAATGTTGCATTGCCGTATTGTGAAGTCCAATACTTATTATTCATCTTGATGGAGCCAGACCAAAACCTTATGAAATTGACATGTAATCCTACACTCAATGTCCTGAGGGTCACAGGTGGATACAAGACCTATCTTTAGAGTTTCTGTGTAATTGTTGGATGTCGCAGTTTTTGGCTCTCACACAGCCCATAAATTCACTTGCATTTGTTTTTGACGGGCTACATTATGGAGCCTCAGACTTTTCCTATGCAGCTTATTCAATGGTGAGTCATTTCCATATCTGAAGTCCTTCATTTGTAGGTTGTTCTGTGTAGTTCCATGCATTTCTGGTGTGGTGTCATCAAAGAGGCTGGATGAAATACTGGGAATATAACTGTGACTAAAAGATAACTTTTGCATCATATGGTATGCCAGATGCTCCTGGCAGTTCCTTCAGCACTTATTCTGCTGTTTTGCCCAAAACTATGGGGCCTTCCTGGAGTCTGGGTGGGCATGACAGTTGTCATGTTTCTCCGAATGGTATCTGGGTTTGTGAGGTGCTCAGCTACACCCCTTTGTTATCATTCTTGATAAAAGCTGAAATGAAGATGCTTTCAGTAGGTGGTATTCAACTTTTTTCAGAGAGTCCTGTTGTCCCCCATGGATGCTTATGCGGTAGTTCAAACACATTGTAAATGGTGTCTTAAGCAGTACAGACTATTGGAACCCTGGAAGTTGGGAACTGATTTCTAAGTTTCACAGGTTGGGAGCTGCCACAGGCCCGTGGAAATTCTTGAGACAATGAAGTTAATGAGAAGTTTGTGGAACTCTTTCAGCACTCAAGGTAAGATGAAGTGGATTTTAAAAAGTTCAATTGTGCTGCACTTTTAGAGAGTCCTAGTCCTTTCTTGTCACACACTTGCAACATGAAGGCTATCCTATCCTCATCTGATTTTTAGTGTAGGCTTTGGTTTTTTGGGCCTAGTGTATATTGTAGATGATTATGTTGCATAGTATGTTGTGGATTTCAAAGGGTCCCACCAGCGTGTCACAGAAATTTCAGTGGAACTTATTGGTTTTTATGCAGAAGAAGGTTGATCTTGAAACTCTCCTCGGAGTCAACCTGATTTATCAGGGGTGTAGAACAATTTTCATTGGCATATTTACAACACTGCAAGTCAAGATTTTATGGCTTATCACCCTGCAGTATGGCTTTCTCTCAACTGATCATGTTCTTCTGTGTGTGAATAGATGGAGGTTCAGGCAACATGTCCACTGCACAGTTGATGACATATGAATGTTGGCAACAGGAAGTGCTAGATTTTAGGTTGTTGATTATGTAGCAAATTGAGTTTCCACTCAGGAAAAACCCTGTCAAACAAAATGAGTTTTATTACATTCACCCCTGAAGGGAAAGGAATCTGGGCTTGAAATATGGCCCACCTTTCCAAGGCTCCATGTGATGGGGGTTTTGGGGTGGAAAATCCATCCCAATCCAGCCTTCTCATGATGAGCCACAATTTTGCTGCTTGAATTGGGTGTGGGCAAAAATGTCTGCAGCTCTAGGCACAGCCATGGGAGTGTCTAGAGGTTATGGTGGAACCTTGCTGAGGTCATTACTCATAGCCCAAAGTCACTTTGACATAAGAATTTTGTTTAGTATACATGTAATTGTAGTGACACCAATTGTGTTACTGAAGGGTGGTGTGAAATGGGGCAACAAAGCTCAATGTGCCTTCAGTATTAACTGCAAAGTGTACTGTGGTCACCTTAACTTCTGGTCAACTCTCTAGTATTGGACATTGTTCAAGTTCTAGACACTTGTGGTTATGACATCTGTGCAAAAAAAGGCTTCTTTGAATTGTATACAAACTCCATGGTGTGCACAATCCAGCCTTGTCATTGAACAAGACTTCTTTATTGCTTATGTGTTCTTTCTACTCTGGAAGGCCCAATCAAGGAACCAAGAGATGTACTACTGGAAATCTCAACAAGCATCAATTGATTGAGAAGATAGGCTTACAATAGTAAGCTGCGGTAAGTTGATGGCTTCTGATCCACATGGAAGGCTCTTTGGCACCATCACATGTTGCTTCTCCTCCTCTCTCTTGGAGGCATCAAGAGAAAGTTTATGTTTGTCAAAACTCAATTTTGATACCGGATCAGAAGGCAAAGCTTCCACTGACATCTGCACTGGCTCCATGTACTTAGTTGTTGGATACAATTTTTCTTCTGCTGGTTCACAAGGCAAAGTTTCCACTGACACACATGGTGGCTCTGTGTACTCTGTTCTAACACACAACTTTGCCTTTGCTGGTTCACAAGGCAAAGCTTCCACTGACACATGTGGCAGCGGCACTGTGTACTGAGTTGTTGCACACAATTTTGCATGTTCTGCTTCACAAGGCAGAGCTTCTACCAACACGTGTGGTGGTGACACTGTGCACTCAGTTGCGCAGAATTTTGCATGTTCTGCTTCACAAGGCAAAGCTTCCACCAACCCATGTGGTGGTGACACTGTGCATTCAGTTGTTGGACACAATTTTGCAGCTTCCAGAAGACGGATCTTTTCAGCACGGGCACCGATTGCTTGACCCAGAACAGCAGACCCAATGGTGAAGGCAACTGCATACTTGGGCATGACAACTGCTTTGCGGAGCATTGCAATAAATGGAATGGTTGCATGCACTGCAAGAAACCACTGTGGAGAGAACTTCTTTGTATGCTCTCTCCATACTCCCAATGGAACATTTAATGCCATTCCTAGGATCCCAATTGCAAGCACTTTTGTTGGCAACGCTTGAGGCCTCAATGCTTTCACTGCGGATGTTTTGGCCAGTGCTGCACGTGCTGCAACAATAGCTGGAGGACATCTATACTTCATACCCAAAGGTAGCTTCAGCATCTGTGAAACCAATGGCAATACTCCACTTACTGCTCGAAAGGACTTTGCAATTGGACAGTTGCCAGTGGCTAACCAATCTGATCCCATTGCCTCATGACCCTGTTGCAGATTATAAGTTATGAAACTAGAGATTGAAAGCAGGATTGTGACAGTCACACAGGAAGAAAAAATTGTTCATAAACTCAGAAATCTCGTCAGAAGAAAAGAAACACTTCAGATTTGAGGATTGTGTACAGGAACCAGGTGTTTCAGGAAGCAGTAGGAAGCTTACATTTTTAGAGTTGGACTCAGATTTTTGGGTGTCTTTCTCAAACTCTGGGTCCTCTTTCTTTGACTTCCTTTTGCTTGACTTTGTTGGCTTCTTGCTGTTCTGCCTAGCCATGAATCCATCAAAGCTGAAGGGACCAAAGGCTCCAAATGATGAAAGACTGATGGTTGCCGCAGAGGATGCTGATAAAGGGTGAAACCCTAAATTTCTTTCCACTGATGCCGCATCATTTGCAGGTGGTGGCTGCTGCATTTCCGGAGTTTGTTTCTCTAACAAGGGAACTACTCCATCTCTTCCATGGAAAAGACGAAATGCATTTTCAAATCCTGGACCATCCTCAAAAATTGGACCACGAAGAGCTCTTGTCTGCAAAAGAGAAACCAAGGCCACGATCGGGGCAAGCCACGATTGCGACAAATTTTAGGACAAAAATAATTTGGTTTGAATTTTGCAGCAGACAAACGAAGAGAACAGATTCACGCGGAGGAGACTCACAGGAGCAGGGACAGGGAACTTTAAGGACGAAAAGGAGAAGCTTGTTGCTACTCCAATGTTCCTAAGGAACGGACACAGCTGCGCTCCCTCTGTGATCTTGTCATTGCAAGCGGCATCTAAGCTCATTCCTCCAAACCCAGAAGCCATCTCGTCTTCTCTCGACTGTTGTTAACCCCTCAAATCCTTCCTTCCCACGGCGCCTTTTCTGAGGCGCTGGTTCTGGAGACCGAATAAACCCACCCGAAGCTCCACAAAGAACGACAACGCTTTCTGCCCCAGCAGCAGCAGCAGCAGCAGCTCCTGTGATATCCGTGAACAACCCAACAATCCAAAGCTCGATCTCTTTCTCTCTCTCGCCGATCCGTAAGCGCACCCGCCTGCGACACAACGACAAAGCTCTCTTTGTTCACCCGCTTTCTTCCTCCGCCGAGGGTCCGCCGAGAAACAACGGACCCAAAGACATACCTATCATCCAGCAGTAATACTAGAAATCGGAACAGATTCATCCACTGTATGAAGTGAAGGACCGAAAGTCCGTAACTTAGTCTGTTAAGACTGCACAAACAGTAGGATTTTATGAAGGATTCTTATCAGCTTATTTGTTCTACCCAGAAGTTTCTTTTTAATCCATTGGGTATTACGTCCGTGGACACTGTCTACCTGGAAGTTCTACGTTTTGTCCAATGAGTATGAAGTCTCTGACCTGCTCTCTATCTGGAAGTTCGACTTCTTATCCAATGGGTATTAAGTCCTTTGACTCTGCTACAGCGACTCAACGTGAAGAACGTGACTAGTACGAACTGGTGGTGCGTCAGACGTCCCTGATTGCAAGCAATTTGTAAAGATCGATGAAAGGGAGCGAGAAAGATGGATGGAAAAGAAGCATCGAAGATGGATGAGAGAGAAAGAAGGTGGATGAAGAGAGATGGATGAA
>Ga0209208_10012849_pt1 | contig 10540 bp, 10 predicted proteins | sample S1TSphfallax_3_FD_187694 | JGI IMG/M metagenome (GOLD analysis project Ga0209208, IMG submission 187694) | Host-associated microbial communities from peat moss isolated from Minnesota, USA - S1T2_Fd - Sphagnum fallax MG (SPAdes) (version 2) | ecosystem: Host-associated > Plants > Peat moss >... | reverse complement strand
TTGTGACATTTTTGACACCAAAATAATTTGTGTCCAATACGAGTTTCACATTCTCAAAGGTCGTGTCCTTATGAAGGCTTGAAATGCCTGCGTTATTGATCTAGAGTAGGAAATAGATATCAATAACCCATCAACTTGAAGTTTTCCAATTGAATCCTTTTAAAGTTTCAGTCATTAACATATGCTTCAACTTTCACAAACAACTTTATTTGATTTAATTTGTTGAAACTCAAAAAATTTGTTTCACTTAGCACAGGACAAAAGCAAAATGTTTGAGTAGTTTGTATGATTTAAATTTGCTTACAAGAATGTCAATGCCTCCATAGGTCTTGTGCAGCCATTCTGCAAGTTTTCGTATGGACTCTTGGCTAGCAACATCAAGAGGATGAAAATTCACATTGTGAAGCTCTTGACGTTTCAAAGATTCAAGGGCCTCTTTACCACGGGTTTCATCGCGAGCTGTAAGCACAACAGTAATACCCTCCTTCGCCAATTGGCGGACAATCTCCAAGCCTATCCCTTTGTTTGCTCCTGTCACCACTGCCACTGTGTCTTTGGACCACCACCTGAAACCATCTCACTTTCAAAAATGCTTCCCAGAGAGCACACAACTAAGAGAACATATCCAAGACAAAACTGAGACTGTCAAATTACACCCTCAGTACTCAATACTTATGAACATTTCAGATCTGACAAAAATGCGGCAAGAACCAGTCAGTGTGAAAAAGGAATCCCCTTGAAAACAATAACATGGAGAAACAACAAAAATATTTGCATATCAGCCAGCAGATCTTCCAATTAACGTTGAGAGAAAGAGTGACTCCTTAGGAGGGGCTAATTTCATGTTTGTTACCACTAATCACATCATAGCTGAGGTTGTACTATTTTATAGAAATTCAGGAACTGACTCATTTCAATTGATCTGGAAGAACAATAAGGCCAAGGGAAAAGATCCTGAAGGAGGCTTATGCATACTAATGCATCCAACGCAATTGTAGGTTGCATTCATGGCAAACAAGGAAAACCTTGTCTAAGCTGTAGTTGTGACCAAAAACGCTTGAGCCGAGCACAAGAGACAGGAGGAGACCTATACTGATGAAACAACTTTCACAATATGTCCTCAGTATTGAAAGTGGAGCGACAGGCCTACAATAATGAAGAGATGTGAAAAAATTTGGGTATTCCAAACTTTAGAATGCAAAAGATTACGGCAGATTTCCCCCAACAGCTTTGTGATCAAATTGCACAACTTGAATGTGTGGTATCCCCAAGATATAACCCAAGCATCTGGTTGCTAGGTTGCGATAGAAAGGAGGAGATACGGACACAACACCCACGTACCTCTCAGCTTCTTTACCCATGTTGTGTAGCTGACATTTTTTCACATTTGCCTGTTCAAACCGGACGACTAGAAAATGTCTTCCAGGAAAGACCACTACTCCAGAGCTTCACCAACCTCCTTTTGCAAATAAAACGACTTCCTCCCCAAACTTCATAGAGAAATGTTGGCCCCGGACAATACACTAACGCGTGTTCAGGCGTCGAATCAGAAGGAGACAGGCACATTCTTTTCCAAATTACAGTGCTCTGGGCATTTGCAAAATTCTGCAGTGCACCGCTCACCACGGTAAAAATACAGATTAGGTTGAAACTTCAGTTGAACTTTCGCATCACATATAACGAAGCAACGCAGGAAACTTACAACGAAGGACAAGCCATGCACAATATTATTTTTCCAGATGAATTCTCAATGCAGTAATAAGTACCCCCAGTTTACATAATATACTAATGGTAGTATATTGTGACTCGTACTAATTAGTTTGTTTGGCCTCCAAAGTTTAATTCTTTTTCTTTTGCCATCAGCATCAAGGTTTTTTTTTTCAATTTTGTGATGTAGGTGAAGTGGCCATCATCCCTAAATATGAAAGGGTTTAGAAATGGCCACTTCACCTACATCACAAAAACAGGATCATCCTTCTTTATTCTTGGCTACCTGGCAGAACTTATCATAAAAATCTGATGATCTGGAACTTTTTTATTGGAAATCTGATAAATTTGGGTCATTTTTTTGGTGGAAAATCCTTTGTGTAGGTCGAAATCATATTTTTCAGGTCGAAATTTGGCAATATTTCGCCAAAAAAAAAAAACACTGATGGGCACAAATTTTTAAAATCAAGATTTGAACATTCCTGAAACAGATATGATATATCTCATCCTTTGGGCTCCTTTGTATATAGGTTACAAGAGTAAACCTGAGGGCACAGGATATGGCATAAAGTGAGAGCTATTGGGAACAAGTTGGGGAACACATTGGAAACTTGAGGAACATATTGAAAACTTGCAAATTTGATGAAAACAAAGTGAAAATTTCATGGGAACAAATTGGGAACAGAAAAAATCCAACACCCCGACCGTCCCTCAAAAGGGGAAAAACCTGGGTCCACAGGGTGAATGCTCCCTCACATCATTGGCTCCAAGAAATATCTTTGCCAACCGGCGGTCTCTGCCGTTGTTGGCGTACACTAGGTAATAGCACGTGCCAGAACTACGGGTGATTTTAATGTACGTTTGCAGTGTGTACCACACACCAAACACAGTTTGAAACTTCCAGCGAACTTTCGCAACACAAAGAAGCGCACAGAAGCACTGTGAGAAATTCCACAAGGAAACACACAGAAGCACTACGAATAATTCCTTGTGTATCTGGAGGGCACCGTACACGAATTAATAATGAAACCTGAAAAGCATTAATGAAACTTTGACTTAGTACAAAATGACATTGCTTTTTTTCCTCATCTAAATGTGTTTGATTAAGTAGGGTTAACATGGCCCCCACTGAACATCACCTGGTTATCGAACACCCCTCTTGTGCATACAAGCGCCGGTGAATGGTTGCAGTCCTTTGTGCAAGCATTTGAATGCAACCCTATGATCAAATGCCCGTTCTTGAAAAATGTGTTTGGTCTTTTTATATAATCCCATTTTTTAAATTTTTTTGTGCGATTATGGGCATGGAAAAAAGAAATAATTCAAAAAAAAGGGCACAACCTTATATGTAGTCATGCTTGGTTATGGGAGAAGACCATCACATTGTAACACTAATACTTGAAAACAAATATGATGACAATGAAGCTTTTAAGGGTCAGTTTAACAGAGAACCAAGATAAACAAAATGCAAATATAAAAGAGAGTGTTAGGTTATGGGGATATGGTTTCCTTTAATGAGCATGAATGTGTTCATCAATAAACCTTAAACCCTAACAAAGATTCAATGCACAAGAATTAACAACGAACATCTTCTTTTGGCCAGCAAATTTTTTAATCGTCAAAAGAGAATCCCCAAAAATTCTTACTATGCATTAAAACTTTGCATTCCTTCCAAAAAAAAGAAAAAAGACAAATCAAAGTTTAAACTTCAGGAAGATTTACATGATTGTTCTTTACTTTTAATCCGAGCTTCAAATACGTCCTCTCTATGAGCTAGGGTAGAAGAATAGTTTTAACTTTGCTTAGAATTTCTAAGTCTTATTGCCATACTGCTAAAAAATTCTGATCTATTTGTGATAATAAAACATGTAGAAAATGACAGTCCAAGTTTGAGAATTTACTTGCAGAAAACAAAAAAGACAAATAAAAGCATGCAAAAACAAGCCACCACTAAAGAACATAAGAATCAAGACAACAATAAATAATTAAAATAGAAGACAGTAAACTAAAAAAGCATAGTCTGCCATGACTCGGCTAGCGCTAGTGACAAGGTGCACTAGTTGTGACGTGTGAAAGAGATGAGGAATGCTTCCCAAGCGATGTATCACCCTAGAGAATCACAATGGCCTATGCATGCTGATTAACATTAAATAAATGAAAGGTATAGTAAAATAAACAATCCATTTGCCCTTCCATTCCATTAAATTTTTTTGACCTCTCTTAGGGGCCTCTTAGAGGGTTTTATAACATGTGTCAGTGATCCATAGGCCAATTAATTAAAAGAAAATCCTTTCCAAACACTTAATTTGCCTCCAAATACAAGGTCTGGGAATCCAGCCCCCAACTGCAAATCTAACACTAATTCACTGAGAAGTACAATAAAAATACATATATAATGGTCTCACCATTCCATGAAAAAATTACCCCATCTGTGGGGCACACTTTGGCATGTGGCAATATTCCATAGGTTATGTAAGAAAAAATACCCCTTCCAACGACACTCTTGCCTCCAAATAACAAGTACATTGGTTGGGAATCCATGCCCTCCATTGTAGAATTATTATTAAATAAATTGAAGGTACAATGTACTGTACAATCTATTAGCCCTTCCATCCCATTAAACTAAAATTTGACCCCTCTGGTGAGGTTTTGTAATAGGTGTGGTGGGTCACATGCCAATTAATAAAAGGAAAACGCCTTTCCAAACTCTTAATTTCCCTCCAAATACAAGGTTTGGGAATCCAACCTCCAAATGTATATCTAGCATTGATTCAATGACAAGTATAGTGAACTAAGCATTCTAACTATGTCAAAGTTCCTTAAAAAAAATTACCTTTTCTAGGGGCTTTTGGGGGCATGTGGCATTTTTTCATAGGCCATCTATTAAAAACAAATCCTTCCAAACAGTTTCCCCTTCAAAAACATTTCCCGAATCCACCCCCCAATAGGAAGATCTAGGGTTAATTGAATGGAGCACAGTAAAATATGTTTCAAGATCTGAAAATTGCATGTGGCTACATTCTCATATGTTCTTTCTTTTTTAATAAATCAATCACATCATTTTGGAGCATTGAATGGATTACAACAAAGAAACTTTTAAATTTTTTAAATTAGGCATTTGTACAGTAACTGCCAAAAATACTTGGCCATTTTTGAAACAGTCATTCTTGCTTACACCCACCAATGACAAAAGCAGAATACAGGGGTTGAATGCATACTTCCCAGGCTATGAGTGAAGCTATCTGGATAGTGGGGTTTTTAGGAGAGCTTGGATTCTTTCAACCAAGGGCAACAGTGATGTCAACTGAAAATAAAGGGAGCATATCACCCTCATTAGGAACTCATTTCCCCATACAGGACTAAACATATTGATATCTGACATCATTCCGTAAGAGAGATATAGTAGTTGCAGGTGAAATAAATTTGAGTTTTATAGCACTTTCAATATGTCTAGAGACCATGTTGCATGCAGATGTTAGGACTGAAGAAATTTGATCAAGGGAGAATGTCATCCATGTGATCAAATTAATCTAACCTGATCCAATACTCATGAATAAGCCAATAAGCATAACCTTATCGCAGGAGATCTACAAGGTTATATAATAATACATCAGGGAGGACTTAATGACAAGAAATCAATGGAAGCCAATGTAGCAGAACTTAATGAGTTCAGTGACCATGTTATTGGAAAGATGAGAAGATAGCTAGGTACCATAGCCTAGGGTCAGTTTCCACATTGACAAAACGAATAAATTTTGAATTTGTTTTAAAATTTTGAAATTATAGTTTTTTCCATCATCTACAATAATACTGTGATTTGACTAGTGAAGTTATTCAGAATGTAGCCTATGATAATTATGATGATTTTCAACATGTCAACTTATATTTTCACAAATTTTCATTCACTATTTTGAGGAATATCTAATGACGAAACTAACCTTAGGGTAACGTAATTAAGACACATTCATGTATAAATAGTACTTATGTTGAAGTGAAAAAAAGACCATTATCGATCTTGCATATTCTTCCTCACTTTTCAGATGGGGCGCGCACATGATTGTAAAGAGCCTGGGTTCTGCCTGATCCTTGAAATCCGCTGCCAGAAAGGGCGGCAGGCACGTAGAATGTGCACATGCACACATAGGCTGCCTACCTTTTTAGCTGGTCCATCTAATTTTCTCTCTCTCTCTGCTCTACGCAATTTGTTTTTGAAAATTTCCTTTCACGGGAAACTCCTGTCCCAGTAGCTTGTTCCTAAAAAGAACCTTAGGATAAAACTTGTGAGGAGAGCCAATTGGGTGGCACCATGCCTCCAAGGGATGTTTCTTATCTTTTGAAGAGGTGAGGGGTTGAATTCTTGTCAAGTTCCCAAAAAGTTCCCATCAAACTCCTCTTGTTCCCATCAATAATTCATCAAAATCCTTTTGCTTTCATCAAGTTCCCAAATAGTTCCCATAAAATTCCTCTTGTTCTCATCAATAACTCATTAAAGTCCTTTTGTTCTCATCAAGTTCCCAAACAATTCCCATCAAATTCCTCTTGTTCCCATCAATAACTCATCAAAATCCTTTTGTTCTCATCAAGTTCCCAAACAATTCCCATCAAATTCCTCTTTTTCCTATCAATAACCCATCAAAATCCTTTTGTTTTCATCAAGGTCCCATAAAATTCCTCTTGTTCCCATCAATAACTCATTAAAATCCTTTTGTTCTCATCAAGTTCCCAAACAATTCCCATCAAATTCCTCGTGTTCCTATCAATAACCCATCAAAATCCTTTTGTTCCCATCAAGGTCTCATTGTTCCCATCAACTTCCTTTTGTTCCCAACCCAACCCTACATAAACCCACATAAAGCTCTACACTTTGGCATTAAAAGTTTGTTTTTGCAACTTCGAAACAGGGCTCTTGAGATGGTCCCATGGTGAGAAAGATGAAAAAAAATTTATTATATTATATTTTATTTTTGGAGAGACAAAGTGCGTGTATGCTGTATAGTGAGAAAATGGCTATGGAGGATGGACACCTCAAGAACTAGGCAGGCGAGAATGAAGGTGAATGATGACACTCGTGAGAAACTTGGGCAGAGTACGAAAAGGAATGCCACAATTCTTAGGCAGGGCGGAAGGGGGAGCTATCGTGGTAGATTTGTCTGTCTGTCTACCAAGCAGAAAGTCGGGATTTTCTAACTGCCAAGGTTTGTGGAAGATCGTGGGCAGATCTGCTTCTCATGCGGCAGTTTGCCGTGCTTCTTCCTTCATGTGCATATGTTAAGAGTGAATCATTCTTTATTCATATCTTATTCTGGTTTTACCTTCCCTCATGGCTGTATCATCAATTCATTGCTCCCAAGTATGTAAGTTTGATCAAGATATTCTCCAAGTTCTCTTAGGTGATAGTGAGTTTCTGGCTTCTTAGGATTTTTCTCTTTAAGCTTCTATTGGGGTGATAATATGTGCATAGTTTGATCATATATTGATTTTTTGAATATTCATTAACTCTTGCTATGGTCCTCTGAGGACTAATCTAATGACATTGTTCCTTAGAGTCTGGTTGCATGATTCACTATTTCAATACAAATCGTCTCACCCTTCCAATAAAGCCTTCTGTTACACTCCCAACACATAATCATCTCCATCATGAATCCTACATGTTGACAGTCATTATTTATCCCTACTATCCTCCATGTAATCTCCATCTTTAGTTACATATCTTGTCGACAATCATTAAAACCCTTTTGTCCTCCATTTATTTTCCATTGCAAGTCACATATTTTGCTGATAGTCATGCTAAAACCCTATTCTCCTCCATGAATTATTTTCCATGTTTTATTGACAATCACTACAACCATGTAATATAGTTTCCAATGCTCATTAAAATTAATAACTGCTCATAGTTGGTAGGTTGCTCCTACTATAATTCAATGTAGTGTGTCACCTTGACTCTTGTATTTGAATCTTGTATGGTAATAGTAGTCACTACAAATGTCAACCCTGTCCATGCATTTCCATCCCAGATCCTAGAGGTTTCTACTAGTCATTACAACTTTTAAAAAGTCAATGGCTTTTCATCTTAAGCTTCTTGATAATCCCTTCCATTCCTAGTTTAACATTGAAAGCTCATTAATGTGTCCTTGAATTGCATGGATCATATTGTTTGCAACCTAATCAAATACACATAGTCTTAATTACTTATCAATTTTTCTGCTATTGGATGTTTGTGTAGATCCAATAAAAACCTCTTTGTCATTCTCAATTCCCATGGGTCATCACTATGTGCCTACATAGTCCACCACCACAAGCCCTTCAATTGGATCTATCAAGTCAAATCTAGTGCCACAAATAAGTGGCCAACAATCAAATGTTGCAATCCAATCTCCTAAACGCCACCATCTTCTTTTAGGTTTGAAGGAAACCTATGAACCACCCATATGCCCAAAGTTGCACTTACAAGGTTTATCCCCTGATCAAAAATGCAAAAAAAATCTAGTCACGTAAAAAATAACTAGGCTTGGGTGTTGCTAGTTGAGAAAAATTGGTGCTTGAAAATAATTTAAGGTTTTCAAGATGGGAGGATGAGGAGGAGGAGAGAGAGAAGACATAATCGGGTACTAGTACATCTAGCAAGGGGTGATCTAAAAGGTCTCGGCCCAATGATCAAATTGTCAAAAGCCCCTTGAAGAAGCCAAAAGAAAAAAAGTGAAAATTTGTCAAAATGAAATAAAATTTTAAAAATATGAATTTGTTTTGTATTACATAGTACATTTTAATTATGAAATTTTATACAAATATTTCATAAAATATGATGTATCAACATATAATAACACTATTATCAAAACCATTCAATGTTACATAGTGTATTTAAATAATGCAATACATTTAAATATGGTATATTAAAAACATACATGTTATTTTTATATTATAATATTAATTCTATTATATAATTATAAATTATAAATTAATGTGAAAAAATATATATCAACACATATGATCAAAATTGGATTTTCATCTTTTATTTCTTAAAAATGTCTTTACATTGTAACAAATGAAGGCCCAAAATGATATATTGCAATGAAGTTCAAAATTTTGTGTAAAATAAATTACTAAATGAGTTATAAGTTGGTTTAAATCATTATCTAATATGTCATATTGTAACTAATTTATGCAATAAAAGGTTATGATAAATAATATTAGACATTATAAATGAATTATATTAAATAATGGCTATTATAAAAATTTATAGAACATTCAAATTATCATCTTAATAGTAACAAATAATCTTAACAAATTATTTTGACTACAAGTGAATGTGTAGTTGAAGTTTCATTGAAGGTGAAATGAAATTAGGCATTGTAAATTTGGTTCACTTTTACAACCTTGTAATGATTTAGGTTAGTGGATTTTGACTCATTGTGTACTAGAGTTGTGTACTAGAGTTAGGAGTTTAACTCCACATAGTTTGGATCATTCGGACACATGTGGGACACGTCAAATTGGCCATTATTGAATTTTTTTGGATATGTGTGAAGCTTAGATTTGAAGTGCGAATCAAATTTAATCTTCAACTCTTCAGAGAATGTGGACCTAGATTTAGTCCAATGAAAATGATATGCATGTTTGGCTACAGTCTCTTATATTCATTTGTGCCCACATCAATCTCTTGGTTTAGTTTTGGGTGTTTTTTATTGATGAATGACCCATAACTCCAAAACACAAGATTTGAGGAGCTATTCTCATTATGTGCATACATAAATTGATATTTTATTTTTTAGAGTAATTGGATAAAAGTACCCAAGATATGGAAGTTTGGTGTACTTTTAATTGTTTTTGTGTATTTTTTTGTAGTGTGATTTTCTAGTACAGACGTGTTATGATTGAAAAATGTTTCTCAAATACTAGCACCACAAGTGAATTAAATTTGAATACGGTGACCATTCATGATTATGAAGCCATCAATGAACAGTTTCGAATCTTACACTAATTTCAACTTTTTTTAAACCTTATTTGCAAGAGGGATATCACTTTCCTAATTGATTGTAAAAGAATCCTTTTGAGATTTTGATCGTATTGTTGTGTTTATTAAGTTTCATAGGTGATGAATATTTATGTTGGAATGGGTAATGGAAGGGCCAGCGTGGAGGGTGGGTGGTAAGAAGCCCACTTGATGACATCCCATTTGCCATAAAGGCCCTCAAACACATCACCATAACAGTGCATGATCTTTCCATTACTATTAAACATTACCCCACTGCATTTGGAACTCAAGTCAATGACCCCATGGTGTGTAAGTGTCATTTTTTGTACCACTTGCTTACCCATGCATACCTTCGTACTATGTGTGTAAAAAAACATGGCTTGTTTTGCAACTTTATTGGATTTTTTCTATTTTCTATTGTGCAACCTAAATGTGAGTGGACATGTTTTTATGCCCTTGTAGTCTTTTTCTTTGTTGTTGTCTCTAGCTCTAGTCCATGTCTAGTAGTGATGTTGAAATGTTACAAAGAGAATACTTATGATTAAAACTAAAGGTATGGTTTTGCTAAGTTGTGTGCTTAACATTTGCAAATTGTTGGTGAGTAACAAACACTAGAAGAAAAACACGTATTTTTGACTAATCTTTGTGACTAATCAGTCACAAGAAACATTTTGTAACTAAAATCCCTTTAATCGCCCAAGACAAGTCGCATGTGATAAATTAGTTGTAAATGACAAAAGGTATTGTATGAAAGAAAAAATCAACAAATACATTTCATCCTTTGACTCCATTGTATACATATTGTCACATGCAACTAAGATGCAACTATTTTGGTCACAAATGAGGGCAATTGATGTGCTG
>Ga0209208_10012848_pt1 | contig 10540 bp, 6 predicted proteins | sample S1TSphfallax_3_FD_187694 | JGI IMG/M metagenome (GOLD analysis project Ga0209208, IMG submission 187694) | Host-associated microbial communities from peat moss isolated from Minnesota, USA - S1T2_Fd - Sphagnum fallax MG (SPAdes) (version 2) | ecosystem: Host-associated > Plants > Peat moss >... | reverse complement strand
TTACCTCTGCGTGAAGGAGCAATTGGGCATAAGGAAATTCAGTTCAACTCAAGAAACACCATTACCTCTGCGTGAAGGAGCAATTGGGCATAAGGAAATTCAGTTCAACTCAGGCATTTCCTAGGAAGGATTGGGAAAATTTGCAAGATGAATATTTCGTGTTGGTTGAAGCTTTGGCAACAAGTTCATGTTCAATAGCTGCTTACCAACATGACCCCTAGCTGTAAATGTTTTCATTACAACCTTGTGGTTGGGCTTGCATGGGAGTATTTGTGTGCCACATGTGCCCTAGCACCTTATCCCCCACCCCCACCTCTTCTAACACCATATTGACCCTCACACCACTTCATCCAGATTTAAATAGTTTCCTTCACTTCTTTTTGGAGAGCTTCAAACTAAGGTGGGATGTTTTTATATTTGATTAAGTGGATCTTGTGAAGCTATGTCATGTTGAGTTCTATTAATTATATTGTGGTCCATAAAGGATGTTTGATGACCCTATGTTTGAAGGCTTTGCTACTTTGGAAGATAATTCTAGTGATCCTTTGACCCTTGTGAGGTGCATTAACTTGAATGGTGGAACTAAGTCCAACTACTTGGCTTTTTACTTCATACTTGGGTAGCAATCACAATGGGGTAGAAAAGTTAGTTACTCATGATATCATGAAACAAGGATTTGTTAATGTGAAATTTGTATGTGAATAGGTTGATAATAACCTTATTTTTGAGTTTAAAAAATAATTTTGAAAGCATGAAGTGATGGCATTTTTCAAAAAAAATTATCCTCGGTATTGGGTTACCCAACTATGGAAGTTAAAAAAAAATCCATTAGGCCTTGAATGTGGTGAAAGCTGCATTTTATGTTGCATGCAAAGTTGGTGAAAAAGGAGTTTGGGCCTATCATGTGTTTGATGCACACACTTTCAACTTGCAAGCAAGTTTATTCAATCTAACTATAGTACACAACTATGAAGCTATCATATTTGAAAATGTAGAATTAAACCTAGTCACAAGAATGTGTGAAAGATTTCAATCATCAACATCTTCAAGTATAAGGCATTAAAATACATGAAGTTAATTGAAAAATCATGTGTTTAGGTCCTTGGTAGTGTGGATGATGAAAAATGTTTTAGCGTAATTTCAATCATGAAAAGAAAACCTCCAAATAAGTTGACAACCCATTTGGATCTTTGCATTCAATTTTTATAACCAAGATTTCATCTCCCTCCATATTTTCCCATTCAAATGTGTAATGAAATCTTGGAAAGAATCCAAGATGCAATCTATAATGGATTGATAACTAGTTTTCATGAACAAAGTTGAAGTTTTTGTTTGTTAGATACAACCCATCAAGGATCACATGTGTTATGTATATTGTCAAAATTTCAATATATGCAATTTAATTTATGTGGAATGCATGCACTTTGGTTGTATTGTTTGAACTTTGGATGCTTGCATGTTATGAAATTTTGGTTTATGTTAAAGCAAATCCAATATTTGTGTTTCTTGTAAATAAATATATGTTTGATTTTTTATTTCAATCTGCTACATGTTACAACTTTACCAAAATTTGAACTACATCATTGTGAACAATCCATCAATAATTCATCCTTTTCACCATAATATGCAACTTTCAATTTTGTCAAATAGTCAATTGCATGTTTAAAATAGGTGTACATTCATTCTAGAATTCACCATAAGTTCAATAAATGGTTGCTTGTTTGATTTCAATGTAAGGAAAAATCTAACTAAAAGATTTACTTGGAAATTGACTTGCCAACAAAGAATTTGGTACATTAAAAAAATTTATGATCTATCCTACTTGTGGTTAATTACTTTGTTTAACCCCATCCTTTTTTCAAAAAATTCCCTTTCACGATTTGACTCCTTTTTTTTCAAGATTTTTGGTGCCTTTTAGGTCTAGGGTCTTTTGAATAGCCCAAATGGGATTTGAGTTCACAAACATGCCTCTTTCCCAATATCCTTCATAGTTGACAAACTCATTTTCACAACTACCATTGCCCCAATAGCCTAATGAGGAAGTTGGACCCTAATAATGTCAACTGTAGCGTCTAGGTTTTTAGTTGAACAACATCATCTCCTCAAAACTTTGGTTCAAGTTATGAAAGCACCTTCCCTTTCCAACAACACTTGAAAGCAACCAACAATCTTTTATTATTGTTAACACATGTAGGTTTTCCTCCCTTTGGACAACTTATTAGTCAACAAGTGGTTTGATTTCATGATTCCATCTTAAAATGCTTGCACTATCACACACCTTTTTAGCATGTTTTTTGAAGAAATGCTTGATGCACACCAAGCCCACATGTTGTCATGTTCTGGCCTTGGGGTAGGTGCATGATTCATAACACAACTTGCTTCCAAATGTTTTGGTTGTTTTCAACAATTTTTTTCATCATGTTTTAAATTCAATTATTTTTTTCCCCTCTTTCAATTGTAGGCATTTCTTGATATGTGTGTACCCAAGCCATTGACTCAATGGGTATCCACCTTTTGCAATGTGCCCATGGCAATGAATGTACAAGAACATCTTGATGCAATGTGTGACACCTATGCGTCCATCACTCAAGAGATTAGCTTGCGTGTGGGATGTCCTTGTGCTTCCTACATCCACTCTCAACTTCTCTTGTCAACGAATGGACATTGTTTTCTCAAAAGATGGGGTTTGCACCCTAATTAATATCATTGTAACCAATCCTACACAAACATACTTATTTCATCAATCATTGTTCCACATGAGGTTTCAAGACTTTAGAAGCAACACATGTTAAAGAAAAAGTCATCGTGATTGGCACCCAATAAATCAATTCCTCCTTTTAACAATTGAGATATTTAGTTACTTGCATAAACAAGTGAACATTTTCTTACATAATTGTGCCAATGACCCTTGGAGTATGAAAAGATTTGAAGGCCTTCAACTTTCTATCTTGGTTACATTCCTTTGCTAAAGACTTTCCATCACCCTAAAAAAATGCAAGCATCCTCCATCTTAAGTCAAAAGACAATAGTAGGTTTAGCTATCTTTTGATTCCCCACCTTTTGACTTCCCCCCTATGGAACACACATCCCATTTTCATCAATCGACTTGATGCAAGGAGTTGGTGATCAAATGACAACATGGACTATCACCTCCTAATGTCACTGAAGACATTTGGAGTAAAAACAATTTCAAAATACTTCAGGCACACTTGCATTTCAGGATCTTGTCAAGCCCCATTGTGACCAAGGTATTATCTAAGAATAGTTCCACAGTAATACTGTAATGGACTATAAACAGCAATTCAGATGAAATTTAGGGTTTGAATTGCATGAAACTACATTTGAACTTGCAAATATGTTATAAGTTACAGAACTCTAAAGTCTGCAAATAACAGGATTCAAATAAATTTGTACTTCTATCAATTTGGACCACATCTCTAATTTTCTTGTGGGTACCATCTTCATGTCAATTAGAGCTATTCTAACAGTTATGGGTTGCTCCATATACACATGCCACACTTCCATGATTCCCCAATCAGCAAATGGACAATCCAATCAAAACCAAGTACTTACTGGCTTTCATATTGCACCCAGGCCCAATAGATATTTTTACAGTGACTCTTTGGAGACACCATAATGTTCAACTTTTAAGGGACTTAAAATGCATGCAATGGCTAGACCTTTTAGCCTTTTAGTCCTAGAAAATCCTTGGAATCTCTACTGGTAACTACAAGCTCCCAACCAAGAAGCTATTGTCATACACGTCCTAGAGAGGTCACATCATGATTCAGTCAATCGTATATCTTTGCAGAACAATAAGCACACACCCATTGCTTGACTGCATTGGATTGAAAGACCTGGCTTCAAAGCTAGAATCTCAATAAATCAACAACAGACAGGAATTCCTGTCAGATTCAGCACGGTATTTATAATTTGAATTGCCAAATGTTTTCTCACCACTACAATGACTAAAGTGCCTGCTTTTGGCAATAATAAACTTTGCAGATAAGGCACAACCCAGATGGAAAAGAGTTACAAGTATGGCACATCATGATGGCTTGGCTTTATGCATCTTGATGTGAGCCTGCTGTGATAGCCGTCGCAGGCTCTTTCTTTTCATACCCAAATCCCTGCCATCAAACAGATGTAGACAATCAGGACGCATTTCCAACTATTTCTCTTCATGGTGATTGCCAAACCATACTTAAAACTGAGGAATATTGTTGTGTGTCCTAGTGATGATAGCAAAAGTAAACTGCTCATCTCAAGTCTGTACAGCAAAAAAGCATCATGATCCCAAAGAGACATTAACCTGTTATGTATGTACACAGCCAGGTAGTAAATTGCCAGGATAAAGAGAGTGAAGAGAGATATGGCAAAGTACAGTGACCTGTTTTTATATATCTGCACAGCATCCAAAGAACAAAAGAGAAACTGTGAGTCAATTCACAACACCTCTAGTTTAGAGGGTGAGAGATGGCTAGGCAAAACCATCTTGTACCTTTTGGTTGTGTTTGGCACATCCTTGATGTAAAATGAGTGTACCCTGGAACCCAGCTTGAATGATGATACACAGTATGATCCTATCAAGCAAGCTTCTTTCATAAAATAGCGAGTTTGGTGTTATGTGGTGTCCAGATTGTTACAATGATAGAGCAAACCAGCATTTTTGGCTAGGTAAAGAGAGAGACAAAATTGAGGAAAGGAAATTCTTAGGCATCCTGTAACTGGGTGACTTAAGCAAGGCCATCATGGAAAACAACAAATGAACTTTAACTGACAAGATGTTGTCATCCACTGAGAACATTTGAAGGAGCAATTGAGCATACCCCACTCCCGCGAGCAAAGGGCTTTAATTGTTTGTCACAAGTATGTGCATCACAAAACTGGCGTTTGAAGAAATCTGCCAAGCACCCCAAAATTATATTCACATCCATAAGTTTAGATGCATAATCACACCACAGCCATTAAATAGTCAAGTACCAGACAGACAGACAGAAAGTACTCATAGGCCTGGACTTTCATGGCCATAGACAGCACACCCTTTTGAACAGAGCAAGTCAACTTTAATGAAGAGACACTTTTACAAAGGGATTGGGGGAGGTGAAAGAGACAGAAAGTGTGAGGTCATGAGAACAGAGTACACACCATTCAACCGTTGTGCAACAGCACTTTGCTCAGTTGGGAAACAAGTGTTTGCTAACACCTGTCCAACACAACACCCTGCTATAACTCAACTTCCATCATGCTCCAAATGTCTAGAGAGCAGAACAAGGTCCTATACATATGATCCAGGGCACACAAGTGCTGTAACAACCAGATGTTCCCTATTTTCATTTTCGAGATCAAAGCACAAAAAACCTCAGATTGTCCTCATTTTCCTTAATTGCTGTCACTGCTATTATTGAATTTGCAATAGATTTTGTGCAATATCAACTTGTAATGAATTTCTGGACAAATTTTCAGACTGAGTACATGTACTAGATTTAATAAGCAACACAACACACGTGTACCATGTTAGCCCAAGTCAATAGTGAGAATGAGATTGTAGGGAATCAGTAGATGACCTCACAAAGATGGAGGTTTCTGTCTACAACTGCAGGTTTACATGTCACCTTCTTCCGCTTTGAATTTGACAAACTATCAAAGTAATCACAATGCAATGCTCCACATAGATCTGCCAAACACCGATTGGGGCTCTGTAAAACCAACACATTTCACATTGATTGATCAGTACGGGCAATGATTTGTTCCAGATCAAATGACACACAAGAAGGTCTAAACTCTAAACAAAGCATCTTCCCATATGCAAACAAGTCCCAATAACACTTTCTAAATGCAGTAGCACAAGTACTATATGCAAGATAGCAATCAAGATGCACCATACTCTTTCATGCCACAAATTTGATTGTTGTTCACTGCAGGATGAAATTTAAATATAAGTACACACAATTTCTTCTTAAGTCTGCAGCCACTACAACCTTGGCTCTCGAGATGAGAATGCATATGTGAAAGCAGCACTTTAAAAGGAGTATCTGACAGCGCACCGTATCAAGCATGCTACTATGCCGGTTATCAAAGTGAGTATCAAGAAAATTTTGTCCCCGAAACACTTTCTTGCAATAGCCACACTGCCACTGCATTGGGTGCAGCCGCTCAATTTTCTCCTCTTGCTCTCGGAAAATATCATTGTCTGGGTGCAGGCGGCAGCTGGTGCTGGACAAGTTATACTGCTCTGCCTCCAAAAATGGCAGTAAATACTGTTCCAATATTGCACAACACACCACCATCATCTCTCTTGGCACCTTAACTTTACAATTTCCTACCATAACAGCCATGCTAACCACACATGCTAAGCTGGCCACCTACCAAGAAAAGGAGTACAAGAAGGATAAAAAAGCAAAAGGAATGGCATACCTCAGAAAGTATCTCGCGCACTATTCTAGTCCTGGACCTTGAGCAATGCACTCGTCCCTTCTCTTCTTCTTGCTTCCGCTGCCTGTTACCCACCTTCTCATTAATCAGTTGCTACTATTACCCTATGAATTGTTCCTCCGTAATGCCTCTCGTGTCACATGAAGAATGAGAAACTTGAGAATTACTAGTAACGAGAATGACACAAATTGCAGATATGAATCTCAAAAGACTCACATAATAAACCTCCTTCTACACACTTTTGACACCATTTAATAATATAAGAAAAAACTAAGAAACTCGTCCCAAATTGTTCCTTGACTGATGATACCTCCAAGTATTGGGAGGTTGACAACACGCACCTTTCCTCTGCTGTCGTGTAGCCATCCTGTACAATTCAATTCAAGTAACGGAGTTAGGCGTGCCACAATACACAAACCCTATCGCAACATAACTACTATCACATCCTGAATCCGGACTTGGAGAAAATTTTGGAAGAAAAAAATCCCCCAAAGCAAGCAAACTTTCGGTCACGAGTGACAGGAGAAATGAAAGGAGTGTACCGCCGGTGCGATGAAGCTGTTGGAACATAGTGCCAAAGCGAAAACTAGCAGCAAACATGTTCTCCTACCCATCGTCTTCTTCCGCGTTCCTCTCACTTCGCAAAATTTCTTACCGATCCTAAGAACAGCCTAGAATTTCATCGAGATCATCTCAAACCTCAGCTGCGAGCTCCGATTCTTTCTTTCTGCCTCATGACGCCGTCCCTCCAAACCTCTTCTTACAATCTCCTCCGCCAACAACCAGAAAATCTAGAGAAACCAGGGGAACTAAAGAACTAGAAACAAGCATCGGAGAAATTTCATCTTCTCCATAGACACTCAGTCCCAACTGTCGGGAACACGCGATGGGAATTGCGTGAGGTCTGTTTACAGGCGTGGTCGGGACATTAGCCATTTGCTTCACACTCCCATCTCTCAACAACCACAGTGAAGCTCCAAACCCTAATTAGGGTTTGTGAAACCCTAATTCTCCAAATAGTAGACATTTCATGTGTTCCCATGACTCAGCTTTGGTTCCCAACTGTTAGACCTGAACCATGAACCCCCAATGTAAACCTGGTTAAATTTACTGCAGTTAAACTCTACAACTAGGGAGGAACAATTAGGGATGGAGGAGGGATGAAAGGACATCAATCCCAATTGAAATTCTGTCTGGTCAGTGGTAAAGCCCTGGATGAACCAGGCCTATACTGTATAGTAGTACCTTGGCTGATTCTAAACAAATTATATTATTTTTAGCAATGCTCAAAAAAATTTAATATTTTTTTCAAAGAAAAAAATTTGAGAGGAAAAATGAAAAATATTTTGGAATATTCAAGATTTTATTTTTATTTTTTCCGTAAGGAAATCTTCAAAATTAATTTAATTGATTAATTATTCAATAGACATGTGCTGAAGGTGTCCCTCTACTACCATATTTATTTAACTAAGGAAATGTTAATTTTGAACTAGAAAACTCCTGATTTAGTCTAAAATTTGTGTAGTTATGATGTTTGGAATAGCCCCAAAACAAAAAAGTAACAGAATTCATCCACCTTTATGACTTCCAACATGTCATGGAAAAGCACCTAGGTTTGATAACAATAGTTCAAATGTTTCCCAAATACAAGTTAAAGTAACCTAACCTCATTTTGAAAAATACTTTAGATGCCCATAATATGTCTTTAATATAATTCTAACTTAATCTTAAGCAACCTTGTATTAAACCTAATCCCTAATCTAACCCTAACCCAACCAAAATGTTGTGAAAAGAACCTAACCTTTTTACATATTTCAAAAAAAATCATTAAACAAAAAGGTTGTCTTTGCAAGTCCATGAAACCTTGTTAATGACCCTCTATTTTTGGTAATATGAAATTCTAAAAATTAAAATGCCACCATTAGTTGTGGTCATTTAAAAAATTCAAAACTAACAATTTTCATGAAATAACTAACAAAGAATTGCAAGTTTTTTATTAGGGTTTTGGGTACATTTTATTATTTTGAGATGATGGTTATATATTAAAATCATTCTCTTATTTTTTTATTAATAACAATTATGACATTAAAAAACCACCTTATTAAGGGTCCCTTTCAATTAAGCTAATGTCATCATAGCAACCAAATGGAAAGTCATTAATATAAGGCCTTGTTTCTTGTTGCAAGGATAGTTGCCTTCCACTTAAGAACTACAAGTCTATTGAAAATATGTAATTAATCATGTTAAGAACTCTAGGATCACATATTCTCATGAGAAAAATGACAAATGTCATTGTATGGTAAGTCACAGTTTGATTTTCACAACTTCTTCTATTGTTCAATGTTTGACAAGTTAAAAAATAGATGGGAACACATCTAGTTGAGGAAATTAACATAATGGAAAGTTGTGATCAACAACCAAATGGAAAGAGAAAAACCTATATATATATATAAACAAGGATGGAAATCCATCCACAAAAAGTATAAGGCATGTTGATGCAAATGTAAACAAACAAAAGAAAAATCAAAACCATCAAAATAGTAGTAATGAAGTGGAAAATGTAATGCTAAAAAGGCATCCTATTCCACAAATCAACTAGTGATGGAAGTGCACTAGTTGATATGTGTGGAAGAGATGAAGAACTGTGATTAAACATGACAACTCACTAAAGAATTGCAATGGTCTACGCATGTTATAAGGTTATCAACATTTGTTGCCTATAATGAAATATAAACATCAAAGGTACCAAGGAGGTCTGCTAATGGTGAACTATACATGCATGTACACAAGAAGTTAGAAAAGAATCAAAGTGAAGATGGAAACAACCAAAGGTCTCTATGGCAAGAAGAACATGCAATGTACTAGCAAATGGGCTTTAGTGCCATTTCAAGTACTTGCACAACATTAATATATTTGTGTATGTTTGTGACTAATGCAATGAAGCCCCATTTTCCTTATAATTGTGAAAGAAATTTTTTCCCAATTTTTTCTAGTTTTTCCTTTTGAAAAAATACCTTTAATCCTAGTTTTGACATTATAAAACTTATTTGGAGATTTTTTATGTGGGGGCTTTGAACCTAGTTTTTACAATTTCTAAACTTTTTGGTTTCGATTTTAAACCAAAAAAAGTTAAGTTAAAAAACTTTGAAGCTAGCTCAAAAATTTGGGTTTGATTTCATGTACACATTATAAATTCTCCTTTGTGTTAGAAATTGTATGGGTACATAATTTTACATCATATTAAAACAAGGGTATGTATAGGCATGCAATTTAATAACTAATTACAATTCATATTTAATTATAAAGTTTAGTCTACTTGTTAACTTTTTTATTTAAAGATCTTAACCTTGTTTTTAAGAATGGTTTTTCATGGTTTTGGTTCTAATTTGCAATTTAGCAAAAGATTAGTTCCATAATTTGATTATTGTGTTGAATCTAATAAAAGCATGTCAACTTGGGTCCAAATCACGAGAATTTGACATTGAACCCTTGGATTTTACCAATTTTGTGTGGGTACCCAAATCCAAATGTATATTCAAATTCCAAGTGTTAGAATTGGCAATTTTAAATCTAAATATCAAGAACCTAACTTAATTAGGTCCAAATTTTTTAAGGTGTACCAAAATCTTGTCACAATGTCATCCTTTTTTAATATTTTATACCTAGTTTAATTTTACCATGTAAAGACACATTTCTAAATCATTATAATGGAATCTATAATTGTAATGATTTAAAATATAGTCCTTCTAAAAATTTTAACAACTTTTGATTCATTATTTCTTATAGGGATCAAAATATAGGGAAAAAAAGGACTACAATAAGAAGTAGGCTTTTTTTGTCATGTGTGGTACACCTTAAAGGATTTTCACCCAACTAGATTTAAATGTTAATTTTTTTTAATAGGACCCTTATTCGTGAACCACCCCCACAATAAAACTAAAGTAAAATTCAAAATATTTTACCCACCTATTTTTTATGGTTTAAAAACCTTTTTTTTAAATTCAAATATTAATGTTTTAGACGGGTTTTTAATTTATCCCATTTTATTTTCTTTTTGAAAACTTCACTCTTTTTGCATTTTTTATTTGTGTTTTGTGGCAATTCA
>Ga0209208_10012846_pt1 | contig 10541 bp, 10 predicted proteins | sample S1TSphfallax_3_FD_187694 | JGI IMG/M metagenome (GOLD analysis project Ga0209208, IMG submission 187694) | Host-associated microbial communities from peat moss isolated from Minnesota, USA - S1T2_Fd - Sphagnum fallax MG (SPAdes) (version 2) | ecosystem: Host-associated > Plants > Peat moss >... | reverse complement strand
GTTCTTACAATTGATTGTGAACCATTTAATAATGATTTGAAAAATGTTCAAGCTTTCAGCCTTTTTTATCTTTGTTGATTTTGTGAATATACATTATAATGTCATACTAAAACCTCTTAAGTTGTATATTTCAAAATTTTCAACTATTGAAAGGGGATTCACAATAGGGACATCTTGATTAATGCATGTTGGGGGCATTTGAGTAAACTGATTCCATCACAACCAAATGTTTGTTGCAAGCACATAAAAATATCCTATATATTGGCTCAAAGTTGTTTTGAAAAATAAAAATAAGATTTTTCTAAATTGACAAAATTTTGAAAATCACCACATCCACTCCAATTGTTACAGGAACAATTTCACATACTATAGGTACATGTGGTAAAGAAGTGTGAGACATTCAAAATAATATTATTTTATTAGTTTGAAATTATTTAGATAATAGATAACCAAATAAACTAAATGTTATTGATTCCATCAATTTCACCTATATGTATTTTCAATTTTAAAAATGAAGAGCTAAAATTCAAGGGGGATTTAAATCCATAAATGACATGTTCCTTTCCTTCTACCCTCCAAATCCCCTCAAAGGGCAAAACTTGTGTAAATTTATGATTTTTAATCACATTTATTAAAACGAAGAATAAATATCACAACTAATTTAAAATAACCTTATTCCCAATGAAAATTAATAGTATTAAAATGATTTTGATGATGCCCTTCCAAGGAAATATAAAATTATTATGATAATAAGACCTAAAAGATAAATACCACTACTACACAACATTTTTTATTTAAAAAAATCATAATTCAACTATATTGAAACTATAGACTATCTCTTGCAATGGCATTTATTTTCCATTTTTCTTTACTAATGTTGATGGGTCCTAGCAACAAAACCAAAAACCTCTAGGGTTTCATTAACAAATCTATGTACTTGGTAGAATAACATGTAACACAAAAAAATAAATTGGGAAAGAAACATCAATCGTTATATCACACAACATTTAAATTTTTTTTTTTTTCAACATCAAAAGTTAAGCCTAACACAATCTTCATGTGACTAAATGAACCTTTGTGTTGTTTTGAAATATTGGATTCCAATTATTGTTATGAATAATTTCACAAAGACCTCTTATATAGGTAATTCTTCTCGTCACCTTACAAATATTATATTACATTAATAATAAATAGATTATGTCAATAACTTTGTTGAAAAATTCATGGCACAATAATATTTCATGTCACAATCAATCTATAGATCATAAGGAAGTCTAACACAAAACAATTAATTCATGAAACATGGTGACTTAGTCACTTACATCTTGACATAGCAAAAGACCAAAATTAACAGCTAAAAATAGGTTATTGTTAATCTATTAAATAGTAAGCCTATATCATATAAGTTCTTGGTGAACTACTTTGGTTGATCTATGGTTAACCATAACATATCCATCCTAAGGCATTGTATTTATTGCATTCCACAATCACAATATTACCTTGAACAATAAATAAATTATGGCATAAACCTTTATCCCTTTAAAGCAAGGAGTGTGTCATACTATGGCCTTGCCATTTACATTAAAAAAGTATCTCAAGGCAAAAAGAAGAATTATGGAAACTCACATATTTCACCATGCAAAAATATAATCTTCAAAAAAATCCTTCTAAAGAAACCAAAATCCTTCCAGATATTATAACTCTATAACTAATTCCAAGTTTCAACACAAGCCAAAATATCATCTTGCAAAAATCCTCATATAAAAATAGACCTCTTACCTAGGGGCCAAAATCCCTTAAGCTACTATACTCTATAATGAATCTTAACACAATATCCTTGCCTTGGTAGGCAAGGCCAACAACAAAAAGGGAGGGGGGGGGGGGATACCCTATTTCAACAAACCCTATTTCTCATCGTCTCCAGATTTAGGGTTAGGTCAATAGATTCATTCATGCAGTTGACACACAGCGATGCGTTCTTCTCCCTCTCACCATGCTGCTCGCAATCTACTCGATTGCGCTCGTTCTGTCGATCTTCCCTTCACGAAATCCACAGATTACAACAGCTTCTTAGTTGCATATGATGATGAGGGTGAAATCGAATATAGATTGGTCGTGGATAGCCACTAATCTAAACCATCATCTCTCCTTATCTCTCTCTCTCTCTCTCTCTCTTCCAATAGGTGTGGGCCCGGCTTGACATGTGTGCTATCTTGATAGATTTGCCTATTTCGGCACACTTCTTATGTGTTGTTGTGAGATAGGTAGGAGAGTTCCTGGATAGTGTTTCAAGGTCGTCAAGATATGATATGGTCTGTGTGTTGCCGGACTTTTTTTGTGATGATGCCAATTATGCAGTCTACACTTTGTGCAACATATTAAGTGTCTGTCCGTGCGCACAATTGTCGGACATGGCAGAGAGGCGATTGAGGACAATCTTGTTGCACTTGCAACCTTCGTCTCCATGTGGAAACATTGCAAGTGATGTGTCAGCTAGTAGTATGTCTGCTATTGCGCTCCTCTCTCCACTCTCAAACGACGCTTTTCCATGCGCAACAAGAAGTGCCGTTGAATGTTTTTCTTGTAACAGCTGCGGCTGCTCCTCCACGCACACATGTGATGGAAATTGTGTTGAGTCTTCTTCTTCTTCTTCTTCTTCAGCAGACAACTACTTCCGCGGCGTGAGAGTGTCTGGACGTTGCGGAATTTTGGACTGTCGAGAGGAATCAGCTTTTTCCAGTAAGGAGGGTCATCTTCATCCTTTGGAGAGAGAGGTTAGGGGTCAAGTCGAGGAAAACTCATCTCTAGATTTTGTCCCTGGCCCAGTGAGTAATAGGGTTAGTTTAGAATTTTGTAGAGGCGAATCTTTAGAAGATAGGAGTGACGATCTAAAACGGAAGGATGAGAAAGTGGAAGATTCCATAGTATTAGACTCAAGACGGTTTCAGAAAGATGCACTGGAGCTCAATGTTGGGACGAACTCCACAGCTGTGATTGAGAATGATGAGAGGGACACGGAAATTAAGAGTGTAATAGCAGAAGACAGAGGGTGTGCAAAACAGGCCGCTGAAGATAGAGGGAGAGAGAGCGGCGAAGGAATTTGTGAGAGTAGTCCTGCTGCAGGGAATAGCAACAGCAGGGTTCCAGCACCTGACAAGGGTTTAGGGTTTGTCAGAGCTGGCATTGCCAGTGTGACAACTCTTTCAAAGTCCAATAGCCTGCAAGGAATGGGAAATTCAAGGGCTCATGATCAAGGATCCTCCAAGGGGCATTTTACTCAATCCCAATTCCACAGTGGTATGAGTGAAAACTGTGTGTTTTGTGAGATAGTTCATGGTCTAGCTCCTGCATATAAGGTATGATTCTGTGACTCAATTGTGAATGCTTCAGATAAATCCTGGTTTTCATTGATGTCTTGAGGTTTTGCATCCAGAGATGTGCTTATCCACTGTTGCTGATTTGACCAAATTGTGGAGCTGAACAGTTGTATGAAGATGAAGCCTGCTTATGCATTCTTGACTCACATCCTGTCTGCTTTGGGTATGGCTCTCTGCAACTCCTCTGTTCTACATTTCTGATTTTCCACAATTCATGTTATTTGCATGCAACTTGTGAGCAATATGTGTTCTCTGTTTAGAGTCTGTATATGTTCAGCAACATATAGATCATCAAGGGGGACTCTTTGTGGAGAAATCTTCAATTCTTTTACTGTTGATTTGATTGCACTGTGTGTCTAGTTAATACCTCTGTAGTTACACCTGGGTGTGAGGGTGATCACATGTGCAACAACATAGCCAAGCCACAAATTGTGTGTCTTTTAGGTCAAGAGGGGAACAATGGAAATTCATCAGTAGATACATGTAAGGCTCTAGCTGAGGGATACAAGTTGTGTTTGTTGACAGGCATTCACTGTTGCTTCCAAAGGCCCACTTTCCATCCTTAGAAGTAACACCTCCACAGGTATTGAGTTGTTGCTTTCTGTCTTTGGAAATCTTTTCAAGATCTAAATGCTCTCAAACTCATCAGAGGGTAACCTTATTAGGGAACACAACCCACCTGCACATAGACAAATTTATGTTTGAGCAATTGGTGCTTTCTATGTCGTTTGGGTTGATTTGCAGATAGCGGCAGCCATGTGTGCTGCAGTGCCCTTGATCAGTACTGCTCTGATGGAAGCAACTCATTCAGGTAATCTATTTTCTTCTTTGGTATTAAACTATTTCTTCTGTGTATTCCTTCCCTACCTGAATCTGCCCTACCTTTGCCATAGTGCTCAAGCAATTACATTGGTACTCTGTTAGAGCTTCAGTATTTGGGTCTTATGGGCACTAGACATGAATTATGTGCTACATCATTCATGTTAAGTCAGCATAGTGTTTGCAGACGTGTGCTAACCTACTTTGTGTGAGCTTGAGGAACCAGTGGACAGAGTTCAAAACAAAGAAAATCTTCTGGTTGAAAAGCTGTGATAGAGCTGCATAATTATGAGATGGAAATCTGTAAACATACTTACCAACAGACTTATGCCTTGTTACTGATAAGCATAGTCAATGTAAAAGCAGAAAAAGCTAAGAGGGATTGGGGTTGGGCACTAACAGACTCATTCAATATGCTGGTGAATAGTGGAGTGGCTGCAGGTCAAGTAATTTTCCATGTATGTATCTATCCCCTTCCTACAGTTGCTGACATTGGTCCACTTAGTTCTTAAAGAGCTTCTGTTTTTGCTCTATCAGGTAGGTTGGAAACCTCAATAGTAGGAAATGTGGAACTGATTGAGACTGATGGCTGTTTGTTTGGTGGCTGCAGACCCATTTCCATATCATTCCCAGAAGTTCTGGTGATGGCCTTTGGAAATCTGAGGTAAGCTCTCAGCTATCCTACTTCAGTTTTTCTACCATGACTTGCTCTCTAAACCAAACACCACCTTGAAGCATACTCTGTTTGTATTGTTGCAAATCCAGATAGTCATGGTGTTTTGATCAATTCCAGAGCAATAAGAACAGTTGTCTCTTACTTAACATTGCAGAGTATGCGGAGGCGCCCTTTAAGAGCAGTGCAGGAAGCTAAAATTCTAGCACACGTGGTGCGCACAAAGCTTAGCTCAGCAAGTACTCATCAGTGACTGCCTAAGCCTCTTGCTAGGAGTCCCAATCTGGTGCAAAGCTGTTCTCTCCATTTCAGTCAAAGACAATGAGAAGGAGAACACTGCCTTGTATGCATATAGTTGCAAAGTTGCTGTACCCCATGTTCCTAAATCAGATGCTCTGTTATGCGCCTTGTAAGTTAAACAAGTTGCTAGAGCGACAGTTCTAGGGAGTGATTTGCCTGTGTTCTCTCAAATGAATGGTGGTGCTTTATTGCAGCACCAACACCTGCACTTCCCCTGGGGTTTAGTGCATTTGCAGCAGTTTGTTTATGAAATAAGAGAAGTTTCAATGTTGAGTGTTTTTGCAGTCTTTTCACATCTGCTAAATTCTTCTGGCAGCTTTCTCAAATGAGAATGATTGTTGTGATAGAACTCTATTCTGTCATGTACTTCTCATTATAATGACAAAACAAGAGGACTGATGGAAATCTAAGGTGAAGCCAAATGCTGCATCCATTGCATTCACAGTCTGCGAGCAATGATTAGCATGATGCACTTGATTGGTTAATTGAAGATTAGTTCAGATGAAGATTATTCATTCAAACCAGAATGAAAGATTGTCTGTTAGATCAACCCCACAATGCTCCCAACAACAATTCAGAAAAGCAACCACCTCTTCATCATTTTGTTCCTAAATGTTGAATTTTTAGATATAAAAGCTCTTGTAAGCATGAGATTTTGTCGATGAAAATCTTCAGTTATGCAACGATATAAATTTACTCTTCAAACATGAATACCTAGATGAAAAATTGTTGATTCCAGATGACAGGAAAAAAATAGAGATGAAGAGAGAAGACTAAAAACACAAGTTAGGGTTTGGTGCGCCATTTGTCCCCCTTGCGTGGTGCTTCGCCTTTGTTTTGTTTGAGGGGGTATGGTGGTACACTTTGTTCACATGGCTGCTTCCAATACACTCTCGACCGTGAACGCATACGTCGTGCAGCGCCGTGGTGGTGTTGATGGTTGTGGTGGCACTGAGAGCGGGTTTCCGTCGCAGCAGCAGCAGGTGGTGGAGCAGGATTTAGTTCGGTTGCATTCCAGGGGACGGGAGACTGAGCGTTCTCAATCTACTGTTGAATTCATGAATCGTAAGGATGCTTGCCGGCGGAAGAAGAAGGTGAGAGAATCATCATTTTTGAAGGAGGAATTGCTCCGTAGACTGTTGGTTGTTTCTTTTGGATCCAGTTCTTTGTGTGGATCCACTGTGCCGGAGAAATTGACATGTTTTTTCTCTAGATTTCTCTCTGCCTTTGCTTGTGGTTCTTGAGATCCTGTCAATGGACTCAGCTTCTCCGGTCCTGGGAACATGCTAAAAAGCCGAGTCTTCATCCGGGATGTCTCGCCGCATGAAAGAATTATCAGCCAGTTACATCTCGGCTTTCATTTGGTTAGAGACGGTAGTTGTGTCCCCAGGGTATGTGCCATCTCCGATGTTAGCTGGGAAGAAATGGTTTCTTACCGATCTATGGACGTGGGGCACAGGTGAATAAGACTGCAAAACTGAAGCAGTGCAAGCTCGATGTCCAACAAGAGCAGTGGGTTTCTCAACATCCTCAAGGTGATCCCTGCACATATAATTCTTTTACTGGGAGCCAGATCTATATGAAGCAAATTAAATTGGATGGAATTGATCTCTCCTGCGCAATGGTGGTATACAGATAGAAATGCACTGCAATCTTTTTTCTAGTCTTAGTTTGTGAGGGCTTTGTGTGGTTTTATCAGATGACAGTCTTCTGTCTAGAAAGAGTTCTTCAATTTATAAGTCCTTACGAAAAAGCAACCCATGTTCTGATGGGCATGCTTGTAAAAGAGGAAGACAGTGTGCACAGGAAACCTTAATTCGTGTAGCCTTGTGGTCATAGATTTCCTGTCTCATACTGGACAAGTGATGAAGCAAGAAGGAGAGGGGAAAGGAGACAACAGAAGAGGGGCATTACCTTTGCAGGAAGCTTGCTCCCGTTGTGAAGTATATGGCCTTCCATTCGTTTAGAATGGCTGTCATATCTCCATTAAAGTAACACTTGCATCCAGGCAGTCCCTCTGGAGGTTTACATTGGTTTGAAAATGTCTGTTGGGTTGAGTCTTGAACTTGGTGTATGGCAGTAAGGACAGAAACTTTTATCAGGCTCCTTTCTGCTCATGGTGTCATGGCAGCTGAATGTGAAGAGTGTACCTCCATTGTACATCACTACATGGTCTTGCTTCCTGATGGTCAGTTTACTGTTAGAGGTAGATATGGGCTTTGAGCTTAAGTTCCACAGAGCAAGAAGCAGATCAGTATAGCCCACACATCTGACTGTAATACTAGGATTTTCTCGATCATCTAGGGAATTGTTTGTTTATCATTGCTTTGTGTAACTGGTAACACTTCCATGTTTCCAGGGTGCACTAAGAAGATGGATGGGCCCATGTGTAGGTAAGTCAGGGAGGGTGAAGCCAGAGCATTGCCATAAGCCAGGCAACGTGGATTGTGCAGGGAAGGAGAGGACTGGGACTTCAGGTCAGATTTGCATTCAGGGGTTGGGATCACATGCCACTGCCAACAAACCCATGCCAGCAGATTCTCCTGCTATGAACTCTCAATCTGCAGCTAATGGTTCAGGCAATGAATGTAAGCATACAAAAAAAGATGTTCTCAGGTTGGAACATTTTGGAAGTTGGCTCAAGTGCTTCGAAAATGCGGAACTACCTGCAGGGAATGAGCAAATTGAAGGTTTGGTCAATGGATGGTGCAGCATTGAGAGTAAATCCAGGTCTAATAGCAGTTGCACAAGCACCAGCTACACTGGAAGTGGGTCTGAAGACGATGAAAATAGACATGATGCAGAGGATGACTGGGAAGCAGCTTTTGACATGTTGCACGTCCAGGGCACACTGCATAAAATTGAGGGTTATCGTAAAGGACCCTCAGATCAAGTTCAGTACACTGAAGGGAAGGATGCCCTTGAGAAGAAGCCAAATGTGGTTCATCATCCAGACCTTCAGAGTGCTCAGCTGAAGCCAGAGTATAGGTACAAGAATGATGGATTTGGGGGCAGAAGAGGAAATTTTGGCAGGGCTTGGAGACCAGAGGACATCTCACGGCCACCCACATTACCAAGGCTTGTGAAGCAGCATACTAAGCCTAGCCAGCAGAACAAACAGAGTAATCACAGGTGGGGCTCCATACATGGGAACATGTGGGGCCCTACTTCTACTCCTTCCTACTGTCCTATTTGCACAGAAGAGCTAGATGTGACAGATTCATCATACATCCCTTGCGACTGTGGATTTCAACTCTGTCTTTTCTGCTATCATAGGATTGCATCTGATGATGGGCGCTGTCCTGGCTGTAGGAAAGCTTATAGTTCAGAAGGGGTTGTGAAGCTGTCCCACTCTTCCAATGTTTGGCTTCATGTGTCATCCATATAGTAGAAAGAATGCTGCATGGCGTAATGTTAGCATGGTGATAATGACTTGTCCCCCTACAGTACCCTGTGTCTCTGTTTTGCTTTAGCTGTGAATAATCAGATGTGCTGAACTGCATGTCTGAGATATTTTGCTTTGCTGAGCAGGGTGGACAACAGTTTTTTTGCTGTGTACTCTTGGATGCATCCCGGCTAGTAACCACATTGGGTCAGTTTTCATGTTTGGTCCTCTACTGAATGGTCAGCTTTTCACACTGAGCCAAAGATTGGTTTGCCTGGAAGTGGGCTATTATTGTTTTGCAAATCCAGATGTTTCACTGCTGCTGAAATGCCTAAAAGGCCAATTGAAACCAACTAGGTTGATGCAGGAAAAACACCTCCCTCTGCCCTTTTGTGAGAAGGAAGATACCTTATTTTGAAATTGTTACAAATTCTTATGGCTTTTTATGTATGCCAGGCCAATCAATTGTATTTGTTTGAAACTGTCATGATCTCTGTAAAATAGAATGTATAAGCCAAGAAGTCTATTATAATTTCTTGCTGGTTTGTGGTTTATGTCAGTCTTCCAGTATGGTTGCTAGATCCACCATGTGACACTTTTTTGATATAACAGATCCAAGATGCTCATTGCTCAAGGGCGTATTATGGTGCCAATATGATGATTCTCTTGAACAAATGCATGATTGCAGTTGTATCTCTAGAATGCAAATAATTGGTTTGTAAGAATTACCCACATGCATTTGTCTAAGGTCTGTAGAAGTGCATGCATGTAATTGTTACAACCCAATGGGCTTTAAACAAACTCTTAGAGTGCACTTGGTAAATAAATGTAGGTAATTCTTGCAAAGCTTAGTTGACAATTCAAATTTCTGGGTGTACCTAAGTTGCTAATGAGCATAAGTAATTGTCTGAATCAACAACCTAAAATTGTTTCATCTGTTGGCCATTCTATTTTTGCCATATTGTGATTAATCTTCTTGTGGGAATGCATCCAAATGGCATATTGACTTTGGTAGTTCTTGCAACTTTAAACATCCCACAAATTAAGCATTTATACCACACCAAATTGCTATTAAATGCAATTCTTGCAACCTGAAGCACCTCCACAATTTGCCCAATGCATATCATTTTCCCAACTCATAAGGTAGAGGCACCCAAAACTGTCAGAATAAGGAGTTTAGCACTAGAATATATATTTCTTGCTATGGAACTAATATAACTTTTTGGACATTGGTAGAATTAGTTATAAATTTTTGAAATTTTGTAGTAGCCTAACTTAATTCTGACCTTAGCTTACTTTGTAAGCTTACATGCACTTCGCATCCTAAATTCTTGTTGCCAGGATCTTACTGTGAATGAATAATGCTTTTAGAAACAATTTCCCATGTGCCAAAAGTGCTTGATAAACTTTTCTTAAATATAAAAAATCGGTCGTTAAAAATGCTTGACTTTAAAGATAATTTGCCATCAAACAAGGCATGAATTTGAGACTTCCAACCCAGCCCAAAATGCATAACATTGTGTCCAAGGTGGTACATAGTGAGGAAAATTGAAGACACCACACAAGGTCTGTGTTCACAGATCATTGAACTATCACATATTGGCATCCAAAACAGTATTACCATTTACAAGCAACATGGAATTATGAGGGTTAGCTAGATCACTGCAATGCTTATACCACATGCTTGAATGTTGATTAGACTGTTTACTCAGGAAATTGTGAAACCTTTTGTAGAGGAATGTAAGTTTTTTCTTTTGTTGTGATTTTGTTTACTCATACACCATACTTGTGAGAATTCTTCAACACATTTGAATCAATCTGAAAAAGACAAAATTTTGAAAAGCTTTTTTGTGATTTTTCCAACTATATAGTGATGATGATGGAACAAATCTGATATAAGTGCATTTCAGTCACATATCATCACTAGACTATATGCAACATCATTCATTGGTTGCTCTAAAGGCCTGACTATTAGCAACAACTTTTG
>Ga0209208_10012845_pt1 | contig 10541 bp, 6 predicted proteins | sample S1TSphfallax_3_FD_187694 | JGI IMG/M metagenome (GOLD analysis project Ga0209208, IMG submission 187694) | Host-associated microbial communities from peat moss isolated from Minnesota, USA - S1T2_Fd - Sphagnum fallax MG (SPAdes) (version 2) | ecosystem: Host-associated > Plants > Peat moss >... | reverse complement strand
CTAGGGCTTGGTGACAAGACCCATTAACTGGACTGTCTTCTTCTGGAGGAACTTCTTTTGTATAGCATAGCACTTTTGCATTTCAATGTTTCCATGTGACTGATATAAGTGGGTATAATGATTCATGCGGGTCCCAACATTGGTGCTGCAATAAGGTTGGAGATCAGAAGCATGAACTGTAAATATCACTTATGAGAACACACTGTACCAAAGATACCTGAGCAGCATAACAAGCAAATAAGATTGTTACAAAACCTGTTACATGACACTGCTCTCCTGCCAAATGTTGTATATTCAACTGGTGGATCTAAAACAGCATCTAATACAACCAAATATTGATGCTATTCTGTACCGAATCGAAAGCTTGTGAATGGATGACACTTTTTCAAGCTTGCCTGCCTGAAGATAATTAAACTGGGTATTTGAAGAAAGAAGCTGGATGCAGAAGCGAATACAGGATGAATGGTTGTAACAATGACTAACAATGCACCCACCAGATTTGGCGAGAACCAAAAGGAAGAATGAAAAGTGAGCATGGCAAGCTGAATTAATGAAGAAAACTGTATTCAACCAAATTGAACATATGTAAATTGGAATGACCAGTAACACCGAGCATTTTAATACAAATGATTTAATATCAGCCAATGCAAAACATTACTTACGAGATGAGGTTTGCCTGTAAGTCACTTGTGAACACAGGCGGACCTGTCTTTGAAATTCTTGTTTAAAGTATGATTCAATCTGGAGGATGTCACGTACCAACTCTCTTTGTAATACAATAATATATATGCACCCAACTACTGCATCTGTTTTGTCCCATAGTTAGCTGTTTGAAATGACAATGTGGGCAATACCTTTATGAAGGCCATTCAATTCAATGTGAAGGGTCTATTAATCATAAACTGGAGATTTCAGTCACAAGCATCTTCCATTGAAAAAGTGTGCAGGCCTTGGCAACTAATGGGTACTGAATCTTGCATCTACTACAATCCAGTTGGTAAAATCATCGCTGCAGTATGAGAGGATCTTGAAATGTATACCCCAGCTTAGTGGAACACACATTTCCATTCTCCCACCTTCACTATACTCTCCTCACAATCTCCCATTGCCAATCAACAAAAACTAACATTACAGAAATGCACAAAACCACACAGCCTACAAGTTGTGAGCAGTAACACCATTGTGAAGCACAGTAAAATACAGAGCCAGTCTCCTTCAACATCACCCATAATGTCTCTCACAAGCTGCATCAAATTTGGCTGCAAGTCAAAATTGCACACCACTATACAATATTGTAACTCCATCACAGGAAGCGCACATTACTTGCAGAGTAAAGAAATGCAGAAAGAAATTCAACTTGATTGACCCTCTTTGTGAAAGCACACACTATCACAAATAACTCTGAGAATACCAATGCACAAGAAAGAAGGAAATTCACAAGATGTTCAACTTGATTGACCCTGTTTATGCAAGCACAACGCAATTGTAGAGTTCCAACAAACAATACCTATGCACAATTAACTCACACAATCAGTGTGACGAGATAAGAAAAGACTCAGGATCAAAAGCCCTGTTGTACAGGTAAATGGGAAAACCTCAATACATTGTAGAACCTCCAACATTACTGCAAGAAAAAAAAAAAACTATGATAAGGGGGCTGGCAGTAGCAACTTTATGATCAAATCAGCCACCACATCCTGATGCTGCTGGGGGACAGTGTCTGTCTTTGGGAGAAAAAAAATGGTTCAAAAAAAATTAGTAACACTGTGGAAAGACGCTGCCCTAATAGACAGGAGTTTTCTCCACATCCTCCAACACACTGATCTTATGGGGCTTCGCCAAGAAGTCTGTGAATTCCTGGAATGGAGACCGAGTGAAGCGTGTCTCCCTCCACAAATCGGGAGTCAAGAATCCATAAGTCTTCAACAGACATTCGAACGTCGCCTGTGCAAAATCACAAGAACACAATTTTTTATCACACAAGTAGAGAGTCAAGCAAAAACCCCTTCTTACATTGCTTCAATTGCAAGAAAACCTGAGATTGAGTTTGCTGATAGAAAGAAAAGGAAAAAGGCAAGAGGAAAAAGAGAACCAAAGAGAGAACCAACCTTCACGAAGTTGCCGAGTGTCTTGGTGGAACCACGGGAGGAAGTAAAAACGTCCTCGATACCAGCAAACTGCAGTACCTTCTTTGGAACACGAGCGGCCACAATACCAGAACCCCTTGGAGCAGGCACAAGCCGCACAGTCACGGAGCCGCACTTCCCAGTGACCTTGCACGGCACAGTATGGGGCTTGCCGATTTTGTTTCCCCAGTACCCTCGTCGCACAGGGATGACGGAAAGCTTAGCCATGATTATGGCGCCTCGAATGGCAGTCGCAACTTCCTTACTGCACTTGACTCCGAGACCGACGTGGCCGTTGCTGTCCCCGACCACCACGAAGGCTTTGAACCTTGTTCTCTGCCCCGCACGAGTCTGCTTCTGCACAGGCATGATCTTCATGACCTCATCCTTCAGAGCTGAACCCAAGAAGAACTCCACGATCTGATGTTCCTTGATAGGGAGAGAGAACAGATATATCTGTTCCAAGGACTTGATCTTCCCATCCTTCACCAGTCTTCCAAGCTTCGTCACTGGCACCCATTTCTCCTCCTCTTCACGCTTCGGACCTCTACGCCCGCCTCTGCGGTCACCACGCCCTCTATCTCCTCGTCCCCCTCTGTCTCCACGGCCGAAGCCACGGCCAAATCCGCCTCTATCGCCTCCTCTTTCACCTCCACCACGCTCCGCCATGGCCCCAGATTCCTTCAAGCTCGCCAAAATTTTCGAGGGCGATGGCGAGAACGGAGAACGCTCAGGGTCACTACTGCGGCGCTTTGTCCTTCTCCTCCCCTCGAGAAACCCTAAACCCTAAACCCTAGAAACTCCGAACCCTAAAATCCGAGCCTGTGATCTTGAGATTTAGGGCTCATTCTTGACCCCAAATTCCGAACCGGTGACCTCGAAATTTAGGGCTCATTCCTGACCCCAAATTCCGAGCCTAAAATCCGAACCTGTGACCTCGAAATTTAGGGCTCATTCCGGACCCCAAATTTCAAGTCCTAAAGTACGAACCTGCCACCGAGCCTGTGACATCGAGTTTTCGTGTTCATTATTGACCCCAAACTCTGAACCCTAAAATTCGAACCTAGTACCGAACCTGTGACCTCGAAATTTAGGGCTCATTATCGACCCCAAATTCTGAATCCTAGAATCCAAACCTGTTACCGAACCTGTGACTTGAAGCTTTAGGCCTTGGTGATGAGGTCGGGAGTTCAAATCCATTTTTAGGTGCAGTAACTCCAATGGGTAGGTAGTTGTAAATTTTTTAAAAAATATATATAAAAAATTAATTTAATTAAAAAAACTTTAAACTAGTAAAATAATTTCTGATGTAAAAACTTAATATATTCGTTAGTTAAATCAAAATCAGGCATCGAAATGAAATTGTGAAATAAATAGAAATACGGGATATTTGAATTTTTTTTAAATGAATAAAACTTTAAAGATCGACTAAGTAACTAACGATTGAGAAATAACAACTTTTGCATATCTAATGTTTTTTCCCCTCCACACATCAATTATCCCTTGCCTAAGTTAAGTAAAGGTAAACCTCAAATATATTCTAGTGTTGAATGGCTATCTAATTGTTTTTCAAAAAATTGTTTTGATACGATCCTCACACAAAATTGCGCATATATATATATATATATATATAAATAATTTTAAGTTGACAATACTTTTCATAAGTTCATTAGCATTGTGTGTCATTTCAAAAATATTCAAGCTACATTTTTCATAAGTCATTCTTAAAGATGATCCACCAATAACTTCACAAAAGGTGCAAATATGCATGACACTTTAGGAGGATATGCAACCTAGTTTTTTTTTTTTATTTTAAAATAAATCTTTTTTTCCCACAATTCCAATAGCATGGGTCGCAATGTTACAATTAATGAATGAAAAAACCAATCAATTTCTTTTTTGTAATAGAAGAATTAGTATTTTATAATAACACGTCGTGCATCTTTTCTACATCATGTTTTCTTCAAAATGACAAAAAAAAAGATCAAAACATAAAACATTTTGTTTCATTTTAATCCTTCAATTTCATAATCCTATCCTCCCAAAGAACCATTTATTGGATTATCAATTATGAAATAATTGTGAAATTTTTCATGTACTTTCAAGCTTGGAGAAATTGTTGCATAAATTCCATAACTTTTGCTTCATTGGTTCAAATAATTGAAAGCAACACACCCCCTTGTCAAGAGCCTTTCAATAGTACCAAAGTCTAATTAGGCCCCGTGGTTTGGGGGAATTACAACCAATGTTGGGCAAGTATAAATTTAAAAAAAAAAAAAAAGTGAAAATCATTGAATGTTTCAAACTAGTTCTCACCTTGAATACCTAGGGATATTATCAAGGTTACCCTTTTTGAAATTGGCCTACAATTTTTAGTGAGTGGAGAACTATTCATTTGAAACCCATATGTATTTATACCCTATCAAGGTATTAATGAATAGCATGGTCAAGGTTTTTACTAATGAGAAGTAGGTTTCGAGTGATAAGTATGGTTTAGAAAGGAAAAAAAGGTTTCTTGGAGGAGGTGTCATAGATTTGTTGCAATGGTTTTTTTCTTCATGTTTTTTTCCTTGAAAAATAAAAAAAGATGCTTAATGTTTTAGCTTTTGTGCTTATTTTGGGTTTAATTAGTGTTGTTTGTTAATGAGAATTAGTGTTTTGATCAATTATTTGATTTAGTTTGTTGAGCTTCGTTGCTTATCAACTCCTTGCAATGTGCTCCTAGTGACTTTCGTTACTTCATTGATGATTGTTGTTTTTTTATTGTGTGTTGATTCCTTGTTGTGAGCTAACAAATTTGATCAAAACATTATACATGTGATTATAAATATTTTGTCTAATATGACAAAAGTTAGGAAACGCATGTTCAAAACATGTTTTTCGAAAACTTTTCCTCAATCTAAAAATCTCACAACTAACAATAATAGATTTTCAATGTTGTTGTCATGGTATTTAAATTTGCACCTTCAATTTTAAAAATAAAATTATCAATCAAAATCAAATTTTCCTAATAATTATTCAAAAGAGATTTGCTTTCCATGGCTTGTTGAATGAACAATTGGTGCATTGACAACAAATCATAAACACCATGTGACATCTGCAAATCAAAACTTGCTATACTCTTACATGACACAATCTCTCCCCATATTATACTTTGCATGTTCTAATGGGAATTCCATTGAAACAATTTTTTTCATAAAACTATCAAAATCTTTCCTATAATTGGGTTACTTTGGTGTCTCTTGGTTTTGTGACCTCATAATTTTTAAGAAAAATATCTGATTCTGACTTAGGACACCAAAAACCTTAAACTAATTTAAAAATATATATATCAACTTGGGCTTCACATTGCTTTGCACTTTCCAATGAAGATAATTTGACATGAGGTCAAAATATTAGTATATTTAAAATTTATTTAAAAATTAACATGTTACCAAACATTAATTCCACAAATTTATAGATTTTCCATGAATTCATTTCCATTTCCATAAATTTTATAGCATGAATTCAATTTTCACCTATAGTGAATTTTTTTTCCTATTGATTACATATCAATCTCTAAAGAGGATCATTTTGTTAGGCTCAATCTGATCTGACAATGTGAACTAAATTGAATTTACATTTGTCTTGGTGTTTGAATCTTACAATAATATCAAAACAAAATTCCACAAATCATCATCTAGGTTTTCCACGAAAACATGTCAAAAAACCATAAATTCTATAAAATCAAATTCAATCTTCACATATTGAAAGCATTAAAAGCATTTGTGTATTGATAATTATACCAAGAAAACCAACAAAACAATATCAATCTCACAGAGAAGATTTAAAAAAAGGATTCACCTTTTTTTTGATTCAGTGTGATGCGAACTAAATTGAATTCGAATATGTGTTGATGTCATTTAGGAAGACAAGAAGACAAGACCATTCAATTTCAACAAGCCAGTTGAAACATATTTGACTCTCCCAACTTACGAGAGCATTGCTGGAAACTAGCCCAAGTTTTTCCTTTGTGGAGAAAAGACCACAAGCTAGGACATCTGCAAAGTTTTGAAATACTATATCAAAAACATATAAGCAGCAGGAGGCCAATTACAAGAGGAACTTTCTGCTGTCAATACAAGATTTGTGTAGTTACTTCCAGGTTAGGACAGAAACAGATTATAATGTATTATGAAATTTGAAAGCACAAACATGGTATAAATCAAAACTTGTCAATTGTGATCATTCGGTCAGCCATCAAATGGTAATGTGCCTTCCATGAAGCAGTTTACAAGAAAACATCCTTCTCCAACAGCTTCAGCACCTCACTCTGGGTATTGAGCTTGGCAACATCAACTGGAGTCTTCCCATCCAAATTTTGTAAAGTTCTGCAACCCCAACAAATGCATCCCTCTCAGCACAAAAAAAACTTGTAAAATTTGAAAACAAATGCTTGACCTGTTTCATCAGTTTGTCAAACTCACTGATTAGTGGCAGATTACTCAATTGATGGTAGTAAAGAATGGAAGCAAGAAATAACAAGAAACTTACACAGCAGCACCATTCTTAAGGAGAAGCTCAACACATTCCTTGCGACCATAGCCAGCAGCATAATGCAGGGGGGTGTTGTTATTCTTGTCAAGAGCATCCACAGCTGCTCCAGCTTCCAGTAACACCTCAGCAGATTTAACCTGCAAACAGAATATTTCTTCAGAAATGTTTTGGATGTAGTCTCCCATAACACAACCCACACTAACCAATGATAAAAGATATCAACATAAAACTGAGCAGTCCTGCACTATGGCAAAAATCTTACCTCTCCATAACCAGAAGCAAAATGTAAGCCTGTCCGTCCCTCTTCATCCTTCTCATCCTTGTCTGCACCCTCTTGCAAAAGGCCCTTCAATCCCTGCCACATCACTTCCCAACCCTCATGTCAGAAACCTATTCTAATCAAATGAGATATGATGCTTGTTCCAGTACAGTGCAGTCTGAAAAGAAATGTCACCAGAAACATGCAAGAGAACAATGCAATCAGATTCCAGAACTGAGCTCTCTGGCATACCTCTACATCCCCTACGCTGGCAAAATGGTGAACTGACAGCTCTTCTTCTTCCTCGACTGCATCTTCTTCACCTCCCTCCTCATTACCTAGATCCCCTTCTACTGGAAGGCTTGCTTCTCCAGGGATACCCACACCCATGGCTTGCCCTAGTTTGCTTAGAACTGCTGGATCATTCCAGTACCTGCAGGTGCATTGCACAGACAATTGTGAAAAATGAACAGATGCAGCTCAAACATATCTACAAGATTGCAGAGAACATTTCACAATACTATATTGAAGGCAACCCACTTGGTCAGTTCCACAATTCACACAACAAGAATGAGTGCGGTCACAGGCTGGAGTGCAGATAAATTAACCAATGTAATAATTTTCTGTATTAACACTGTCAGTAACAAGAAGCTGACACACAACATTGGCTAGTGCAAAAAAAAAAACCTAAAAGAGGAGGAGACACCTCACTGAAATAAGTTAAAAGCTCATGAAAATTTCAAGCACCACACTCTACATAGCTGTCTTTTCCACCAGAAAGAAGTAAAGGAGGAAAAGGAACACAAATGAAAGAGAAAAAGACAAAGAAAAAGTGAAGGGAAAGGAAAGGAAACCAATATGTTATGAAATAAAAACTGTATATTGAGCACTGCTTGCAGCCCAATACCTTTGACAAGAGGGATTTGATGCGATCAGGGAGAGCATGAAAGGCCACAAAGATGTCCAGAATGCAACAAAAACAGAGAGACAAGAAGTGTGTGGATTTCAAGAGTAAGGTCATTCACTTCATCATGGCTGCAGGGCCTCCACCCTCAATCTCCTCAAGAACAGGCTTCAGAGCAGGGTCCTCACGAACTTGGGCCATCCGCTGCTCAAGTTGCTCCTTGTGAGCAGGATTGGTCAAGTTTGAGATCATGCCTGACATAGCAGGATCCTGCAACACATACACAGGAATATTAGTCAAAAAATTATGGTGGAGATGCATCAAACTGGCCAAAAGATATGAAGGTACAAGTACTTGCTGTCATCCATGTTGTTGACCTTTTTCTCTCTAGCTCAGGTTGACTCACAAACATCCGATTACTAACACTTTCCAAACTCTATAACTCACATACCCAGGTAACTAGGCTACAACATATGGACTGCATGACAGTGAGAAAAACTAGTGAAAAGTTAGGGCTCAATATGCAAGACAAATTCATAGCTACTGTGTCAACAGTGTAATTGAGAGAGGAGGATATAAAGGGAGCCTGCCTGCATGAGGGCATTCCCTAAACGTTCAGCCATGGTCATAAATTGGGGGTTCTGCATAACTTGCTGCATTGCATTGATGTACTGGTTGGTGTCCAACTGAGGCACACTGTCGTTGCCAACACTGTGGATACTGCTTTGAAGCTGTTGAGCCATCTGATTGAAGGCAGGGTCTTTGGCAATCTGCTCTGCCATGTCCTTTATACTTGGGTCCTAAAGAAACGAAATTTTCATGCATGCCACAAAAGATCAAGGACAACAGAGTCAGGGAACCAAAACTGTGACTTAGAATCCCCAGAGACAATAAGCACAGAGAGGCAAGTCTGATTTGATGCTTAAAGAAAACAGGTCTGTCAACTTCTCAATTTGTTACAGAGAGTTCTATGAATACTCAAGACAAAAGCTTAGAGGCTAATCGCTGGCTGTCTTTTTATCTGCTAGCAAGCTTATGTTGAAAAATGGATCCCAAGCACCACTGAACGAAGTCCAGCTTTCCTGGAACCCACATCCTATTATGTAATTCAATTTCATGCTCATATCTTCAACCTGATTGCATCATTCAAGCTTCATGACTGGAATTGTCCGTGTAGAAAACGAACCGGTTCAAGAACCTTCAAGCTCAGTGTTGCAAGAAAGAAAAATAAAATGGCTGCCTTGGCGCCTAGGGTTATGTTAAAGAAACAAAGAGATGAATTTTTCTTAAGCACTGTACACATTATTAGGGTTTCCAACAAATACACGATGGGGGGGAAAAACCAAGTGCCTTGGCTTGGCACCTAGGGTTATGTTAAAGAAACAAAGAGATGAAAATTTCTTAAGCACAGTGCATCTTATTAGGGTTTCCAGCAATCCATGATGGGGGAAAAAAAAATCAAGTGGGAAACAAGAAGGATTGCAGCAGCATTACATTCAAAAGCCCGGTCATTGCAGAGAAGTCAAAGGGGTTGGGGGGGACACCAGCTTCAGAGTCATCACCACCAGTTGGTACTGTTGCTGCTGCTGCTGCCGCCGCCGCCGTCGTCGTCTTCTCTTCCTCTGCTGGCTGGGGGGATGCTACCTTTGAGTCATCCAGCTTCCCTGTACAATCACAAGAACAGAGGACATCAACCACGTTTCCTTCACATCGCCACATCGCTCCTTTCTCATTCAGATTCACACAAGAATCCTTAAACACAACAACAGAAAAAGGAAACACAAGAGCAGGCTTCAACTTACCGGCAGGAGCGGCCATGGCAACGATTTGTTGAGAAAAAAGATAGAAGTAGATAGGGAAGAAGATGTAGCAAAATGTAAACAAGCAGACGAGCGACAGAGACGCGGAGAACAGACGATGGAAGAGGAGGAGGAGGAGGAGGAGGAGGAGCTCGCTGCTCTCTCTAGTCTCTTCTGCAATGCACCGCCGTCTTCGTCTTCCCCTTTGTTCCTGCGTCGAATTATCCGGCGGTTCCTTTATCCCCCATGCAGCGATCTCTGTTTCTACACAAAGGTTTTATGTTTGAATCGCTAGACAATCTAATTAACCAACAGATCTGATATTATCATCCAGTGGTCCCTCGCCATCTATCGTTCTATCCACTGGGTAAAATCTTTCTCTTCTTTTTTCTGTCTTTTGTTCGTACAAGAGTCGGCCGGTTATTGAGTCCTGTCCCGGTTATAAAAACCGGTTATTAATAAATAAGCTGCCAGCTGGTGCTTGATTTTTTTTTTGATAGCCGGTAAAATTGATGCCCGCCTCGTATTGATTTCGAAATCTAATAACCTACCCGGACCCGTTTATCATCCAGGTAGGTTATCGCTCTTTTAAACAACACTAATATAATTTGTTTTTGTTAAAAATAGGAATTTGTTTTTTCCATTTTAATTTTTAGAAAAAAAAACCCTAATAATATTCCAACAATTATTTATGCACATATTATTTAACCTTCTCCAAAAGAGGCCCAAAATTAAATTAAATTAAATTAAAATTAGAAAAACCTTCAGAATATAATTAAAAATTATTATATATGTGAGGACACGGAAATTATTTTCAATTTCCATTATTTGTAAAAGAGGTCACTCCGGGTTTGATTTTTGTGTTTTTTTTTTCCCTCCTAGCAACCTAATTCTCGTAGTGGCTAAATGACCCCCCC
>Ga0209208_10012844_pt1 | contig 10541 bp, 8 predicted proteins | sample S1TSphfallax_3_FD_187694 | JGI IMG/M metagenome (GOLD analysis project Ga0209208, IMG submission 187694) | Host-associated microbial communities from peat moss isolated from Minnesota, USA - S1T2_Fd - Sphagnum fallax MG (SPAdes) (version 2) | ecosystem: Host-associated > Plants > Peat moss >... | reverse complement strand
AACACCCAAGGGTGTCCCGGAATGTGAACTAACCACGTGGGTGGTTTGTTTTGATGCAGATTCATGCTTGATCTACTAAATCTTCTTCCTAGTCTAATCCCTGGGCTCCCAACTCGACCCTCTACCCCTTTCTAGAGTTGGAAGCCGGGAGCGTGCCTCCAAGTCTCAACTTTCCGCAACTTGACTTTGTGAAACCCTCAAGTGGGTTTCACCCCGTGACTTGGGAGCGCGTCAGATTATAAGAGTCAAAATTTAATGGATTGAAGAGTTCCTTATATCATTGAGAATCTCTTGGAATTTAGATGTCTAAAATGAGCTCACATGACCCATTTGGACATTTCAAACACAAGTTATGGCCAAAAGAAAGGTTGGGAATCAAATTGCCAATTTGACTCTTGACCACTAAAAGTCGGGAATCATTTCGATTTCCTCACATTCAGGTGTTGTGCAACATACTATTGGAAAGCTTTCAACGAGGACTGGACATCAACTTGAAGTAAATACCAGAAGTTGATATGAGATTTTTTTATTTAGTCCAAATGCCCTGAACACCAATTCAATAGTGGTGCGTATCCCAAATTTGCCCAATTTTTTATAAGCCATTTATCATGGGTTTTTTTGTTGGAAACTACAAGTATTGTCACAAGGACTGACATCTTCACAACCCTGGAAAGGCCTGGAAGGGGGGAGATGATATGATGGAAAACTAAAGATGTACCAAAATGTTTTGTTTGCTACATGTGGTTTGACATTCTTCAGAGCCCTATAGATGGGGAGGATGGGGGCATTTTGGGTGTTGTCTTGTGATGAGGGATCACTATGACATTTTCTGAACTTGGAGCTCGTTGCTTTCTGATGAATGGTAGTAGCAAGTTTGCCATTGCCATTTCGAGCTTCTTGCCTTTTGATGAATGGCAATAGGGGTCCACCATCACCCTTGCTAGCTTGCAGTTTCGTTGTGTGATCCCCAAATATTTATATGGTTTTCAGTAGTTAGTTTGATAAAATCAACTTCCATATACCTCAATTGGGTGTTTACAATGGGTGACATCAACTGGTGAATTCAACCACATTTAGATGAATCCATATTGTCTTAACAATGGGGGCTATTGATTTAATGTCAATACACAAACACCTTTATACCTATGTGACAAAACAAATTTCCTAAATGGATTTGAAATTGAGAACATAAGCAATTTATCTTTGAGTTGTTAACAATTCTTCTTGCAATGAAATTGTGAGTTAGTTCTCTGTAACTTATCCATCTAATATGCCCTATTGTGGATTCAACCATAGTGAATAGGCTACCAAAGTTCCTGTTTTAACCATCTGTACACATACAATGTTTAGTATAAGTCGGTAATATATAGATGGTGTTGAATAGGCTTGTGTAGGTGTTAAGAAAATATATTATGGCTAATGAAATTACTAGATTTAGTGGTCTGAATTTTTTTCTTAGTTCTCTTGAGTGAACTAACATTTAAATGCGTAATAGGGTTTGGTAGGTTTGTGAAATTTTGTACAAAAAAATTGAATTGTTTGATTCCTTTGTTGAGGGTAAAATAGTGCACCAATTAAAAACACCACCCAGAATGCGCATGGAATCAGATTGTCATAAGAGATATTATGAAACCAACAAGTGCATGCCCATCACATCAGAATTTGATGAGAAATCATATTAATAGTCCAACAACCCAAGAATCCTTTTTCAAAGCTTATGAACCAAATGCTGAACTTCAAACATCCATCTTGCTTCAAATGCTAAAATTAAAATCCTTTGTCTGTATCTACATTTTTATAATACCAATCATATCTTTGATGCCAAAGTCCATCCTTGAAAATAAGGGTTTAATTATAGCATATGACTTGTAAGGTATTGAGCCATGAGTTATCTAAGTTGAGTAGATTGGTGTTTATTGGTGTACATTTCTCCTACAACAAATGTAGAAATGGGGAATCACCATACCTTTGGAAACTGGATGTCCATCACATATTGCAAAAACAAAGAGCATGTTTTATTTTGCAGTGATGTCAATCCTTTGAAAGGTAATTGTACTCTGTCAAGATTTGCACAACATTGATCCATCCAACCTTTAGCCACAATAGCTTCTAGCACTTTCTTCACAGGTCTTTATTGCTCGGAAGGCAATCAAATCAGCAGTTAGGACCTGTCCCTAGGTAAGATCTTGTGTCTGAATCTTGTCCCCCAACTCGCACAGAGTTTTGTGATGGCCTCCTGAAGCTTCAAAAGGAGGTGAGGCAAGCCTTGTGTCTGAATTTTTTTTTCCTTGACTAGAACTGAAAGGCAAGTGATGGCATAATGTGCTCCAAAAGAAGTTGAAGCCTATACATCTAGCTTACATCAGAGGTGGGCATCCCATCCTTGGACATTTCTACTTCTTTATCCTATGCCCTCAGGTTTTACATACGGTCAACAGAATCCCTCCTACTCCTTGGCTTGCAAGCTCTAAGCATGCCATTTTATCAACAATCTCATCTGCTTTCTCTTCATCTTTGAAGGCAAAAAAACCTGGTCAAAATATTTGACACAAAAATAGTCAAAATCTTGACCATATTTTGTTAACAGGTGCAACCCACATGACAAAATCTGACTACCCATGTTAGGCCTTAGGTAGTAAAGATATAACTCTCCTGAGTATTCAATCAAAGGAAAATGTCCTAGAAACAGGATTGAAGAACTGGGAAAAAGAAGAAACACTGGAGAGAAGAACTAAAATGAAAAGAACAATAAAACTAGTGGTATGAACATCAGAGACAATCCTTCACTTTGATTAGGGACCATCAAATAGTAACAGGTAATGATAGCAACTTATCTATCACCTTACCCACTAGCTTGCATACTGAGTTTCTGTCACAAGTCAGGAAGCAACAAGAAGCCTTGGGAAGTAAAGATAGGATGCAAAATAAAACTAGTATCTCAAGATAGATTTGGTTCTCAATTAGCAAGCTAACTTGGGAAAATCTTAATGAATCTGAAGATGATTATTTATAAATTAAGACATTCCTGCAAATGAAGGAAGCATACCTTTCAACAGAGGCAGAACTCAGAAGGTGCTTTGAGCCAGTTTTTGTGTGTTTTACATCTTGCACCTTCTCAGTATGTGGGGCCTTACTGCCAAAGACAAAGGTAGGTGTTTTCTGGGGTCAATGGAGAGATCCAAGCAGACAAAATGCTTAACAATGAAATGGAAAAAGGCATCGAGATATATCCAACAGTGATCAGATGACATGCTGCACAGTGAAATCATGTTGTGTACAACATGAAAAAAGTCAGGGTTCTAAAAAGTATACCATCATTACCATTGTCATCAACATCCAGGTATTCATCATCATCATCAAATCCAAAGTTTTGTCACAAATACCCACAGATATTTTTTGTTCAACCAGCTGAGTTCTTGCCCCAGTCTGAAAGGAGTCTATCATTGACACCCTTTTAAGGCTGAACCTAACCCATAACCAGAGCTTTGGAGAACAAGAATGCAAAGACCAACAGTATTTGAGGAACAAGGTTATATTTTGCACATAAGTAGAGATGGTTACAAAGGCACAAAAGTTTGCATGTACCTGGGCATAATCATTGTCTCCAAACTCTTCCTCATCTTCAAGTTCCTCATTTTCTTCATCACCTTCTCCCTCTCCCTCTCCTAGCTTTTTCTCTTCCCCTTCCTTTCCCCTCTTTCCTGTTATGTTTCCCAAGGCATAATACAAACAAGATTTAACTTACATGCTTTGGATCAGAGGATAGAACAACACTATCACTAACCAAGTGAACAGAGGGATAATCAGCAGAGAGTTGGCACCTTAGATTTTACCCTACACTATTGGAGCAATACAGAGATTCTGAGTTAGCCTAGATCGTGCATGTTCCATATTGTTTGATTGTCAAGGAAAGTAGTACCTCATCCTTTCCATGTCTCTGTTCAAGAGATGCCAGTTGATCCAACCTATGTAAATATGTAGGATTGCAGCAGTGACGCATCTCTCAGAAAACTATCTTTCTATCCAGGATCCGCTTCCATCCTTTTCACAATACTCGCATTGTTTTCAGTCCTTTGATAGAGAGTGTACAATCAGTCTGATCAATGGGTGGATGTTTGCAGGTCAGTCATAAAGTGCATTTTGATTTCAATTGTAAGTGGAAAGAGGATGCGTAGAAAAGCATTTAGAAATTTCATGCTGAATTTCTCACCATTCTTTGCCAGGCCTGTCTGCAGTGTCCATTATGTTGAAGAATTGACCTGGGAGCCCCTTCCACGACCCCGCCCTGTTGTCATCCAAATTATCAAGTGGTGAGAAGTATTGAGAAGCAAAACTCCAGCATCTAATGCCTTACTGCTATTTAACCTTGTCCACATATACACTACAACCACAAATTCATAAGACATATATATGGAATCCAACAAAAAAGGGAGACAAGAAATTGTCTTCAAGAAATCCATGAAACTTGAATAGAATGTGGGAAGTTATCATACATCCAGTTTTGGAAACTGGTCACTATCAAGTCAATTCGTTGCTAGCTCAGATAAATCTTCTTTCTGAAAATGGGAATTTTTTTGAAAGAAAGCTGATCATGCCTCTTGTTGGTGTGTACTTGAGACTTAATGCTGCAACATCAAAAATAGAAAAGAAGGAATTCAGTTGTGCTAAAAAAGAAAAGAAAAGAATGCTTGTCAATGACTAAATGACTAAGTTCTTAGGTTAGAAACAGATGAGGATGATGAAATTCTCATATAAGGGAACAAATAAGAAAGCATTAACAAACAGAGAAGGGGGAACAATAATGTAAACCTTGACCCAAAAGCTCCACTGGAACGTATGCAGGTGCTAGCTTAAGCACTGATGACAGAGGTGGACGATTTGCTCTGATGTTCACTCTATACCAATCAGAATACCGTTCTATTTCAGCTACAACCTCTGCAAAACAATGAACCAAAACTTCTTATCAGGGTTTGATCAAGCCCAAACCTTTAGTATACTTCATGGCACCTTCCCTGCAACTCTGTATGCATACTGATATTGAGCTAATTTTCTGAAGGCACATAACCAACCCTGGACTCACATAAAACCACAGTGGAATATGCGCTTGAGTTCTCTCTCTCGATCTGCTTGGAGAAATTTAGCACTGACATGAGACTACAGAAATTACATACCAGTCTTTGCTTTGGGTTTCTCAATGTAATATGGTGATGAATTTAAGGCAAGGTCCAAGTATCAATGCCACTTAATCAGCATCTCATCCCTGGGAGTAATGGTGGGCAAGTCTGGGAGCTGCTGTATTTTCTGCATGTTTTTGACAGACAACAATACATAGTATCGTATTACAACTCTGACCCAAATATGGCAAAAATATACTGCACTATGAAGTTCCCAAATTCTGTAGCATGGCATTGCCATACATCTCTATTTCTAAAAGATTTTCCTGTCTTTTACAAAACCCCAAAAACCTTGTTTTCCTGCCCCTATATTGTGAATCAAGTTCACATACTACTATAATGTCATGATCCCCATTGCTTCAAATTTGTACATGTCGCAGTGTTGTCCAAAACTGCAGAAATATTCACACTGCCTGCTCACAGTCCACTAGTCCTCATGCACAAACATCCCAAAATGTAGAACTTACTTTGAATTCTGATTTAGTAGGATTTAAGAAACCCGTTTCGTTAAACCCTAAAAAGAAGGGTGAAACATAAAACAGTGTTCATTCATGCAATCCTCTCTCTATGTGTTGTCTATGCACAAGCTGTTGAGGGACAACAACAATTTCAGCATTTCAAGCTCTTGTAACCCAGAAGGTAGAGGGTTAATGGCATCCTTCCATTAGGATGCTAATGGAAATAGACCCTAACAGTTAACCCCTTCCTCATTCACCAACAAAAAACACAAACTTTCTTCTAGACATTATGAATATAGTATGGCATGTGCCATTGGGCACATACCATAATGCACTTTTGTAAAGTATGCTAGTAGTACACATGCTTATAAATTAATTAATCAAATTTGAAGATTTCATGCTGAAAAATCCAAATTTTTTTTCCTTCCAAAAAAATTGTTATTTGAAAAAGTTATTTTTTTGAATTTTAAAAAACTCCAACATTTCAACAAATATTATAATTTGTGTTGAAACTGCCAAGGTACTATTATATATATATAAACATGGAGGGCTGTCCAACAGTACCAAGAAAACACCCTCAATTTCCCTAAAATTTTACAATTTGAATTTTATTAAATTTTCAAAAACACTTTTCAATAGCTCCATTTTGAACTAAAAATTGATTTGTTAACTATTCAATGTGTTTACGTCTGATTTTTTTTTATTCTTTACATTAATTGCCTGGGAAAAAACATTACCATGTATGTTCTTATAACCCCTTGACATTTACTAGTCTTTTCCATTTAAAAAAATATACTTTGAACATTATTGGTTGATTTAATAATGTTTTGTTGACAGTACCTTGTAAGGTAGGGATACCATTACAAAATACAATAGCTTCAAGGGATTTTTCCCCCTAGAACCTAGGTGAGACGATTCATCCTAATTTGGTTGTAAAAAGATTCACATTCATCTTTTGACGGTTTGTTTTCTCTACCACCTCCTCAAATGTGCACTTGGCCCCAAGTCACTTTGTCACCAATCCATAACCCACAAAACTAAATATCAAACCATTTTTTCCAAAAATACTTATGGCATCCATTGTACACAAAAATTCATGTAGTTCTTTCAAAATGTGACAATGTGATTGAAAAACATTCAAATACACATGTCATGACAAGTCTTTTTTTTTTTTTTTTTTTTTTTTTTTTTGGTGGTTTGAAATTTTGCACAAATGTGAAAATAAAATATGGAAAGGAAATATGTGATCATTTTGATTTTGAGAAAAAAATTATTAGATTTGTAAAAAGATAAAAATCACACTGCGACATTCCTTATTGGTTTTAGTTTGGTAACAAAATTTTGAATGTTTAAATAGGTTCCAAGAACATGTCATCATTTAATGTGAGATCCCTTTTGGATTCCTCACGACTAAATATGATGTTAAAAAATGAAAAAAAAAAATCATGACAAATTTTCTTTTACAATAACATGATGATGTACATTAAAAAAAAAATTAACTAAAAAAATTTCCCCTTGTTATGACCAATTTATCATACAATATCAATTGTTGATATTAAATTAATGGTAGGGCCATTGTGTATAACACACCTTGTTAAATTTTTGGTGTTTGAAATTTCATATCTTCATCTTGGCAATGCAAATTGCACATGAATTATCTTTCTTCAGCTTGAAATGTGTCATAAATTTTGTATTATTTGTTAACCTTATGTCTACCCATTTATACATGCATGGTATGAATATGAATATGATACATAATGAATTTACCATATCCCTTGCTATATCTAAAACTTTTCATCTAGATCCATGCATTTCTATGAAACATCCCCCCATCCATCACATGCACACATTATTATCCACACATCGAATCGAGTTCAAGCCACAATTCTATGCCCAAATCCCACACTAATGTACTGGAAATACTTAACTTTATGACAAAGGGTGCTGATAACAAAGAGGAAATCAAAAGGATCATTCTTTCGGAGGGCATAAGACAACATCTAATATTTCAATATGCCAATGACACGACCATTACCATCAAAGGTGAAGAGGGTAGTGTGAGGAATGTAGTCTAATTAGTGAACAACTTTCTCCCATTAATGGCCTAACCATCAATTGGGACAAGTCCATGGCCTATTGGAATATTAAAATGGGGAACCAGAAGCCTAGTTGAACAGAAGGGTTTAGATGGAAGTGGGCCAAAGAGAGTAGGTAAAGCTCTTGGGAGCTCTGTTTGGGCTCAATCTGGATGTTTCACTTTAGATTAGGGGTCAATAATGGAAAAATTGAGCATCTCTTAGTTCATTGCCCCAAGTTACTAATAAAATATTATTTGTTTGGGGGCCAATGAATTCATATGTAAAGTCATTAAGGTCAAAAGGTAGGTAGATGCTTTCATTATTTCTTTCTTGGCATCAGTCTTCTTTTCATTTTTGCTTCCTTTTTCAAGCTAAACCATAATAGGTAGACCACCATGGATGAACATAGACACAAGATTCTTGTAATTCTTGTGTATTTCATGGTCATATCCCAAGACAAAAAACATGTTCCATCATTCACAATTAAGCATATTAGAAGTTTAACAAAAGGAGAAGAAAATGAAGAGAAATGAGAGGAAAATGAGGAAAAATGAAGAAAAATGAAATGAAGCATAAGGGGAAAATTTAAGGTTTAGTTTGATTTTACAATGTGGATTTAATCAAAACAATAATAATTTATTACAACAACATTAACCTTGAGGGTTGCAAATTGGCCTTTTGCGTTGATAGGTATCCTTTTTCGATCGAGCCATAAAGTGGTAGATTAAAAATAAATAAAAATAGCCTTGACTCCTAGTATAAAGCCCTAGGGGCTGATTTGAGTGACTGCAGCTATAGAATGCTTGATTTGATATAACATTGGCCCTAATTTGTAGTGTAAAGTGGGCCTAAGATGACAATCAAGAAATGTAAAACCTTGTGGAATTTTCAATGGGCTGTAGATGAACATCATGCAAAGCCTTGGGTTAATTGGGTTGGAATATTGTGTGGAAGAATATAGGAAGCCTTGAAATCTAGAAGATGCCCTTTTTACCTTATTGTGCAAGTGGATTTTTATTGCCTTGGAACTAAGTGTTTCAAATTTTAATACCCTATTTATTTAGAGTATGTCTTGCAACCTTTCAAAGCAAGGTTGCCAACAGGGCATTTAGTTGTGTGTGTGTTGAAATTGTCACCCCAACGAGAAAAAAATGGATAGGGAATGAGATATATTTTGGTGGGCATGGTTTTTCCTATCATATGAGGAGATTAGCGCCAGCTAGTACAAAGAAGAAGGTGCCTCCCCTTGCAACACCAAATGTGAAGCTAGATGAATAGCTAAATAGCTTGGAAATAGCCTACACTGAACCCAAGGTAAGTCGACAACTTTTCTCCTCAAATGCCCATGCTACCTTGGAGAGGTTCTCTGCCTCCTTATTTGGTGCAAAAAGCAAGCTTGGAGTTGGGATTTAATCCAACATCTAGCCCTAGGGGTGGGCATAGTTATAACAATGGCAATTAGAAAAAAAAAGTGATTACTTATACTCCAAGAGAGAGAAATTTTATGCAAGAAACCAAGCAACCTGCTTCCCATATTCACATACTAAAGATTCAAAGGCATGTCAAATGCAAAGTTCACAAAATGTGAGAGCAAGTAGGTTGAACAATTAGTGTCATGTTCTAGAGGTTAGGCTAGATGAATCTACACACCTTGCATTGAATTTGAATGATTCTTAGTTTTAGAGAAATTATTAAACATTATTCTATTACCAATCCTAGAGTGAATTCAAACACAACATTTTGGAAAAAGGTTGTTAGAATTATTTTTAATGCCTAGCAAGCACTAAACTACTTTTACTTGGAATCTCTTTTAATCACAAGGTTGCATCTCCCTTTTGTGCTCACATGTGTTTTACAAGATCATTTTTAAGCACAAACTGAGTGCGATGGTCTTCTAGCTCAAATGTGCCTTGTAGGAGTTGTCCAAAAGTGAGTTCCCTTTGAACAAGAACTACTTGAATTGCCTTAAGAAAATTATCGAAGTCTTCACCTTCCTCATCCTCAATTATCATATTATGCATAAACACAGCAGCAAGTCTTTACCTTCCTCATCCTCAATTATCATATTATGCGTAACCACACAAGCCATGCGATGTCCTTTTATTGTGTCCATGTGGCAAAATCATGAAAGAATTTTGGTGATAGCCCAACAGGTTTGCAACACACCAAAATGTTGTTCCATATCTTTGCACACTAATTCTTGCAACATTGTGTAGTCGAAACAAATTTCATCTTGGGGTTCATGTGTTTTTTGCACATTTAATAGCTCTAAGGTGGATAAATACCATATGTAAGGAGATAATATCTCTTGTACTCTAGGCCATTCACTTGGAATTTGATGTCATGGGACTTTCCACAAAACAAGTTATTCACAAATGGGGATTTGTCAAGCACACTAATATCATAATTTTCTCCAAGCAAGCCAAAAATGGCATGCCACACCCATAGTGATTGATCAACCACAACCTCTACCATAATTTATTGTTTTTTATCTGTATGTTGAAACTAGCCTTGCCACACCACATGGCAGTTCTTCCACTCAGAATGCATACAGTCAATCAATGCAAACATTCCTAGAAATCCACACTCTGCATTATGTGCATCTATTTCTTTATATCAACTCTTGTGGGTTGACACAGGTAGATAGATTCAAAATAATCTCTCACAATTAATTCCAACAAAATGTTCTAAGATTTCCATTGCCTTTGACTCTTTTCTCCTACAATATTCATTTGTTGCTTCTACTGCAATGTTGTATGCAAGCATATGCATTGTGGTGGTGCATTTTTAAATTGGGGATAGAGTAAGCAAACCAGAAGCATCATTCTTTT
>Ga0209208_10012843_pt1 | contig 10542 bp, 13 predicted proteins | sample S1TSphfallax_3_FD_187694 | JGI IMG/M metagenome (GOLD analysis project Ga0209208, IMG submission 187694) | Host-associated microbial communities from peat moss isolated from Minnesota, USA - S1T2_Fd - Sphagnum fallax MG (SPAdes) (version 2) | ecosystem: Host-associated > Plants > Peat moss >... | reverse complement strand
ACAAAAATGTAGGAAAATAGTCTTGGAAGAATGGCATGACAATTACCTTAAGTTAGGTCCAACTAAGTAAGAAAATGCAAGTGGTGAGCAAATGTTTTTATATGTATGAAATTGTGCATTCTTGCAAAAATTCGACAATAAATTCTAAAAAATCTTTACAAATTGCTAGATTTTTATACTTTGCCCTTGAGTTGGTAGCTGAAAAATATAAGGATGTTCAAAAAATATTTTTTCATAATTTTTATTAGCCAAATTTGGCTAAATTGGCTTATGGATGATACTCACCTCAACTACATCACAAAATATTATTAAAAACTTTAGTGGTGAATATAAGGTGGTAAAAAAAATAAAATCATATTATGTACATGTGCATGGCACATTATGGACACACTAAAAGGAGCTAGGGGCACAAGGTCAAATTTGTTTCCAAGGATTAGATATAACACATAGGGTTCATATGTTGGTCTAGTTTTCTAAAATTTTCATTTTTCATACCCATCATACAACTTGGTGCAAGACATAAATGTATATTTTTATTAAATCTTTGTTTGATATCATTTAAATTATGCACTCATACTTTGAACCATATAAAAATGAATAAAAAAATTAGTTACAGACACATTTCCAAAAGGTCAAACATTTTTGAACTAGTGTTTTGCAATTCTTCCTTTTGAAAAGCATCTTTCCTACCAATTTTGACACTATAAAATTTATTTGAAAGTTCTTTAAAGCTCAAGTTTGAGCTAGATCTTGTCAATTTTAAACCCTTTGGTTTTAGTTGTATTACATTTTTTCAAATTCAAGAACCTTTGGGCTTGGTTCAAAAATTGGATTTAATTCGATGTATACAATACACTACCTCAATGCTAAAAATTGTATGAGTACAAAGTTGCACAACAAATTTACACAATGTTTTATATATGTACAAAGTTTAACACCTAATTAATATTAATGTTTAGCTATAAAATTTAGCCTACTTCTCAACTTTTAAAGAAAATTTAACTTTCCTACCTAAAATTCTTGATCCCACTCTTAAGAATGTTTTTCGATGCAATTCCAGATCTAGTGAAAGATTAGTCCATAGTTCAATCTTTGTGTTGGTTCCAACAAAATAGTGTGAAATTGGATGTGGGTCACAAGAACTTGGACCAAAACCCCTAGTTTTAACCTTGTTGACTACATGTAACATTCACAATGCTAGTTTGAACCAAATGTGTTCAAATGTGTTTTGATCGAATTTCATCAATTTTAACATCTTTTCTTTTTCAATTGTCAGTATTAAGATCCTTTTAAATTTTGAGAATGTTTGATGCACATTTGATAATGAAGACAAATGTTAGAATTTTTGTTTTTGGTCCATAACTATTTTGAACATGCAAAAAGACTTTTGAAACATCATCAAATTTTATTTTTGAAACTTTATAAGTAATGTAACTTATTTCCAAAATAAAATAATAGTTCAATTTATTGTGCTTTCCTTATGATTTTTTAATAAAAATATAATTTTAAGCATTGTTGACACGCCCATCAATTGAAAGAAAATAATTTTGCAAGTGGTATTTGCAAACATGAACAATGAAATTCAAAGCATCTTATAATGATGAATTGTAGTAAAATCTAAGGCCTTCCAAAAGCCTATATGAAGAACCTTGTTCAAGATAATTAGTGAACAGTGGAATGGGTGGAAATAATTTCAACAAATTCATCATAATCACATGCATTGCAAAAACAATTGTACATAATAAATAATATACAAGCTCTATATGGAAATGTATCTATGCCATATATTGTTTGGGCATACACTTTACCCAGTTTCAAAATAATTACCTTTCCCAAGTGGGTAAAGAGGAAACCTCAAACATAAATGAACTAGACCTGTAGGGCAAAGACAAGGTATGTCTGAAATATTTAAGAACTGGGTAAGGTATATATTTGCATTGGAGCATACGCCAGGCACTTAACAAGCAAAGGATGGTTTTGAAAGAAAAGTCCTAAACCCTAACCCATAAACTTTCAGGCTTCCAATTTGTAGAGGCTTTGGTGGATGCCACTTTTGTTTGTATGAGATCATGAGATTCTAGGTTTCATAGAAGCCACTCATTAGAGCTTATCAAAAGTCTTGCTAATTATGACCTTAGATGGGATCAAAGTTTGATCACATTTTTTAGCAATGGGTCCATCAAATAACCCTATCACCAAAAATAAACTTGAATGTTGGATATCCCAGTGACAACTAGTTACTTGGATCATACTATTTGATGCTTTGGAAACAACTTTGGAACCCATGAAAACCTTGGGAAAAAAGTGTGAACAACATCAAAAAAACAAGCAGGAACTTGGTGAGAACAAATCTTTGGCAGAACACAATGAAACTCTGTAGAACAGAAATTTCCGAACACCAAATCCAGAAAAGGATCCCTTCACCCTTGCTCATAAAAAGAAAACTGGGCCTCTTGGGTATGCACTGCATCACCTCATTGACTGCATTGAAATTTCATTCCGAACTGTGTTCCTCACTACTTTTGGCCAAGGCTAATGGAAGGGCATGCATTGTAGAGAAATGGTTTATATGCCTACTCAAGAGCTCAATTTGGACAATTGTATCATATTTGATTTCAAAGATCTTCAGATATTCTACATTAATGTTTTCAATGGTTTGCAAGCACACCGCAGAACAATTCGTGTTCATGCACTCATGGCTAAAGGTGACTGGAAGATCTGTTAGCAGATGGTGAAGTTTCATAGAGAAAAGAGCATCAAAATCAGGCAATTTCTTTCATCTCACTACTTGTACAAGCAGGTAGGAAATACTCTCCCTGCAAAACAACTACTCTACAGAAAATTCCTTCATCTGGTCCTGGAGATATTGCACACAAGAAATTACTAGGGTTGCAATCTTTGAATTAGGGTTTTCAATCTCCAAATTTTTTCTTTATGTGCTTCACCTCCTTCTCATTCAATCCGAACGCTTTCTCCAACACGAAGTCGCTGATGCCTGATCCGAACAGCGCTGCAGCTTGTGCCTGCACACCCGGGTTCTGGCTGTTTAACGCGGCGATGGCGGTTGCCCTGGTTTTGCCGACGTTGAGCTCGAAGTGCAGAAGACCTCTGGGGAACACAAACACATCACCCGCATTCACAGTTGCGGCAAACAGCTGGTTGTTAGTGCTCACGAATCCCACCAACAAAGAGCCCTTCACCACGAACAAGATCTCGCTGGCCCGCGGGTGCGTGTGGGGTGGGACGAGGCCTCCATGAGCGAAGTCAAGGCGTGCCATGGAGATGCCCAGGGTGTTGAGGCCGGGAAATTGAGCCGCAAATGCTGGAGTGACGGCACTTCCGGCTGCGTTTTTGATATTCCCGGGAGTGGCCAAGCCATGAAACACGAAGTCATTTGCCGTCACAGCTGCAGGGCTCTTGCAAACCAGACCATTGACAACGGTGGTACTAGCCAAGTCAGCTACACAGAAGTCTTGTTCTGGGTCTGCATCCGATGCAATTGCGATCATGGGTGAGAGAGCTAGTAATTGCAACACTAGAAATATAGCTACTGTACCATGACGCACGTAAGCTGAGAACCCTTCTGCCATAATAATGTCGAAGAAAATTCTCTTGCTGCTTGCCAGAAGCTGCACACTAGTAGAAAGTAGAAACGTATATGGGTCTATGACGAGAACTATGTGACGAAACTAAGCACCCTGCTGTTAGTTGGGTGCAATGGAAGCGGTGCAAGCAGCAGAAGAAGACTGCTGTAAATTATGAAGTGACAAAAGAGTGCGCGGTGGATGTATAGCAGCGATGAGGTGAAAGCACAATGGCGGAGCGCGTTGGAATCTCCGCCATTTCCATTGCCACATTTGTCAACACCATCATGGCGGATTGTACAAGTGACTTGCCGCCCGGTGCGGCGGAGAGGTCAATTAGTCAAAAAGCAGCAATCCCAGTTGACGGCAGGGATGGCCACTGGCGTGCTTTCCCTACCTCAGATCGTATTCCTCCAGTTTTTAATGTTTTCTGAAAAATAATCGGAAATTAGAACATATAATACGGAGTTTTCAGGCTCCTGGGCCCTCTCTCTGGGTCCTTCCTTTGCGTCTTTTCTTTGGGCTTTTCCCACATTGTTCTTACCTCAAGGTGGCCCACCGGCAAGAATGATCAGAATGTATCTATCCGTTTTGCTTAATAAAATTTCGCTGTTCTTCTTCCTTTTTCTCAAAAGAAAGGAAGAAATGTAACTGGGAAAACGCGTTTTCCCAGGTCTCCCTCCCACAAAAATCTCTCTAAATTTTTCCAAAGATGTTGACCATGCCCCCACTATGCGTGGCCCTGCCGTCAGCCTAGGTCTAAAACAGTGACCAACAACACAATTAGGAGTAGAAATCATACCCACGCAATGAGGTAAGGCAACCAACATGTCCAGTTTTTGCAAGATGCTAGATACAAACACCACCCCCCCCTCCAAACGAGTTTTTATCGTTTGTTAGGGGAAGAGGCTGAGGAATTTTTTAAATTAAATTGCTGTTCTCAATGGTAGTTCCATATGGTTCCATCCTGATTCTCAACAAACTCCTAACGGTGATTTACTACGTTCTCAACAAATTCCTAACGGTGATTTAATATGTTCTCAACTTGTTCCTCAAGTCCCCAATAGCACCACACTTTATCCCTTATGCTTTGCCCAAAGTTCACTTATAACCTATCTAGCTAGCCCAAGGGAGAAGACTGCAACATATCTATTTTGGGAGTGTCGAAAGTTTTGGGCGAATCTCACTTTTTTGTGAGAACCCTCAGTTCCACTCTTATACAAAATTGTGAGAACCGACCTGACTTTTTCAAATACTTTTTTCTTGGCTTGTGAGAACTTGCCAGGGTATCAGATTTTATTTTTTCTTAATAGGCTGGTTCTCAAAGATGCCAGTTCTCATCAATGCAATAAGAGTCTGCTTTCACCTCCAGTACTCACAAACTGGATATCAAATTTTGATTTAAGAAAAAAAACCTGAATATCACATTTTTCATTTTTTTTTTAAACTTCAGCTCAAGTTAGGTAATATTTGAGAAATTAATATCATCAGAAATTGATAAGATGGATTTTCTTTTTAGAAAATAAAATAAAATATTTTTATTTTTATTTTTCCCTGGAATTAGAGAAAAATGAATAGGAAAGGACAAAAAGAAAAATGAAAAAGTAAAAAGAAAAAGAAAAAGGAAAAGGAAAAAGTAAACAAGAAGCGGGCGCCCTTTGTGCGAAGAAGAAGTCAACCAAATGACAACAATGATGGAACCTTCCAAATCCCACCATGGACAAGGTCATGTGGTTTCTTCCCTCCACATGCCAAGGATCTTCTTCACTCGCTTCTTGTTGTTGCTGCATGTGGCACATGGAAGCAAGCTCTCTCTTGCTTGAGGCGTTTCCTATTTCCTCTGGTTTTTTGGCCCAGGAAGACATTATTAATTTGGTTTTTTTTCATGAACCTCCTTCATTCTTTCAATAGCAGCAGTTTTGTGTTTGCTTTGTGGTAGTGTAGCAAAAAAGTAGGCGGTCTCAACTTCTTGCAAACTGCCATTCAACAGAATGTATAAGAATTCCTCAACATCAAAGTTCTATGACAAATCATCTGGAAAACATCATACGACCATCTTGAGTCTAGTTTCAAGCTCATTCTACATAATTGCTAACCTTAAATTTGTGGGTTTCTGGGAATCAGAACTTTCCGACCTCACTTTCTTGAGATTCAATAGGTCATATTCAAATGTCTCCTTTCACAAAGCCCTATGACAGTCACATAGGTAGCACACACACAACTCCACCATACAATTTGACTGAATTGTATTGGCTACTACTATACCCAATTGGTCAACAGTTTGACCCACTTAGATGACAACAACATTGCACAATGAATGAATGCCTACACCCCATTATCAAGATTGAAAGCTTGGACAAGGAAAATTGACACCTCTCTATCTTCACATCAAGGTATATCTTTGCTATAGAAATCCCATATTTCCCTCATAATTCCTAGAAGACCAAGTTTTCTCTCTTTCTCTTTGACTTGAAGAATTGACAAAAACAGACCAACAAACAACAGACTTCATAACTACTTTGAGATTCATGTAGTTCATCCTTTTCCTATCATCAACCCATATTTATTGCCATACATCCTTCTTCAGGAGAAACATAGTGCAGTGGAGTACCACTTTTCCTATAGAATGTAATCCACCCAAAAAATCCACAACACTTCATTCTTACTAAAGCAACAAAAAAATTCCATTTAACTTTGTCTTCTGCATTTGGACCGATTACGCCCTTTTATTTCCATCCAACTCCATTATTTGATAGACCACCATCAAAGCTCTAGTGGAAAAATTGTCATACCACAAAAAATGCAACGAAGGAAAGCACTTTACCATGTAACAATGTTGTCAACAGTGAATAACCGTCATCTTCATAACAAACAAAAAAAGAAGGTTATGAACACAAATGCCACAAAATACAATTTCAAATTCAACATCACAAGCAATTGCCAAAAGTTTTGTCCTTTTGCATTTTTTGGCTATTGATGGTGCTTGCTTCATCCATCTAAGGCTTCATCTGCTCCTTTTCATCACACATGTAACACCTCCCATACCAATCAAATTGAGCCCCTTAGTTTTCACACAACTTGTGGAGAATAATATAGTTGCGGATCTCAACAATGTCTATCCTAAAGTTGTTCCTCCTTGCTTTTAACAACACACATTCTTTCTCCTTCATCTTGTTCCATGAACTCAATACCATCCAAATAGTTCAAGAACAAAAATGGTCTCTCCCAACTAGACACCAAAGACTTTTTCTTCCCTAGTTTATTCATCTTCACATAGGTCACTCCTTCCTTGAGTCCAAGAAACATATGATTCCCTTTTCTTGAAGCATAGGCATGCTTCTAACACACCTAGGCTTGGCAGACATTCTCCTTCACTTCCCCATGCAACTTGGCAATGAATTACAACTTGTCAATCATCTCAACTACCAAGATGGATAGCTTTGCATCCTCGTCAAATGTCTGAACCAAGGGGTTCAGAAAGTTATTAGCCTTCAAATTAAAGGTCTTTCCTATCAACAACATATGGGGGAAAAACTTGGTACTTGTTTGAATCCCACATTGGTACCTAAACAATATCTTGGGGAGATGTTTATCCCAATTCCTTATGTGTTCTGGTGTTACAAACAACACAATTAACCCATGTTTTGAAGTCTTGATTATCCTCTCAACCATACCATTACGCCTAGACCATTATGGTGTGGTGTGTTGGTGTATAATCTCATAATTCTTACATAGCTGATCAAATTTTACTACCCACTCAAAACCACAATTAGTGAAAACGTATTTTGGTATAACAAACTTACAAATGATTTCATCTTCTAAGAACCTTGCAATCATTTCTACATCATGGTCAACAACTACCTTAGTTTCACACCACTTAAAATAGTGGTCAATGGCCAATAATATGTATCTGTTGCCATTGTAGGTGTCAAGTAATGGTCTAACGACATCTAGTGCCACTTTATAAAACCGGTCCCAAGTTGGTATATTCTTTAGTTCTTCAAGTTCAGATTTGATAGAACTTATATGCTTGATAAGTTGACATTGTTTGCATGATCACACAACATCCTTTACCTCTTTTGTGCAATTGTGCCAAAAGTAACATTTGGTTATTTTAGCCAAAGTTCTTCTTCCCCCAAAATGGCCAATCTTATTGTGCAAATCCACAACAATCTGCCCTTATTCTTTAGGTCTTGGAACCATCAATCCTTGAACATTAAGTGTTCATTATTCTAGTAGTAATGTAGAATGTGTTTACTAACCCTGGATTTATCATCTTCTCCACATTTTGCTAGGAATTGACTTCCATTTCATGACATTATGTTTGGCTCATCTTCCCATATTTCTTTACTTTTGCATTCTTCATAATCATTGTCTTCCTTAGAGGTTTCATGGTTTTCTTTGTCATCAACCATGGCCTATGCCTCCTCAACAAACTTCCAATGACTTTTGACATCCCACAATTCTTGTAATTTCTTTTTCCTAATGGCTTCCTTTCTTATGTCTTGAATTTCCTCTTCAGAAACAACAATGTTGTTGTCTCATTTTGCATCTATATTGGCAAATCTCGCCTCTTTTGTAAAAATAAGTTCAACACGTTCCACCATGAATGGCAATGTGTGAATACCTTTTCACATAGTTCTTGTAGTACCCTATTAGTCCCAAAATTCCTATATATTAATAACAAAACTAAGGACGAGAAAATTCATAATAACTTTTACTTTTCTCTAATTTGGTTGTGTCCCTTCTTAGCTGACTTCATGACCAAAAGCCCAATTTAGACTTTGCAAATTCACATTTGCTTCGATTGAATTTGAGGTTGATTTCCCTTAACTTCATAAGAACATATTGAAAGTGTTTGAGATGCGCCTCCCAACTCAAACTATGTACATTCAAATCATCTACAAAAACCTTTAGAAACTTATCCAGTATGTTCCAAAAACCTCCATCATGGTTATGGAGAAGGTATTGGTGGCATTCTTCATGCCAAAAGGCATGATGGTCCAATGAAATAACCTTAACTTGGTATCAAAATAGATTTATGAATATCTTTAGGACATTTAAATATATGTAAAAAATTAGATTTTTCATAAACCTTTTTGTCATTGGCTCAAAATAATTTTCTATTTTTAAATTTTAAGCTTAAATTTTTTAGGTAATACTTATATAATGTTTTGTAGAATTCTCATGATGTAAGGGAAAATTTGCAATACTTGCATATGGGCATTCAATACACACCAAACTTTTGAAATAATGTGCATTACTCACATATGGGTCACAAAATAAAGATGGAAATTTTAACAAAAATATGCAATAGTTTAAAATATGTCACAAAATAGGTGTTGTCTTACCATCCTTTCAAAACTTAATTTGATCTGAATTGCAAATATTTCACTTTAGGATTATATCTTTTACTAATTAAATGCGAATTAAAAACTAGTAATTTTCATAGGCACCCATGAGTGATGCATGCAGAAAAGAAAGCCATTACTTTAATGCATTACCCACATGTTAATCACCCCAAAAAAAAAACACTTTCTGGAGAAGGGGTATTGGACAGATGCTTTCTGAAAGAAGGGTCACTTGGTGGGCCACAATGTCAAGACCAAGGAGAAGTTTTGTATTAAAAATTGTCAAGGTAGGACCAAGAGGGAGGTCCAGAAGTCTCCAAAACTCCCTACTACTGTAGTACAGGGGCAGCTTCAGCATATGTCTGCCCAGTAATTAACTAATTTTGAAGATTCCGTTCCGAAAATAAAATATTCTAGAACATTTCAAAAGATTCTTCAGTAACAAGTTCCTTATATAGAGTTAATTTTGAAAATTTCAGCATTTCTGAAAATAGCATTTGTGCAGAAGTCGCTAAGGTAATACTACTGCCTGTTCCAATTCCAATTCTGTGAGAAAAACACCGTTTTAACAATGCTTTAGAAAAGGTAATTGGAGGAATTGAAGTCAAATACATGGAGTAGTAAGTAGGAAGTAATGCCAGTTGCCATCGCAGCCATCAATTGCCATGGTCGATGCTTTTGACTTTTTGGCCTGCTTTACATGGGGTCCACGGTCCAAATTTGTAGGAACCAATTTGGACTCATTTGAATCCTTGAGTTGGAACCTGCCTTGGACCCTAGCTTGCATCTTGGTTCTTGAAATCATGGACCAACCCTTTTAGTTCTTTTCCTTTTGGTTGGAACCAATTGATTTTCCCTCCAAAATGCTGCCGTGCAGGTTTAGCCTCGGTTTACGACTTTTTGGTCTTCGACCCTCATTTAAAGGTCCTGGGTGTCCAATTTATGACTCTCATCGAATATTTGATGGTCCCTTCCCAAAAAATCATGATATTTTTTATATTTCCCAAATAAAAGCATTTTCTAAGAATATGGGACAATGATAATATTTCTCTTTAGCCAATTATATACAATACAAGCTCAAACTTTTGGGCAAAGGATATGGCACAAATTATGATTTTTTGATGAACATTTTGGAAGCATATGATTGGGTGCATTTTTCTTCACTTCATTACTTGAGTATATATTTTTATTCCTAACCAAACCCCACCTCCCTCCCCCCTTCCCCCAAAAAAACAAAACAATGTTTTTACACTATTTTACATGGACACACAAAATTAAATAAATATAATTATCTTATATATTAAAGCTAAGATGGTGTCTGTTCGTCTGTCTGTCCGACGACGGTTCCGCGTTTTAATTGACGTGGTGGAACCGGCCCGGACAGTCGGATTCGGAAAACGGGTCCCGGGATTCGGAAAAACGGGCGGCCAGACAGGGCAGGGCGGGGCAGGGGGCAGGGCAGGGGGCAGGGTCGTGCGGGAAGGGCAGGGGCCAAATAAAGAGTAAAAGATAAGGAAAAATAAAAGGGCGGGCAAGGCAGGTGCCAAATAAAGAGTAAAAGATAAGAAAAAATAAAAGGGCGGGCAGGGCAGGGGCCAAATAAAGAG
>Ga0209208_10012842_pt1 | contig 10543 bp, 4 predicted proteins | sample S1TSphfallax_3_FD_187694 | JGI IMG/M metagenome (GOLD analysis project Ga0209208, IMG submission 187694) | Host-associated microbial communities from peat moss isolated from Minnesota, USA - S1T2_Fd - Sphagnum fallax MG (SPAdes) (version 2) | ecosystem: Host-associated > Plants > Peat moss >... | reverse complement strand
CCTGGTTTAGCTAGGTTGTTGAACCCAAGAGTAAGAACTCAGGGTGTAAATTGACCATAGTTAGAGAGAGGTAGGGTTACGAGGCTCGGTCGCGTTTTCCGCTCTTTTCTCGCGCGCGCCTGAAAGTGATACTGCAGCCCCACACACACACACACGGGCGTGGCTTTTCTTTTTCCGGTTTTTCGTTTTCTTGTCAAGATTCCCTGTCGGAAAACGTGAATCCGCGCTTTGATCGTCACAATCTTCTCCTCCGTTTTCCATTCGTCTTCTCGCCGTTGAATTTCGTGACCCATTGCTGGAGTTCGAGGAGATTTTGCTTTTATTGCCGCTCTTGCCTTTTTTTTCTTTCTTTTTTCCTTTCTGAACTTTTTGTCTGTCCTTCTCCCGGTGTGAGAATATCAAGCTCTACCGGGGTTTGTACGACGGCAGCGGCGGCAACAGCAGCGGCGAAGGTCGTAACTTAGAAGGTGAGAATTTTTTTGCGGTGTTGTTGTCTGAGAGGGTTTCTGGTGGTTTGATGCTTGGTAGTTATGTTTTGGTTCATGTGGTTTGGGGTGCATTGCGCTTCACCCCTAAGGCAGGGTGCGTGCGTCTCTGTAGTTATTTATTCATATAAAATTAACAACGGCACCAGTGCAGCATCGGCTTTCGGCCGTTGTGCTCCGTTGATGGGCACTAGCAAACTCACAAATTTGATATGATTCGGCAAGATATATTGCGAGAGCAGGGGCCTGCTTTGTTCTTGTTATCGCCCCGCCCTCTGCAGAATGTCGTGTGGAAAGTTAGCATGTTGATTGAATGCTGTCAGGGTTTCGAGCCAGCACAAGGTTTGATTGTACCTGCAGTACAAGCAGGTGAGGAGCGGCTCTGGAGTCTTTCATGGAGGCTTTACTGAGGGAAATAGCTTGCCATGGACACAGAGATCTTAGAAGGCACTCTCTCTGTTCTCTGATAGGTTCAAATTGTTTTCATTTTGTTGGTTTGTATTGCCTTCAGATCTTTCTGGGTACAATGGGAGTTAGTCAGTACATGTAGACACACATTTCAGATAGCTGTTGTGCTGCCACTCTACTTAAATCTTCATAGTATGTCTGGTTTCTTGCTATATGGTGGTTGTGGTATGGGTCAGTGGTTCTCCCCTGCTGTTCTTGAATTGAGGGTGAACAAGCCTAATGTGGGGTCAGTCATAATTTATTCTGTTCTGTTACTTTTGTATTTTGGACTCCATCATTAGACCTCATTGCTGAAGTAGTTTCCAGTACAGGTCCTGTATGTTATATAGCTAGTATATACCATGACTTTGCTTGGCTTCTGTCATAACTTGTTTGGTTTAGTTGGGATCACATCTTCATGTCATTGAACAGAAGAGGAGCTTGAGGTTGTATATGTGTAAGATTATGGCTTCTTGTTGGTGTAAATCTTGTTAGTTCTTTCATTCAGTATTTGGAGGCAGGCTTTTGGGGCCTTGAGGAGGCTTTGAACTTGATTGGTTCTCTGCTCACTGGACCATGTGCTCTGGAATGGAATTTGGCAATTGTTGGAGCTTGTCTATTTATGGTGGTGTAGTGCTGTTTTTCCTGGGCATCTTACAGGGAGTTGTGTGCTAAATATTCTGTAGGGATTTGTATGCACTCTTGGTTCAATGTTTGCACCTTATACAATGTCCTTTTGTCTGTGCAATATTTCCTATCAAGCTCAAGGATATTCTTAGCTGTTGGTTGCATGATTGTCACAGGCTGCTCCAGATGAAACAAGAAATTTGAAGCTCTGCCACGGAGATGACTTTTATGAACACAACTTCTGGGCTCATCACCATTGGTGCTTTCCAGTCAAATGGTTGTCTAGTTCAATCTATCCCACACGCTCTCCTCCAATTCAAACTTGTGAGGAGGATTTGTCTGCTGGATGCAAACCAGGGGATTGGAGATTCGAAGACATTGTGGTCCAATTGGAGTCCAGCATCATAATGTAGGCTAGAGAGCCAGCAGATCTTGGTCTCAAGAATTGTGTTGCTTGTGAGAATTCTACAGGCGAGTCATCTGGGTATGGTGTTCCTCTAGATAGACAATGTCACAGTTGAAGAAAACAGCACGCCAACCTCGAAAAATGGGGAGCTGGACAGAGGAGACAATGAGACTAGCAATCAAAGAGGTGAAGAAAGGGAATGAATCAATGCGCAAAATTGGAGAGAAGTATAACATCCCAGCTTCCTCAATTCGAGACTGGATCAGTGGTAAAACTTCATCCAAGAAAAAAGGTCCTCGCACTGTCTTGTCACAGGAGGAGGAAAATGACATTGTCAATTGGTGCCTCCAAACACAGCAAACGAGCCATGGTATCACCTTTTACATGCTGAGGAAAAAGGTGGCAGATGTTTGTCAGGGAAGAGAGACACCATTCAAGGATGGTGTACCAGGCAAACGGTGGCTTGAATGGTTCAAGAAACGGCACCCTTGTGTGAGTATTGAACCAGCTCATGCACTGAAAGGGAAAAAACGACCTGAATCAGAGAGAGAAGTTTTAGCTGGCAAGAAAAAGAAGCTGCTGGGCCCACCAATGTCACTACCCATGATGCTGCCAATGACTCTCCCTATGACACACCCTATGACTGTCCCATTGGCTGAGAGAGATGGTTTTGCAATGGTTGTAAGAGACCCATATGGTGGACAGAGTGAGGTTCCAGCCTTGAATATGCAGGAATCACAAGACATGCTTACCCTCGCCCACATCAGATCAGCAGGAGATATGGGGATGATGGCTGTCAATGATGGAATGGGAATGAGTATGGGTATGGGCATTGGAATGTAACATGGCAAGAAGCTTATGCCTGGTGACCTCACATGCATTATCACACTTGATAACAGACCTAAATTGAATACCAGCAATATGTGGGACACAGATTCACCATGTGATCAATGTAAAATTGTGGTCTCATGCTACTGTGAGTACAAAAAGCTGGTCTACTCCTGTTTTGTTAATGTTTGTACTAGAATGTACTCAGTTTCTGGACAAATGGGTGTAGTCACCTCTCATTGTATAGGCTGGATGGTGTTCAATCAGTTGCTTGTGGTAGGGACTGCAACGACTAAATGGGACAAGTGAGTTGCAAATTCAGAATTATGCATACTAGGTACTCTGGAGGTGAGTTGTTTGGGCAACTCTGCACAGACCACTTAGAGCATTCTTGCAAGAGGCATACATGCAGAATGACCAGATCTTGCTCTTGTTGTGGATAACTTGCAGGTGGATAGTTCAGTTTGCCTGTGAATGAAATGGTTATGCAGGGCCCCTGTTGGATTATACTTCCACCTGGTGTCAGAGTGCAAGGACCAACAATCTGCAACTGGCATGAGACACTGGATCCATAAGTATGAGGATTTGAAGAGCTGCAAAATGATCGCTTGCTTCCAATGTTAAACAGTCCTGTGAATGATTAGGAGATTTCATAACACGTGCATGCCATTGAATCATTCACAGGTTTACAATTTTTCGAACTGTGCCTTGTTTCTCATAAAGCAATTCCCAGTTTACACTTATTACACAGAGGAGAGTATAATTGTTCAACGACAACTTTCCAGGCTCTGTGTAACACTATACAAAAGTTTCAATCTTCCTTCTAGGGTTCAATATTTGATTCCTCAAAAGTAGGGATCTCAAAGGAATGAAGCTAGCTTAGCTACACACCACTGATCCCATAATTCCATTCACATTTCATCATTGCACATCAATCCAAGATAAAAACTTGACAACAAATCCGAGATAAAAGCAACTTGATAACCATACCAACATCCATCACAGCAAGCTAGCTGACGATCTGAAGCGTGGATGTCATAATAACCACATGAGAAAAAATATTAGGAAACATTAAAAGCTTTAACCATAGGAACAAAAAGATGCTAAAAGACCTGTCCCAAGAACCACAAGTTTACTGCAAATTCAGGTTGCCAACATCTGCGAAACAGAATCATGCGCTCCGCAACTCAACAAACTCTTGTCAGAAAACAAAGAGTTTCTCACGAATCTAATGTCAAGAACTGAAGTGCAGCAAAGTCTCCCAAGCAAAAATCCTCCGAGCGCGGAGGAGAGGGGAGGGGCGGGTCGGGTCGGGCCGTAGATGGCTCGACAGCGAGAAGACGTCGTAGCTCGTTGCCGGGTGCAAATCGCGTTCGAGCAATTCGTCGGGTCGGGTCGGGTTGTCGGGACCGGGTCGGGCCGGAGAGTGCGTGCTCGGCATCCAGCTAGCGAGCGAGAAGACGTCGTCGCTCGTCGCCGGATGCACATAGGCTGTCGAGCAACCTGTCGTCGACGTCTTCGAATCCAATGCCACCTTTTGGGTGGGCGGATCTGTGCGGGGATTTTGGAACACGTGACGATTCCTGCGGAGCCGAACGGTGTCGCAATTTGGTAAGCTCCAAGCTCCTCATACCGATCATTCTTCTTACTTCTTGATTTTTATTGTTTTGTGCAAAAATAGGGTTCCGTGTTTGCGCTTACTTTTGTGTCGTGGTTTAAGAGATCGGTTTTGAGAGGGGCACAGTTCGTGCAAGGATTCTTTTCTTGTACCAATGTGCCAGAAAGCTTCGACGCTGTATTGTAAAGATGCAAGAATATATAGCCACCGTTCAGACCTATTGTGTTAGGGTTTGGTGGATGCGAAGGTCTTCTGCTGCAGTTCCATCGTTGCAGGTTTGTGTGTAGTTTAGGTTATGGGAGACTGATTCCTGTATGATTTTTGTTGTTGTTGTTGCCCTCGAGGTCTCCCGTTCGCAACCTCGCCGCTTATTTGCATTTTCTTCTCTTGTAGGGTTTTCACATGCTTTGTTTCGTGTAGGAAGAAGGACGCTGTCGTTTGGTTTCATTTTTTTTAAAAAGGGCTTTTTCCTCCACAGCTACTACTGGTAAGGGAGCTGAATTTTGTGGTGGGAAGGTGAAAGAATGGGGGCAGGAGCTTTGCCTTCATTCCATGACACTTACCGACAGGTTTTGGAGCAATTGGAGAAGTTGAAGCGGATCCATGAATTGCAAGTATGGACTGCAGAAGTACCACCACCCAGGCTTTCAATGGAAGCTGGAAATCAGAGTGGTCCTTGGAATGGAACAGAGAATCCAGATGCGCGGAGACTGGTTACTATATCTCAAGTTGTAGTGGATTTGGGAAGCAATGAGAGAGAAAGTGATGGTGATGGAGCACTGGGTGGTGTTGATGACAAGGACATGCTCAGCAGAGAAAAGGCCAGAGGAGGAGCTCAAGGAGTGACCCTCGAGAAGCAGACTCAGACAAGCCATAATGAAATCCCAGAGAGAGGACTGACAACTAGTGAGGTGGAATATGAAGACCAAAAAGAAGTCTTGGGGAATTTGCAGCTAAAGCAGCAGCACAATCAAAAGGAGACAGTGGAGGATGAAGATGAACAGAGATCCTGGAAGGTTGAGGAGGTTTGGAATCAACATGATGCAAAGAAATCCAAAACTAATGAGGTCCTTACATTCCAATATATGGGGAAGACAAGGGGGGGATTGGATGCTCTTCGAGGTAACAGTGATGCTGCATTTGCAGACAAGGGAAAAGATTATGGGGCAAGGAATGGACAAGAGAGGGAAGAGGATAATGACAGACCACTTCTTGATATCAGCGATACTACTCTGCACCCTAACAGTGATAGGGAGACAGCTTCACAGACTGATAAAAGCCACAGGCATTCAACAAGACTAGAGATCAGAAGAGAAAATCTGAAGAGAGAGCTTTGGCATGAAGTTTATGAGGAGCTTACTAGTGAACTAGGTGCTTACATTCCTTTTGAAAAGAAAGAGGGCAGTGATTCTCTTCTCAATTTTGTGAACCAAATCAGCCACCTTGTGCAGGACCAATTTGATTTGCTCCAACAGGAGGAAACTCGCAATGGGACTTTGAGAGATGCTTTGACAAGAAAACACAGAGAAAATGAGGTCTTGTGCTCTGAGAAAGCTGCTCTCCAAGAGAAGCTAGATGTGATTCTTTCCGCTCTCCAACAAGGCAGCAGGTGAGTGCTTACACAACTTTGATATGTATTCTTCTTTCAAACTCTGCACTAGGACCATTTAGCACAAAACCAAGCTAACTAACATCATAAGCACAAGATTTGCATACTGAGCCATTCAAGCCTATGGGGGTGCACATGCTTCAACAATTTTGTCCTACCTGGGTGAATAATGACCTAGGTTTAAACAGGGTTGATTAGGGTACTGGATGTGTCTAAAAAATATGGGGTGGGTGGTTGTTGTTGACTGCTTTATTATATCTCATCACTTCAAGCCTTCTTTTCACACAATTAGGAAAGCAGAAAGGGTGCTGTGAATGTTGCTTCTCTTTGCAACATGTGACCTCTTTTGCTCTTAAAATTTTATTTTGGGGTCATTGTTTCTAAATTATCTAAATTTCCAGTATTTTTCAATCTTAACAATCTGGTTACAACTTTACAAGATGTTTGAGAGATGGCTTGTATGATGTTGTGCAAGAGCAGGAGGTGTGCAAACTGCCAATCTGTGTACAACAAGGCAATCACCAAGAAAATAGACAGTCCTATTGCTCTTCTGAAAAGGCATAAAGCTGTATGTGTTTCACCTGAGGTGGGAGAAGATGTGGCTGTGGAAGTGATGCGTTCTTTATCAATGACCCATAACCATCAATCTGCTGCTGACAGTTCCACGGATGAGGGGTTGCTTCCAGTTTCAAAGGATTTCAAGAGGCCCTCTTTGGGAAATGGGGTAGGCAATCCCTTTTTAACAATTGGGGTAAGTTCTAAAGGGTGTCCTGAGGTTCCAGTTTTGGTAAAAAAGCAAGAGGCAGGGGAATCTTCAATTAAGCGGAAAAGAGGGCCTGAGGTTTTTGATCTTACAGATGGAGGGAAACCATCAGTGGAAAAGAGCAAGCGATTGTCTGATGTTGAGAGGGAGCTAGTGGAAAGGAAAGGTGTAGTACCTCAGGTGGAGCAGCCAAGGTTGTCTACAAACTCCTATGGCAGCAGGGGATTTCTCCCCAAAAAGCCAAAAGGTCAAGGTGCCTCTCCACGGGTGTTTGTGAGCAGTGAGGAATCTGAGAAGGAAGACATAGGGACAGTGGAAGCAGGCAAGCAAGGTAAAGCCTTCCAGGATGAAGAAGAGAATTTCAAGGAAGAGAAGGAGGGTGAAGGAAATGCCAGTGGGAAAAAAAACATGTGTGATACTGAGACTGAGGATGAGGATGAGGAAACAGAAAGTGATTTTGAAAGCCAAGATTCATATAGAGCCCTCATGAGAAAGGCTTTTCCAGGGCAGTTGAGACAAAGTGGTACAAACCAGGCTATGTACAGATATGAAGGAGATGCTGAAGAGGATGGGAGGCAACAAGAATGTGAAGATGAGCCAAGGCTGGGAGTTGGAAAGTATGCTGAATTTGAATGTGGGGTCACAAGCAAACTTGGCGAGGAAAAGACTGGCACCCTCCGTGCATATGAGTCTGGTGTAATTGAGATCTTCTGTCATTGTTCTATGGGCATTTGTGCTAAAGGTGTGTATTGTTCCCTCTCTTCCCTTGGTTTGGTGTAAGTATGTCACCTTTCCTGATGACGGCTTTTGTTTTCACAATGGTGGAGCTACTGTAACTCAGACAAAGACCAGTGAGCAGAAAAGGACTTGTATCCCCTCCATAATTTTTGGTTTTCAATTGTCTGTAAGACTAAAACTACTATTTGCACTGAGCAGAAAAGGAGTTGTATCTCCCGCATAATATGTGGTTTTCACTTGTCTATAAGGCCTGTCACTGTTACTTGTTTTTGTTTGAGAAACTTTCATTTCCCTCTGCAGTTGTAGGTTGTTTGATATTTCTGAACATGAACAGTGTATACAATTGTTTTTAGCAATTGAAAGAAGCCCATCAATTGTCTTTCTCTTTTCCCTCCCCTGGTTGACATTTTTAGTCAGACTACACAAGGGTGCTGGAAGTCTACAGTACTGTCTTTTTGTGCAAGCTTCCTTCAACTTGGAGAGTATTACTGCTTCTTGACTTGCTACTCAACCTAATTTTACAATGAATGTGGTTCCACTGCTGATCTGTTGAGATTCAGGAATGTCTATGACCCCTGGGGCTTTTGAGAAGCATGGTGGAAGAGCAGCCTCAAAGAAGTGGAGAGACTCAATATGGGTTACGTACATGAATCAGAAGATGCCTGTGTCCCGAGTCAAGGAGCTTGATGCATACCTTCATTATCCTCAACGCATCCGTGAAGGCAGAAGCTCCAAGGAATTGTAGCAGAGCTTGGTTAGGGCCCAACAAGTTTCTATGCCATATTCATAACTTATTTCATGAAGAGAAAGCAGCAGTGAGTATGGTGCTTTACACTGTGGGAGTGCTGTGTGTATCACAAGGCCAAGCTCAATCTCAAGTGGGAGTGCTCAATCTCAACAGATGCAAGTATTGAACCACCATTGCCTTTGATTTTCATTCCATGCTCTAATTCTGTTGATCTAGAAAGTCTTATGACAGTGAGTGGGGTGTCCATGTATATCCTTCAGTTATTTTATGTTACTGCAATGCATTATTTGGTTGTAATGCTCCTCTTGATCAGGTAGGAGGGACATTTACCACCCATATACCTGCTAGTATCGGGTAGTGTAATGTGAATGGTGGGGGGAGAAAGTATGTGTCATTGAGTTCTCAAAAGCAGTTCAGACCACTGTACCAATATGAACTAGTCTGTTTCAAATATGGCTTTTAGTGGACAAGTGGTGGGTGCTGTGAAATGCTGAGGACTTCACACTCAATTACTTTTCAGTTAAAGAATGGATACACACATATCTGGCACTTCTGAGAACATCTAAGATGTACAGACCCTACACAGGATTAGCAGTAGCTTGGGCAAAATTTTAGGTTACCTTGCTCACAAGAGTTAAGAAGATGTGGTTTTAAGTTCCTTGTATGTTTAGTGACGCTTTTTATCCATTGCCCTTGCTATTGGATCTCTGAGTCTTGGAAAGTTTATGCAGGTATGCAGGATGTATGGAAGATGCAGTGTGATGAACATAGCAAGCATGCCTTTGCAGTTGGATGTGTGACGGATGTGTTGTGTTTGTGTGTGTGTGTGTTGGTTGCCTGCAAATGCACAACCTGCACAAAGTCTCTCATCCTAGTTAAACAAAGGAGCAAATGCTGGTCAGAATCTTTCCACACCATAAACGATAGCAATCCTGAACACATAATATGCAGAAGAAGTTGTATGTACATTTACCTTAGTACAGCAGCTCCTTTTTGAGCTTTAGCATTTGCCTTGAGTGATCTCATAGCTTGCTTGTTGCATTCAGCGCCTGTAGTATCTCATGTCTCCACAATTGTTGACCCAACTTCTTGCAGACTAGGTGCTTCACCATGAGTTTACATGGTCACTTTGCCTGCTGTGGAGTGGGGTTCAGAAAGTGAATTCAAATCTGTCTCCTTTGGTGGTGAGGCATGCACCAGACACACAAAGACCTGGGTTTAGCAGCTCAAGAAATCCGATTTTTAGTTTCATCTGTTCTTTGAGATATCTTCAGTTACCTGCAAAAAAATCCAAACAGAACCTGGTTTGTTATCTATGTACTGCACCAGAGGCCTGCACATTGGGATCTATTGCACTTTCCCTTGTGTATGACAGATTGAAGTATCAATATAAATTAGTGAAGCATGTGCAGAACTATTGCCATGCCGCAGAAGCATTGCTGGGTGTACAAGGATCATGATTAGATCAGATGGTGGGAACTCCTACCTCAAGATGTGTTCTGTCTCTTACTTTCTTGCCTTGTGACATCAGACTGATGCAGGAGAGAACTGACAACACTTTCCAGTCAGGGTTTTGTGGAAGTCTCTCAGTTCCCACACATAGGTATAAGATTTCATGTATCTTGGTCGCTGTAGGGGTCAAAAGACCAAAATTACCAGACAATGTCTGAAATCTTCAATGCAGACTGAGCTCTCTTCTTCAGGAGGTTATTTGTTTTAGTGCAAAACTTGACTTACTTTCTGGCACGGTCCAATTCTATTGCTTGAAGAGTTGGAACATGCATTGGAGTCACTATAAGACAGCTAACTACAGGTGCCTTCTCCCAAGCCTCTTGTGCTTGTTATCAATGGATCCAGTTGTGTTGGCCAAGATGCCATCATCAAGGGTCATCTCATCTTTGCTGTCTGTTTGTTTTAATTTGAATTTCCTTGTTTTTGCGGTTTGCTGAGTTGGGATCTGAAAATTCTAAAACCATCTCATTATTACAATATCATTTCTCAATTCTATTCAGCTTGACTTCAATTGTGTAAAGCATGGAGAATGTTCTCATTGCTATTGAAGGTTATAGCCCTGTTATTATTTATGTTATTCCTCAGTCGTATTCAGGTTGACTTAAATCATCAGTAGGAAGAAGTCCCTAGTGCTTTTTAAGATCAATGCTTGTCACAGTGGGTTTCACTCATCCTGCACCTCTTTGTTCATCCATTCACTATAGAAGGTTCCAGAACCTTTACTTGACATCCCCCTGTGCTGTACTTATAGACTCAATTCCT
>Ga0209208_10012840_pt1 | contig 10543 bp, 10 predicted proteins | sample S1TSphfallax_3_FD_187694 | JGI IMG/M metagenome (GOLD analysis project Ga0209208, IMG submission 187694) | Host-associated microbial communities from peat moss isolated from Minnesota, USA - S1T2_Fd - Sphagnum fallax MG (SPAdes) (version 2) | ecosystem: Host-associated > Plants > Peat moss >... | reverse complement strand
GGAACATGAAATCCATAGGAATTTCAAAGGTTGGGAGTTTCAGGAATGCCCTAGCAAAAGGAGCTTCAAGGTGGTGGTAGAAGTGGGAACTTGAAGGTAAGTTCCCTTTCTCCTCCTCATTTTTTTTTTTTTTTTATTGCAAAGAGATGACAACAATGTCACTCTTGTCTTATTTTGTTTCTTTTCGTTATTGCGAAAAAGACAACGACAATACCATTGTTGTTTCTTCTTTTTTTCTTTTTTTGCTACGAAGAAACATTGTTTTTTCCCAACATAACACCACTCTACTTGGGCTAGGGAAACAACAGTATTAACTCCATCAACTTTCCTTTTTGCAATTCCATTTCAACCTGCAACAACAAGACTTATTGTTGTAAAATTGAAGTAGGAGAACTATAGGAAATAATCTAATCAACAACATGGATTGAAATCTCATCATTTGTTTATTTTTTTGTGGTGTAGGGGTTATGAACTTCATTTCGGAGATGAAGGTGTTGAAGGATGATTGTGAATGTTTTGAGATTTTCCCACCAAGCCACATCTATTCCAACAAATCATGTTAGAAACAATAGTAAAAATAACTTTATGTTACAAAACCTAAATGAAAATCAAGGCTTCTTGTTGCAAACTATTCTAAATTTATGTTTTCATTAAAAGTAATTTCCCAATTCCCTCAAGCCATGTCTAAACATGCCAAATGTTGAGGTTTCTTGGAATTTTTGTTTAATCATCTTTGGTGCATGCAAGACAACTTCCCATATATTTCAACCCATCATGGTATTCAAAGTCCATCATCCTTTACACTCCATATGATCCAACGATGTTCCATGTTGCCTTCAAAAAGGTGATTGATCTCCACCCATGTTTTTCTCACCTCATAGACTCATTGGAGTTTGTTTCTATCTATGTTTTTTTGCATCCATGTTATATAGGACTTGTCGCAAGCTTCAAAAACACAAACTTGTTTGTGAAATTCATGGAAAGAGTTTAACCGATGTGCCATTTGGAGTGCTTTTGTTTGGAGGTTTGGATTCCTCTTTGGTGGATATAGTGGCATCACGACATTTCAATGACACTGAAGTTGCCAATGTATGGGGTGCCCAATTTCACATTTTTTCTGTTAGCCTTAAAGTGATGATAGATCTTGATTAGTACCTAGAACCTTTTAGTATGATTCCTATTGATGTGTAGTAGTATATAACAAAATGCATGTGTGGATTCAAAAAATGATTTTTTGAATTGGTTTCTTCAAAAAATTAGAATTATTTAACTTGGTGATCTAAATTACTTGAAAAATATTTTGAATTGAAATTTGGGTGGGTTTTTTGTTATAGTTATAGTAATTACTTGATTTATGAGCTCTAAAGGAAGTTACAAATTACTTGAAAATAAACCACCGCACATGTAATACTTCTTTTAACAATTATTTAAGGTAGCAATTTATCTTGGAGGCAACCACATATTACCATTATGACGTGTTCCCCATTTTAAGGTGGGATTGTTTTGGACTTGGTCATCTTTTGCACATTTCTGTAACACATGTCACCCATGTTTTTTAATTCAAGGCATTTTACTTTCATTTTATAACATTTTATGTTAATACTTACAAATACATTCTCACATATTCTTATTTGTATGTTTGATGAAATTATCAAAAAAATGATTCTTATCTTGCACTCAAACCTAAAACCCTTTCTTTACCCCAAAAAAAACAAGTTCAAACCTAAAAGGAAACCAATACCTTCACGAGGGTATTCTATAAACACCATGGATTGAATTATTTTGGTCCATGCTATTAGAAGGTATTGTTTATGCCCATAATTACTCAATGCACATGCAATACCCCTAATAGGGTATATTAAAATTCCTTTGGCTCCATAACATATCTAAGAAATCCTATAAGGGTATTACATAGCCATACCAAAACCTATAAGGAAAACAATACCCTATTTGGAGCTTTTTACAAACACCATGGGCTCCTAAAAGGGTATTGCATTGCCTAAACAAAACCTATAAGGAATGCAATACCCTCATGAAGGTACTTTGTAAACATTATGGATTAAATTATTTTGGTACAAGCTATCGGAAGGGTATTACTTATGCCCATAATTACACAATGCACGTGCAATACCTTTTTTAGGGTATATTATAAATTATTAAGGTTCCATCACATATTTACAGAAACCTATAAGGGTATTGCATATCATACCAAAATTTTGAAAGAAAATAATACCCTATTTGGGGTAATATGCAAACACCATGGGTTCAATTATTTTGGTTGGGCTATTAGAGGGGTATTATTCATAGCCATAACTACTCAATTCACATGCACTACCCTTTTAAAGGTATCCCATAAAACCTTTGGGTTCAATAACATATCTTTTGAAATTTGGAAGGGTATTGCATAACCCTAGCAAAACCTAGAAGGCAAACAATAGCTACATCATTTTGTGATAATATTGTAAACCATGAAATGAAAAAATGTTTAAAAAAATACTTATTCCATGTTCACTATATGATGCCAAACATATTGATTCAAGGAAATGAGGGTATTGCAAAGTTTTTCACATTGATGTTATAAGGTCCATTTGAACAAAGTTATGGAATTTTAATGCAATACCTACATCTTCTTGGAATATCTACATTCACCTTGAAACTTGGAAGGGTATTGCATAGCCTTACCAAAACCTATAAATAATATAATACTTGCACCATATTGCAATAATATCTTAAACCATGAAAATATTATTAAGTTAGTCACATTGATGGAAAAAGGTAATGAAACTATCACTAAAATGAAGGTATTGCAATTACACATCAAAACTTTATTGAAGTACCCTTATACCATCAAGGTGGCTAATATTGTAATACCTTCATGTACATATACCAACAATTTTGCATTGGTCCATCAAACAATTCTTATCATTTATGAGTTTGAAAATATCTTTCAACTATATTTAATGTTTACTTGAAATTTCTTTTTTATTAAGATATTATATATTTAAGACTGATTTTTTTTTAATAAACCCACACATTGTGGAACTAAGTATATCATTATCTCATATATTGTAAATTAAATTTTACATTGAGCTAAAAAATTACATTAACCAAACATACATAATATTAGGTATTTATATTTTAAAATTCAATTAAAACCCGTATTCCTAAACCATAAACCTTGATTGAAGGAATTTAATGTTCTTGTTGAACAATTATTTTTCTATTCTAAAAAAGGAGAAAATTGAATAATTATTGAAACCAAATATTCAAAGAAAAATAAAATGAAATGCAAACACAATTTACATATTTGGGAAATTTTGAATTATCTTTGAAAATTAAAAACATCATAACGAAATTAGACTATACATAACAATGGGTTTATATATATTAAAATGAGCAAAGAATATAATTATATAATATAATTATAATATATATAGGGTTAGGCTACGTAACAATTAACCTACTAGCTTATTATTTATGTTAGGCTAAGTTGTTTAGTTTGGTTAATGTTGACACTTTAATCAATTAGATAACTTTGGCTATGAGCTTATATTGTAGTTGGCAATTCGTCTTGTGTTTATGCATGCATCCATATGGTGTGAAAAATGCCCATCTTAACAAATATCTAATGTGCCTCTCTAATGGTCATCTAATCTTCATGCTCATAAAGAATTGATAAAAGATCACAAAAATCACATTAATATTTTTGAGAATTAAAATTAGAACTAAAATTAGAACTATAAACTATAACTAAAACCTACTTATTATTATGGCCATTGATGAGGTTGTTGCCTTAATTTTGTTGTTGCAAAATTTGCAAGGGATATGGTATGATAATATCTTGTTTTTGAACTGATTGATTAGGCAAATGAAGGCCCTATCACAACATCCATAATTTTGTCATAAAATATTGTTAAGGTTTTTCTTCAAATGGTTAGTTCCCTCCATGACTGATGATGAGGACAAGTTTTTCTTAATAAGCTTTTTACAAGGATTCATTGGTTAACTAGTCACTTGAAACAAACTATGTGTTACATGCGTGTTTGAAATGATTTAAGCAATCAAAGTTCAAAAACCTTGAGGGATGCAAAAACCCTAAGGAAATATGATGGGTATTCTCAAAATGGAATGGAGGACTGGAGAATAAGTGTGTAGGTGGGTGGGTCTTCACCATTTTTTTGTTGATGATGATTTTTTAGAAACTTGGGAATTTGAATTGTTGTTGTAGAAAGAGGAGGAAACGTTGGAACATTATGGAAATTAGTTAGTTTTTTTTGTTAGGTTTCTTCTTATACTATTTTTCTTCTTTTTCATTTGATGATGATGTTGCTACATTTTCCAAATAAGGTATAGTAGGAAAAATAACAATATTTTTTGTTACTTGAATTTCAAGCATCACATTATTAAATTTTGAAATCTTTATTGTTGTTGTAAAACATTTGAACCGTTACTATTATTGTTGTGATTACTTTGGAAACAAACTAAACAAAAAATATGTAGGAAAATGTTAGCCACCAAGATGTCATACTTCTAATTATGTAGTTAATGTACCACGTCCTTGAATGCACCATCCTTCAAGGTCAATATCACATACATCTTTGTGGGTAGTGGATGATCCATGGCCCATAATAACACGTTAACATGACTCATCACTTTCACACTATTAGTACTCCCATTCTCATTATACCCTATAAACAATCCACCATAATCAAAATGAGCATAACACATAAATATAATCAAACACATCACCATCACATATGATTATTCAAGTACTTCCATGAAGCTTCCAAAGCATGGTTGATTTCAAGCCAAAGCTTCAAACTTAGTTGATTTGAATCAATTGGGTTGGGTGGCAATGGATTTGTTTAGAAATAAAAGTTATTGATGGAGCTTCAAACTTGGGTTGATTGTATGGAGCTTTGAATAGATTTGACTTGTTCATGAGTCGGATTTATACCTTGTAGTTTCACAAAGATCTTGAGAAAAAAAGACATGGGTTCCAATTTGCAAATAACTTGAGAAGAAGAGTTATTCAGCAAAGAAAATATATGGGAACCCATTTACATAGAACTTGAGAAGAAGTTTCTTGAACAAATAAGAGATGGGTATCCATTTGGAAAAAAATTGAGAAAGAAGTTTCACAACAAATTAAATTAATGTGTGCAACACACAAGCAGTAAATCCTATCAGGCAAGATTAATTACAAAAAAAAGGATTGCCTACTCTTGAGTCTACTAGAACTTCTCTACCCATCAAGTTGACATTATCATCCATGGATACCATCATACAAAATTACAAATTGTCATGATGTGGGGGAAAAAACCACATAGGTTATCTATCATTTGTAGCTGAGACCGGATGAAAATCATCTATAATGACGAACTCAAAAAACTGACAACAAAGAAACCACACGCCTACTGTGTTCAAAGGGGTACACTAGACAATTCAAATCCTGCAAGAGGATGATTCATAACTAGAGGAAGAAAGGAACTTGAGAAGCGAAAGTAAAAATCTCATCCACTTGGACTTGACAATACATCTACAAGAGTGATACATCATCCGAGAGTACAAAATCCCCTAACGTGAAGAAAAAACCATCTACGTTATCTATGGTCCATAGATGATACCAAATGAGAATCATCCACAACAAACAAATTCACTGAAAACAAACAACAAAGGATTCACTAATGAACAGTCCAAAATATTCTATCGTCCTAAGAAAGGATACATTGGATGATTGATAGCGCTAGGAAAATAGGAACCTGAGAAGACAACAGAAAAACTCTCATTTGTCTGGACCGGACAACGTTATCATCTACGAATACCATCATCTAAGAGTTCAAAATCCCGTATTGTGAAATGAGATCACCCACGTTATCTATCATCTGTAGATGACGCCAGATGAGAATCATCCACAACAAACAAACACAGGAAAACAATCAAGAATGGCTTCACCAGCGAATGGTCCAAAATCCTCTATCATCCAATGACACGGTACATTGGACAGTTCAGATCTTCCAAGACGACGATTGACGACGCAAGGAAAAAAGGAACCTGAGACACGACAGAAAAATAAAATCATCCGTCTGGACCAGGCACCCCATCTACGAATACCATCATCCAAGAGTACATATTCCCGTGGTGTGTGGGGAAAAAAAACCACGTAGTTATCTATCATCCGTGGATGAGGCTAAATGAGAATCATCCACCGCAGTTCACTTTCTTGCTCGATGATGAGCCCGCTTGCGCCCTTGTTTGTTGTTGCGAGAGTTGTGTGATTTTGCTGCGAGATTTGTGTGGAATTTTTCGCTGTTTGCACAGAATTGCGCGAGCAGATCGAGGACAAGAAAGAGAAACAGAGGAAAGTGCCGTATGTGACACAAAGAGAAGGAGAAAATGGATTCAGAAATGGAAATATCGGGTGTAATGTCTTCCGGAATTGCACCGGTGATATCGGTGATGACGTTTCTGCCGGAGACGAGCGGGATGGCAGGAACAGATATGGAGGAAGAGGATCTGTACACACGGCATAAGCTGTTGCAACGGCAGCTTGAGAGGATGAACAGAAGAATCTGAAGCGGGAGCTTCTGAGAGCGCAAGAGGAGGTCAAGCGTATCCAGTCGGTGCCGTTAGTAATAGGCCAGTTCATAGAGATGGTGGACCAGAATAATGGGATTGTAGGTTCCACTACGGGCTCCAATTACTACGTGCGTATTCTGAGTACTATCAACCGCGAGCTTCTGAAACCGTCCTCTTCTGTGGCGCTTCATCGTCATTCGAATGCGTTAGTGGATATTCTGCCTCCTGAAGCCGATTCCAGCATTTCTCTTCTATCGCAGTCGGAGAAGCCGGATGTGACGTACACCGTATGTCTCTCCCTCTCTCAAAGCTATACTTTTGTGCAATTGGAATCCCGTGAATTGCTTAGAAAGTAAAGGTTTCGGTTTGCGTCTTTTCAGAGCCCTCAATTGTCAGGATTCTCAATCGTTTCTGCCAATTCCTGAATGTTTCGTGGACTTAGGGTTTCAGGGGTGACAAATAGCAAGTAAAGAGCATTGCTTTCTCTCTCCATGAAAACCATGCAATCCGTTTTGGCCATTAGGTATTCAGCTGTTATCGGGAGCATTAGAGGCTTTGCACGATTTGCAGACCATGCCTTTCCTTTGTGTAGTGGAACTGAATTATTCATACCACTGGCACTCTCTCTCTCTCTCTCTCTCTCTCTCTGTGCCTGCCTGCATGGAGGGATGTATTCTAGCTTCATAGCACTTGGAGTGGATGTGACAATACTAAATCAGCATGAAAAGCTAGGGTTAGAAGGATTGTCTGCTTTGGATATTTTTGGTAAATAGCTGCCTCATCCAACATCTGGGTCTATCATTATAGTATCAGCCATAATTCTCAAACTGTTGGATATGGGAGGGAAACAGGATATTGGAGGCTACGACATTCAAAAGCAAGAGATTTGTGAAGCAGTGGAGTTGCCTCTCACACACCATGAGCTCTACAGGCAGATTGGTATTGAACCCCCCCCCCTTTCCCCAGGAGTTTTGTTGTATGGACCTCCAGGAACTGGCAAAACCATGCTTGCCAAGGCTGTTGCTCATCATACAACTGCTGCTTTCATTCATGTAGTTGGGTCAGAGTTTGTGCAAAAGTATCTTGGAGAGGTCAAATCCCTGTGACCACCGTGTATGCTTTCTCACAGTTCTGCCATTTCTGTCATTCCCATGTTTTGAAATAGAATCTTCATCTGTTAGCATATATCTTTGAAGTCTGTAAGCCAAGTTTTTTGCAGCAACTAGGGTTCTAAGAACAGGTTGATTCAAGCACAGAGAACTCACTTTTGGTGACATGTGCAGGGACCACAAATGGTGCGGGATGTATTTGACTTGCAAAAGAGAAGGCTCCAGCCATCATTTTCATTGATGAGATTGATGCCATTGCAACAGCTTGATTCGATGCTCAGACTGGGGCTGATTGGGAGGTGCAACGTATATTGATGGAGCTCTTGAACCAGGTACCTGCACCTACATTCACATTGCACATGTCTATGTACAGATCAAGTTGGCAAGATGCCAAATACCCCCCCATTGAGCTCTGTCCAGCACCTGACAGTGCAGCCCTGTGGAGAATCCCACTGTTCTGCTGCAAGGTTTTTGTTTTTTTTTCATCTTTTGTCTTTTGCTGTTATACAAGTTCCAAAAAGTTTTACTTCTACTCAGTGCAAAAAGATATGCCAGTGGTTGGTCCTGATTCTCTCAGGGAAAAGGTCTGAGTTTCAAACTTGGCACCCCACCACAGAACATTGAGTTGAAGAACATGTAAAGCCTCATGTTCTTTTTGCAGAACATTGAAAGTCATGTTGCATGGTTTCATGCAGAACCTTGCAAGGTGAAAAAGGTGTGCAAGAAGACAATTGAAATATGTGCGCGACAGAGCTCAATAGGGGATATTTAGCATCTCGCATCAAGTTGTTTGTCAATAGCCTTGTCATCTATCTCTCTGTTTTTAAGTCTTTGTCCATGCTAATCAATTTGCATGTCACTGACTAACACATTATGTGCGAAATTTTGCACTGTGACGAATTCTTGAGAAAAAGTAGAGTGGGCTCACAATAGGTTAAATTTGTGCAAATTGATCAGGCAAGCTTTTTTATTAGGGTTTGAGTTTTAATGAATTTAGGGTTGCAATTTTAGTTTTAGTTTCAATATAGTTTTACATTCAATTATGGTTGCTGAATTGAGGACAATTTTTGCCAAAAGTATATAAGGATACCTACCCCAGTGATATTGAACTGCTGGCGGGTTGATACATGTTCTCCTGGACCTGAACCCTCTAAAATGCATGTGTTTTACATTCCTGTTGTTTTGAAGTGAAAAGAGGACTTGCTAACTTCTCTAAACTTTTTGACAAAGCATTTCCTAATCATTGGCTGTTGATGATTTTTTTAACTACCAAATTAGCCCATTTTGTATTATGTATTTTGGCTGAATTTTTTCATGTATGACTTTTCTATATTATTGGCACAGAGTTTCATGAGTCGCTTCTTAGTTCATTCAATTTCCTCATTATGAACCTATCCTATCCAACTGTTTGTTTGTTTGTTGTTTGTATAGTAAGATCTCCCAAATGGCAACAAGTTGTTGTGTACCATACTCAAAATGGTACATTACAATTTGTGCTCAATGACGCATGCCACACTATTATTGACAAAATCATAACAGACAACACAAAATAATTGCATTGTTCCTTTACAACTATATCTTCCACTACCAAGTTGCATTTTTTGCACTCCTCTATTTGGCCTATCTATTGACCCGTCTATAGCCAACTTCTTTGGTTTTTTCTACTCCAAGTGCATTATACTATGTGTGTTGAAAGACCTTTAAAAGTATTGCAAAGTACCCTCCCCATTGCTCCACTTGCTTAAAAGTGAAAAAAAAAAAAAGTAGAATAAAAAATAACCTATTTTTGATGGGTTCAAAATTACTTAAATTATTGTTGTGCTTTAATTTTTTGAAGGAATCAACTTTTAAAATCACATCCAACTTTATGCAATTTTTAGCTTTTTGCAAAGGAATTGTTTTGTAAAATCATGTGTGACTTTTTTTATTTGAATGTTTGCCATGGTGTCACTCCATAAATTTTCTTTTTGTAAATCATGAATTGACTAAGGTCAAAATTTATTGATCAACATTAGGCATTACAATAATACCTAAAGAAGTCTTTGCAATTCCATTGTGAAGTTAAAAATTTTGGCTCACCAATTAGCTTGACATTGTTTCACATGCATTTGATGGACTATTTCTTTTTCAAATTATGGGGTTGCATGACAACTTTGTTGTGAGTGAATATATTTCTATCCATAAATTGGTCAATTTTTTCAATGTATTCAAAGTTTTGTGTTATATTTTGACATGACCTAAATCAAATAGGGTATGTTTGAAGTATTATACATGAGCGAGCTTTAAAACTCCCAACCCATTATTACCATTTTTTTAATCTCCACATATTTAAACTAACATAAACTTAGTTAAAATTTTATGTTTGCATTAAATTTTGGTATGTTACATTTGTTTCATTTGTTAGTTTTGATTTTAGCCACATGAGGAGTAATGAGAAATTCACAATCTACATATGCTTGCTTATATATACTAGAAACAAACAACCATTGAACAAAAAAATAGGTTTAAAAAACAACTTTCAAATTCAAATTTGCCAACCTTCACCCACGTGATCTAAGGTTATTTTTCATAGTTATTAATGAGGTTGTCAAACTTTTACGATTTTACAAATCATCTTTGAGCTCCGCACTATTGTGCACTACTAGTGACGATCAATTTTTTTTTCTTTTCCTTATGTTTTCATATATTTATGTCAATGCTAAATTTAATTTAAATTAATATATATTTTATGGACATGAAAATACACATGTTAGTTAGTTTTTTTATTGTCAGCAGTTACACAGTAGATTTGAAACCCAAAACAAAAATGGTAATCCAGTAACAGGCAATGGAGAAGAAAACATCATTGACTGACA
>Ga0209208_10012839_pt1 | contig 10543 bp, 4 predicted proteins | sample S1TSphfallax_3_FD_187694 | JGI IMG/M metagenome (GOLD analysis project Ga0209208, IMG submission 187694) | Host-associated microbial communities from peat moss isolated from Minnesota, USA - S1T2_Fd - Sphagnum fallax MG (SPAdes) (version 2) | ecosystem: Host-associated > Plants > Peat moss >... | reverse complement strand
TCCTGCTGTCGAGCTCTGAACATTCGGGAGTCCCGGAGGACTCCAAATCCCCAACTTTTCCAAGTGTTGGGCTTCACCCCCACACTTGGCCAAGTTAGGGTTGCGACATTAACTGATTGACAAATCTATGTGAAAACTTGTATTTAATGCAATTGATGTCATTTTTAAATTTGGAAGTCCTAAAAAGAAAACCCATAAAGTCCATATGAATAGTAGCCCATGTAAAACTTTCACCAAAAAAAAATTGGGATAAAAAATTTGAAAAACAAACAAAAATTGCAACTCATATGGACTTATGAAAATATAGTCAAATTTTAATCATTCAAAAGTCCTTAGTTATTAAACGCATAAAGTTTTTAAAAAAAAAGATTCCTCATATAAATTTATCATCTTGTATTATCATCATATATTGAGTCCCAATAACAAATTTGGAATGTGAATCAATATATTTTTTTCCCATTTTGTGATGTTTTAATCAAATGACCAAAACCATATTTTTCAACTTCAAAAGTCCATTATTACTAACAAATGATTTTTTTTATCAATAAATAACCACACAATTATCTTCATAATGAAATTTTTATTTTAGATCAAAATCCCAAGTAGTAGATCTAATAATACATTAATCACCATATGCATTTGAATGAAAGGTACCCAAAGAAAAAATACCATTTTGTCACAAAAGTGAGTCACTTGATTGTGCATCTACCCTAAAATGTTGTTCCATTTGGGCTATCAATATGATGGTAATGGATGAGCTAGAATGACAATGTGCTCTAGGGCACAACCACAAGTAAAGGTCCTATTTGCTTAATGTGACAAATTTGTCCCTCCATCATTAAACATGGAAGTACAAGCCCATTTGCTTGATAGGCAAATATAAGATGTGACCATTGAAACATCAAATCCTTTGGTTGAAGGACAATGTACTTCAACATCTAAAATGAAAGGGGTTCAAATTTGCACCCTACTTACAAACAACATAGAGGGTCCTGATAGGTCCACAAATAATAACATTCAAACTTTTTGACATGTTTCATTACTCAAAGGATTGAATTCAACTAGAAAACAAGATTTTAACAAGAAGTGGGCAATTCTTTTTTATGAATCAAATGTCCTTTTCAATGTCATGCAACATTTAACATTCTTACAAGTTATGAAAGCAACCTTTGAATATCGAGCCTACTACAAACCCCCCCTCATACCGTGGATTCACAAATTTGTTAAAATAATCCAAGGTTGATGTGTTGAAACAAATAACTAAATGGATGTGAAATTCTATTTACAAATATGAAATAATCATTTGTTCTAATGGTTGGGATAATGTTGCATGACATCCATTGTGTGTCAAAACTTGTAACTAGGAGCAAAAGGGATTACTTTGGAAAAGGATTACACATCCTTTTTCCTAGAAAAAACTTTTACATGCAAATGAATCTTTGAATGAATTTATTTGTAACTTTTAAAAATATATATTTAAATGTTCCCCAATGCATCTTTTTTTTTTTGTTAGTGATTATTTAATAAATATGAAAATTTAAAAGTGTGCAAATTCTTTACAAATTCAATGTTTCATTTTGAAAAATGATCATAAATCATCACCAAAAATTAAAATTTCACATTCTTTAGTTTGAATATATTCTAAACTATAATGTTTCTTCATACATCACATACATTATAACCCATTTATATGTGGTACAGGACTCTTGAAACTTTGAAATTTTGAAGCAATTTTGAAACATTATTTGAATTTTTAAAGATTTATAATTCAACATTTTAAAAAGTATGAGTGTTTTTTGAGTGTGGTTAATATGTTTTTATCATCTATATTTTTTTCAATGAAAATTCTCTGATATATACGAGTCCTTTTGATAATCCTTTGCAAATTTGACTCCATTTTACGTAATAGGTGTACATTTTCAAATGTCTTAAATTAAAACTACAATTTAAAATTGGATCAAATGAATTTTTACTCTAAATTCCTTAACACTCATATGAGGGAAAAAAGATTAATTTGCTATGATTACTATGGTTTTAAATGATAATGAAAAAAATGTTTGATTGTGACTATTAATGTCTAACACTTGATGCCCTTTTTGGCTCTTAATTATGTGTTTTAACCCTTGTTTAATGCCTAAGTGGCAATGTATTCATAGGTTCCATTGACACAATTGGGGAGTGGAAGGATGCCCATTATATATGTAATGCATTGGTTGGATACATTGGAATCATTGGAATTGACAACATTGTACAAATTTGTACAAAAATGTTTCGAACATAAAAAGTGTGGTTAACCTTCTAATTCATCATTTTCCAAACCTTTATTTTCAAGGTTGTGTTGTTCAATGTTTGGATTTACTATTGGAAATTGGGGAAAAACAACATGGGTGAAACGAATTGTGAAAAAGGTGGAAGCTATTATCTCTTTCATATGACCACACCATGTGCCACTAACAATTTTTCGTTGTTATGAAACCAATTTAATGTTGTTAAACTCAACTAAAACACAAATTGCAACCACATTTTTAATGGTTGAAAGGTTGTTGAAGTTAAGACTTGCCACTGAATAAATTATTGTTAATTTTAATTAAACAAATTTTGTCAACACATTGCATGGCATCCATTGTTTGAAGTCACTCATCAAGGCAATAATTGTTTGAGCTAATGTAAAGAGGGATGAATTTTAGGATACTTGTGCCAACTTTGTGCACAAGGTGAAACCAATCTTAGTGTCATTAAAGGGATTTGATGGCAAACAACCTTGCATGGGGAGTGTGTGGCTTCTCATGAAAACATTATAATGACTTGTCTTATCATTATGAAATTCACCATTTGAATTGCCATCAAACCTTGCAGATGTGATTGAAGATCAATTTTACGTGATGTGGAAGATGTTGACAACTGACTTATGTTATGTAGGGGCCATTTTCAATCCATACTTATTTGGTGAAGGTCACCTACATGATGATGTAGATGTGAAGGAGGCTATAAACAAAGTTTTGTGAGAAAACAATTGGTACCTTAACTACTTATGCCTTACTTTTAAGAAACTTCAAAAAATTTGTTGAAAGTCAAGGTTTTTTTCTTTCACCCCCTAGTGATGGACCTAGATTTTATCTCACATGAATGGTGAATTTGATTGGAGTTGGTGGATGCACATTCGCACCCATCATCCATTGCATTTTGGCGCAAATGTGTTCTACATCATCGTGTGAGTGGAATTGAAGTTCATATTCATTTGTCCATAGCAAAGTGTGAAACTAGTTAACATCACATCGGGTGAAAGACTTGGTGTACATATACATTAATAACAAGGTCTGTGAAAATGATCTGGTGCCAACCCCACGGCATGGTATAAAAAAAATTTGTTGTCTAAAGACTCGATGTTCAATGTTGATGAAAGTGCAAACAAAATCAAATCATCGGGCGAGGACCCCATAAGGTCAAATGAACTTAATGAGGATGAATTCGAACATGACCCCTTCGAATTCATAATGACGATGAGATTATGTTTTCAAGATTGTTGTTTGATTCCACATTTTGGTAGGTTCAAAGGTTTGACAATAGGGTTGTTAAACTGAAGTGATGCGCCCATTTTGTGTTGGGAGTCACATTGACATCCATCTTGGCATGTTCATCATGACAAATGTAAGAAAATCCTTGGTCACATTCGGGCTGCCTTTGTTACGATTGGTAATTGAAATTAAATTTCAATTGTTATTCTTGTGGCAATCGAAAATTTTCAATTGCTAATTTTGTGGTGACGAAAAATTTCAATCATTAATCATGTAGGCTAGGCACCCAAAAAATTTCAGTCGCCATCTTTTTGATGTGTCACTATGGCCTTGCCATTTACATAAATGAATATCTTAAGGTAAAAGAAAAATTATGGAAATTCCTATATTTCACCATGCAAAAATACAATCTTAAAAAATATCCTTTAAAAGAAACCAAATTCTTTCAAAATATCATAATTCTATCACTAATCCCAAGTTTCAACACAAGCCAAAATATCATTTTAAAAAAAACCTTGTATAAAATTAAACCTATTACATGGGGGCCAAAATTCGTTAAATTATGATACCATATAATGAATCTAAACACAATATCTTCACCTTGGTAAGCAATGCCAACAAAAAATGAAAACCAAAACAAAAGTATACAAAATGAATGCCTTGTAAAATTTGCATTAAGAAATGTTGCTTCAAATTAATTTTTATTGATTTTTTCATTATTTAATTTCTATCAATTATGAGAGCATTTATTGGAGCAAATTATTAATGATAAATCTAATCATCCATAATTCAAAAAATTTAAGAAACGTATGGGTAATACTTGTGTAAAATTGTAAATGATCATTGTATCTTATGTTTACAAGAAACCCATCATCATTATAAAACATAGATTCAGACACAAATTTCAAATGTGTAAAGATGATGGATTCACAAATTTCAAATTTGATTACACGTGACAACATTATTTGCTTACAAAATTGGGTATTGTAAAACTCGTAAATCCAAAACATGTCATTTTTTAAAGATCATGCAAATTCACCATATTTCATATTAACAACTATAAACTATTTATGGTTGCTTGCAATAACATTCTTTTGGTTCAGTCTAATTGTATGGATGCCCCATCAATGTGTGCATGATGTGTTGAATAATTCTTCATGTTTTTGGATTTAGGCCCATACATGTCATGGATTAGTTTCCCAAAAAACTTTTTGGTTGAATTGTCCAGAATGTATTATACATCCCAATCATCGCCCCATATGACATTTGCCAGCTTGCCCATAGAATGTGTTTCAAACTTCAAAGTTGTGGTGTGTTGTTTGGCCATTCATCAAGGGAAATTTGTAGTTCTCGACTCGTTATAAACAAAAAATAATTATGGGGCAACATGTGACGGATGCAAAATTAGACACCATTTTCCAATATATGGATTTCATCCATAATGTTCATCCATAATTCCTAATAAAATCATAATTAACTTTTAGTTAAATCCTAATTAAGTTGTAATTAAGTCCCAGTTAAGTTTGAATTAGGTCATAATTAAGTCATAATTAAATAGTAGTTAAATTGTAACTAGATCTTAATTAACTTTAAATTAACTCCTAGTTAACTCTTAATTCTTAAATAAATACTAATTAAATCCAAGTTAAATTTTAGTTAGTTTTTAATCAAGCCTTAGTTAACTCTTAGTTAAGTTTGAATTAACTTTTAGTTAATTCATAGTCGACTCTTAATTAAAAAGGTTCTCAAAAAGGTTCTTTACTTGGTGCACACATAAAAACCTCCTTAGAAGCTTATTTGAACTAGGTTCCCAAAAGGGGTATAAATAGGAATAGGACCTTTCATTTCTTTCAGTTTATTTAATATTAGTCTTAAGCATCATTTTGCACCATAATTTTGTCATGTTCTTTTCATATTCATGTTTACATATGTTAACATAATAAATATTTATTTTCATATTGGTCTTAAACATCTTGTGTTCTTGTTCTTAGTTTTTATGTTCTTTTTTTTGAATCACATAATTTTGTTTTGTTAGTTTGGAAGTTAGACTAAACTTTTTCCTTTAACTTTTGTTCTTGTGGTTTTTCATCTCCCTAACACAACCCACCAACGCATTTCTTTTGGGTTAGTGGCATCTTGCTCCTTTGTAAACCCATACGATGATGGTGTCACCTTTTGCAAGTGCTTGGTTTCACCCCAGTCACACACGCCTATGTACACATCATTTGGTTTATTTATTAAAAAATGTAACATAATGTAATCCTTGGACGATTTGTTGTGCAAAATTCCATAATGATGTATTGCATTCATGTTATTTGTGAATGCCCATGTCAATTTCACATAATTTTGCCTAAAGGCAACAAGTCATGTTTGTTTTTCCATATTCGGCCCCCTTGCCATAATAAGGTATGATTATCCATAATGGGAAGTACTTTGTGTTGTAATCAAAACTTCCAATGATTGTGGCTTACATGCTTATCATTTGTCATCCATCTTTGGTGTCTTCCCCGCCAATTCAATTGTGTTTGGGATGTGATTGAATCTTTTGATTTGCACCTTGCATACCACACCATAACCACCTTGACTATCTCCACCCAACAATGGGAGGACATTTGCTATGCTTGAAATCAATAACACACCATAATTTGCAATTTGGGCTACAAGCCTCGCTTTCTTTTTCGAGAATTTGGCCCACCATGAAATTTTCTCTCATAAGCTCGCCACCTTCGTGATCCAACGCACTTTATCCTTTGTGGATAAATGACATCAAATCATTGCAATAAATTTGTGGCATAATTCAAGATTTTGCATTCAAACCATTTTGGAAATCCAAAGCTCGGTGTATTGCAAGGATCCATTTAGTTTTGCCAACAACATATGTTCCATGACCCACTTATACTTCTCCAGGCCAGTTCTTTGCTTACTCACAAAAGATCATCAAAATATGGCATTATGTGTTCCATAAAAAAAATCATGACAATTTTTTAGAATTGTTGTGTGACAATTCGTTAAGGATCATTATTTTCAATCTTTTGGTACTTTTGGGATTACATCAATGAATTTTTTTTTTTGCCATATATTTTTACAACCCTACACTTATGCATGGTTGAAGGTGGGCCATTCAAAGGTGGGGGATAAGTCTTAGATGATGTGTGTGGTAAGTTATTTCATGGATTTTGGTTAAATTGAGTGTTTGATGGTTGTTCACCCAATGGTTATTTGCCCAATTGTTTATTTGATGAGATCGTTCAAATTTTGGATGATAAAAAACCCCAAAGTTTCTCTAAGCACTAATTGTTTAAATTTATTAAAGTATAAAAAAACTAAGGTTGAATGTGTTCTGAATTTTCTGCAAAATGCAAAAAATATAGCCCTTCGTCATGGATTTGATCAATTCAATTCACCCATGGTTTCACACAATGGTTGTAAGGGGGCAACCAAAGACACAAAACATGAGAACAAAGGTGCTAAAAAATAAATCAAAAGTTGGATTAAAAACTTTATATATCCTAAAAAACATTTAAAAAGTCAATCGCCATCTAATAGTTTGAAACAACTTTGGTTGCCATCTGATGGTCCCTAAATGATGATAAGAAATACCACTAGATCCATCTATGACAAATAAAATACATAGTCCATGTTTAGTGGCAATTGAATTTAGTTGGTGTTGTTGGATGGTGATTGAATTCAATTTCCCAATGGCGATCAAATTTAGTTGATGTTATTGGATGGTGATTGAATTCAATCGCCACATAATGGTGGCGACCAAAAACCTTTTGGTCACCACAATGTTTTTCCCCCCACCTTTTCCCCCCCCAATAACGACCAAAACCCTTTTGGTTGCCATCTTGTGTGATCCTTTAATAAAACATTGGGGTTATTGATGGAAACCAGTTGAAAACTTGAATGGAAAATGTTGGAAACAAATGGAAAAATAGAAAACAATCTTTCCTTGTTGGGAATGAAATTTGATGCAATTTTGTAACACACCTATATAATTGCAATTATATGTTTCCATTCATTCCAATCACATTGTCATCAATGAGGTTCAATATTCAAGACTTATGGGCCATATTCAATCATCCAATTCATTTTTAAATTAAAAATTATACATATGATTGTAGTTAGCTAGGTTTACATTAATTATGACAAATTTTTAGGGGAAATCATTTGTTTGCCCATATTGATGTATAAATATCAATTTTGTATAATATTAAAATTACTTTACAATGTACATATGTTACATCTAGTGATAAATTCCACCTCACTCTATTTTATAATCTATTATTTATTTTATTATTATTTTCCCTAATATTATTAGCATGTTGTTGATTAGCACAATTTCTTAGCCCAAAGGGTTTCCTATTCAAAATTGTGTCCAACCTAGGAAGATTATTTAATTCATAGAACATTGTGATCTTGTGAGGAGACATTGCAGTTGATAATGCAAAGGTAAGATCATATTTCAAATGTGGCCCTTGGTTAGTATCCTCCAATGTCAAATTGGCTTAGTCATTAAGTTGAAGATTGCTTTTGCCCAATCTCTTCCCCATCATGTTGTACCAAACACACATTGAATTCAGACCGTATTCGAATTTATTGGTTTTTCATTTATGGTAACCTTTTGCCCAATCTCTTCCCCATCATGTTGTACCAAACACACATTGAATTTAGATTGTATTCGAATTTATTGGTTTTTTGGTTATACCACTCTTGAAATATTTGATAAAAAAAAATGGCATCATGTATTGGTCATTGACAAATACAACAATTTACATGCTTTCTAAATCATGGATTCATCATATTACCATTTGTCGGAATTAACTTCCCCATGTAATAATAAACATGTCAACATTCCAAATCCATTTCATGTTTACGCCCCATGCTTGTGGCTTATTGGGTGTGTTAAACATATTGTATTCCCAATGTTGTGACATGGCCACTTAAAGATTAAATTGTTCGTATAAGCACCAATGAAATAGTGTTTTACATTGTGAACATCTCCTCCTTGCCACCATTAAAGTGATTAGGCATTATGGATGGTACATATGTTGACAAGTGCCCAATATCCATGCACCTTTTGGTCCAAATGGGGAACAATAATTGAAGCGTAGTTCGCTATTTTGCATGAAGGATTGAGGTGTGGGCCATAAGAGTTCCTTTGTTTTTTTTTATGCAGCAGTGACATTCAAATCAAACTCAGGATGTGTTCTTCATGTATGTTTACATTCTTTGGCATTTTTGATAAATTGTTAGGAATGTTAAACTATGTGAATTTGGTCACCTTTGGTTGTTATCAAAGGCCCAATTTAAATGGTAGGTCAATACTACTGACCCGGATTCCTTAATAACCAAAAGTTTCAATAGTCATTCGATGACCTACAAAAATCATTGATGTAAGGCCATTGAATGATGACCGAAAGAAGTTTGGTTGCCACTAAAATCGTAGTTTCAAATGGCAACTAAAGGCGACCAAACAAAGTTTAAGGTTTAAAGCACATGGTGACCAAAACTTTCAATTGTTAATTGTATAATTAACCAATTGGCAACTAAATTATTTTGGTTACCTTTAATCTTTAGGATCAATGATTGAATTTTTTTGGTGGGCGATTATCCAAACAACTTGGTGGTGACCAAAAAAATTCAACCACCATCTAAAAGTAATCTAATGGCCATGCATGGTTATTGCATGGGAACATCATGGGATGGCAACCAAAATTTTTCGATCCTTAAAATGTTTTAAGAGCCTTTAATTTTTGGGATATTTATAATTTTACCTATATAAAGGGCTATAATTTTTATTTTTCCTCACTTTCTTTTCAACATGTATGACGCGCAACACTTTAAAAATAGGTGGGGAAGGACTCCATGCATTATATCTTATTATTTTTGTGATTTTAATTTTTTTGCAAAACAAAATATGTCAAGCAATCAAATTGAGGGAAAGATAATCAAGTAGGCTTGCATATGGGACGATCACAACATCATAAATTGGGACTATGAAAGGGGCAAATGTCATATTTTTTCTAGGCCAAGAAGAAGAAAAATATGATATTTCTAGGTCACTAGAGGACTTATTGTACAAGAACATACCATTAACATTATATGTCAAAACTAAGAATGTAATTGAAAATATAATGGACAAGGAGAATGTTCATAGTTTGGGATCACAATAGCATGAATGTCATATATCTTCCATGTGCATTTGAAGGAGTTTATATTTTAAATGTTTCAAATTTGCTTGAAACCTTGTTAGACAAAGACATCCTAAGGAAACTTCATGTTTACAACACACGACGATTTCAACTATTGATAATTTATTGTTAGATTTCATTTTTTGATAGATATTGTAACCAATGTAGTTCGAATCAATTTAAAAACTTTTTTTTTTGTAATTTCTCATTCTCTTTTGATTTCAATAATTATAACTTAAAACGTAAAAAAACAAAGGGGGTGGGGAGGATTGATTTTACCCCTTAAGATACAAACACAAAAGTAATTTTGCTACCTCTTTTCATGGTCACCTAAACACACTTTGACACCAAACAATTTGTCTTGTTCACGATACACAACATTCACACATGAACAATTTATTTCTTAACACAAAGAATTCTCCCCTATTCCCAAATATGCAAAATCCACATTATAAAAATGAATTCAAAAAAATTCTCGTACCCCCCAAACACAAAAAAAATCATAAAGTTCTACCACCAAACAACCATGCCCATTTGCAAGACAAAGCTCAACCCGTTAGTTCATTTCTACCTTTATTTCCCAACCTTTTTCTTCAATTCACCCTCTTTTTCTCCTTCTATCTACCAAGCCCAAGGTTGTAAGCTTTTTTGAATTAACCCCATAAATTTGGACTTATGTATACTTTGGAGCATAAGGAGACAAAAAGACCAAGTGTGCAAATATAAGACATGGGATCAAAGATCAATGACTTTCAATTTTAGTAAGTTTTCGATTTTGACTACTATTATTTTCTTTTGTCATGCATCCATCCATTCTTCTACCACTCACACCCA
>Ga0209208_10012838_pt1 | contig 10544 bp, 6 predicted proteins | sample S1TSphfallax_3_FD_187694 | JGI IMG/M metagenome (GOLD analysis project Ga0209208, IMG submission 187694) | Host-associated microbial communities from peat moss isolated from Minnesota, USA - S1T2_Fd - Sphagnum fallax MG (SPAdes) (version 2) | ecosystem: Host-associated > Plants > Peat moss >... | reverse complement strand
TTGATCTTGACTTTTATGTCTTTCTTACCATACAAGCTCTGAGAACCATGATGACAAAGGTGTGCCACTCACTAAGGCTACTAAATCCTCACAAAGCTGTAGCAGAGCCAAGGCTGAAATTTTCAACCAGGCTTTCCAGATTTAGAATCCTTGTGTTGGTTAGAGTGATTGAATTTTTTTACCATGGTACTTGGCATTACTTTTTATAAAATATGTGCTGTGATACCCGGCGGGTACCAGTGTGTGTCTGTATGTTTTTCTTTCACCAATTTTGTGATGTTGTCACACTGACAATCATCCACAAGGAGATTTAGCCACGGATGGCTGAGAGTTGAAAAAAAATTCTTTAGGAATCTCTTTGGCCATTCTTTTACTATGGGCAATTCGACCTTTTGGTGAAGAGGCTCTTGTTTACAAATGGCAACCAAGGAATTTGTGTCTTATTCCAAATAATGCCCAACATAAAGGCCGAATTCTTTTAACCTTGGGTATTCCAAGTACCTATATGTTGGGAATGCCCTGGGTCCAAAGAAGTTACTAAAAGGCCATTTAATAAATCTGGTTTTTCTTTTTTCCCTTACATTGAAATGGACAAAACCACAAAGTTTTACCTCACACAATGTGTCTCATGAGCCATTTCAGTGAAATCCTTTCAAAACATCTCTTAATATGACATCTCATGAGTGATTTTGTTACTTTTCATCATTAATTATTGTGAGATTTTTTTTAGGATGCTCCCAATTGATGTTAAATCATAAAATTGATAAGAGAAAAGAAACAAAAATTGATGCATTTGTGATTGTTGAGTCATATAATTTTTATTACTTTCTAAATAAAATTTTGATAAAATAGACCCTAACAAATAAAAGACACCATTTAAATCTTGTAACATTCATAAAAAATCTATAAAATATCCTCAGAGGACACTAGTAAAAACAATTAGAAAATACGTGAGTTAAAATATAAGGTGCAATATTTTGGTTGTTGGGTAAAAAAATAAATTAATAAGTTAAAAAATAGGGTACATTTTATTTAAATAATTAATTTAACTATGATACAAAATACATAATAATATGCAATAGTAAATTAAAATTAAATAATAATAAGATGATAAAAAATAGGTTGAACAATCATCTAATACCCCTCAAAATGGCCGTTTGACACATGTAAATTCCAAACTTTACGCTAAGTGTCCCTGAAAAAATAACATAGCATGGGTGAAATTACAATTTAAAAAAATAAAACCATGCGTGTGCAGCCTTTTATAAGCTGATTTGCTTTTGGACTATGTAATTGACCGAGCAGGCTGGTTACGGGACATAACCAGTAGTAGGGGGCATCAAGATGACAATTCCCTTTGTCATCTTCTACAAGGCGCCCAGAAAACGAGGTTCCATCCATGAGATCAACAGATTATGGGATTCACATCCATGAGCTCAGCAGGTTATGTCATATAACTGTTGTGTGGGTATCCAATCATGAGGCGACACGTCATCCAGACACGCCCTGCTATTGGTTATGAAGGACCAATAATTTTCATTGGCCATGATGATCTTCCAAGATCCGGCCTCTCCTCTCGAAGTGTTACCGATTGTGCAATCAGATAAGGTAGGACAAACCATGTGTGGCAGACGCGAACTGCTGTCGAGGCCGCAATTATACTGTCGGGGGGACGCGGTTGTGGGCAACGATTTCTGACGCGTTCGAATGTGACATGTTGAATTCAGACCTAAGTTCCTAAGAGCATCTCCACCAACGCTCAGTATGTGACCCTGCAAAACAAAGTTTGTCACATCCAAGCTTTAGTTACCAACTTTTTTCCAACTCCACCCATCAAATTGAAATTGGGACTGCAAGTAGGTGGGAGACTACTATTAGCAACCCACTTGGATCAATCAAACTATCTAGCCAATCAGAAACAGGGAGTAGTCAATAAATACGATTTGACTGTGTTTATTAGACTTTTCCAGGGCTCTTAGAGAGCTCTGGAAGCTCTATATGTGTTCAGAGTTGCAGCACTCTTCAAGTGGATTCACTGGATTCAACTATTGAACCTCATCCAAGATTTCCATTGCAGGGTCACATACTGAGAATCGTTGGAGATGCTCTTATATAACAATATATAATGACATGGTGGCCTGCACTTTACAATATATAGTTTGTCGATTGATCCAGTTGCACGCATTTCTAAAAGCTTTGGAGATCATAGCGTCCACTTTTGCATTGAACTGTCAAATGTTGTGTTCAAAAAAATTCTTACCAGAGTACCAGAATTCCAGGGCGAGATCAGTTGCCTAGAGAGCTAAGGAATTTTGGAGATCATCAACTGATGTTCTAAGTTCTTGCAGTGGATCGACGGTACGTTATTATATAGGCCGACATTGCAATTACAGTCAGAATTTCTCCACAAATTACAGTGCAGACACCGATGTTTAGAGTCTTGAATGCATAGTTGAGAGTAGAGTAGTGTAGTTGGTCGGTTTACAGTTTTCAGAAGAGAACTGGTTCCATTCGCAACCCTAGGGAGTTCCACTGTCATTCTTCGTAGATGAAAGGTATCACGAGAGAAGGAATTTCCATGGAGACTTTCAAAAGATCTGGTCGATTATCCGGTGGGACTGGAGCTGCAAGGAGAAATTTGGCGTATAGAAGTTGGATTGTTGCTGTACTGATCACATTTATTCAGCTGCTACTGTTTGTACAGTCATCTCAAGCGTCGAGAAGTCTGTCGCGTCATGATCGAGATTTGAAACGATTACAACCTTATTTGTACCCGAGCAGCAACAGCAGTGGACCAGCTCGAGCAGCTAGACATGGCCCTGCTGTGAAGTCATTCCAACTCTCAGATAGAAGCTGGGTAGATTGCGTCCCGGTGGAACACCAAATTGCAGCCCATCACCCTGCTCTCAAGAAGCACATCATCCACATGGTACCATCGTCTGACCTTTTGCATTTACAAGAAGTTGATGTTTCTTCAGCACCGGTGGATCATGATCGGCTGCACCCACAAGCCTTTGCCAGGGAGCACGGGGGATGTCCTGAAGGTTCCATCCCAGTGCAACGAAGCGAACCAGAACAGATTGCTTTCAGAAAACACCACCGGCCGGAAGATGATTATTCACGTCCAGACACTTTGGGTGCACCTGCACATGAATATGCTATCATCTCAATGGCAAGGGAAGTGGGAGCATACAAAGGACAGGGAACAACTCTCAGCGTGAACGACCCGATCATTGGAGATCCAGACTCTGAGTTCAGTCTTTCACAGGTGTGGGTACTTGCTGGCTCTTATGCAAATGATGACCTCAACACTGCGGAAACTGGGTGGCACGTATACCCGGCCTTGCATCCGTCCAACTCCCCTCTAGCTCCTCATCTCTTCATCTACTGGACAATGGATGCATACCAGGGCACGGGCTGCTACAATCTACATTGTGCAGGGTTTGTTCAGGTAAACCGCAATTGGGTACTAGGAGGAGTCCTGGCGCCATACACTACACTGGGTGAAAATGCAAACAGCGAATACGAGGTGCGGATTAGCATAGTTTACGACTCTCAGACCCCTGGCTGGTGGTTGAATGCCCAAGGCACATGGGTTGGGTACTGGCCTTCAGCGATTTACACCACTCTACAAACGGGTGCCGATCAGCTACAATGGGGCGGCGAAATAGCTCCGTCAGACAGGACAAATGGGCACACAACCACAGGGATGGGATCCGGTGCCTTTGCACAAAATGGATTCCCCGTTGCCGCTTACCACAAACAAGTCACATACGCCGACTACTCTGGCAAGTTCTATGAAGCCGATTTCAGCTACGCGGCTGTGACTGATGCCAATTGCTACAACCTTGAAGCAGGGAATAATCCCGGCTCTTCATCAGGAAGCTATTTCTATTTCGGTGGCCCGGGAGGACTCGATAACGACGCTTGTGCTCAGCAACTGTAGTGCAGTTTTACAACTACCCAAATCATCATGAATATGGCTTCCAATTAAGGAGCGCCAGACCCAACCAAAGGCCTCTAGGTTTTGATCCAACGGTCGGATTTGATTGAGGTCTGAAGCAGATAGTTGGCTATAGTTAGCTTAAATCCAGACCACACTTGTCCAATTTCGGATCTGATGCTCTCCTTGTTGTCTAGCCGTACGTTTGTGAAGTGAGGTCCCTCGGAGGTCATTTCCATTTAATTACAAACGCCATGTAAAAACATATAGGGTGCAACTTATTGAAAAAAATAAAAATTACAGTATTTAAATATTAAATAGTGTGCTCATAATCAGCGTTTTTTCTTTGGCAAAATTTCACATTGTGGCGACTGTGGGAAATTTGGTGTGACACGCCTCAAGAGTTTCAATCCCCAAAAATCTGATTTTGTAGCCAAAAACCAACAGCTCAAATAAAGCTTGTACCATCCCTCAGATTGAATTCCCATCTGTTGCCATTGGTGATGATGCATTGCACCCATCCGCACACAAACCCCCATCTATTCCGATCTTTCGCCTCTCACCTCTTGCACACAAACTCTTGTCACTTTCGTTATGCAAGTTGAGTGAGGGCCCTCGCCTGTTGTTCTACAAAATCAATAACCATATTCGCTGCCTAAAGCAACTAGGAAAACTGTGGGTACATCTATTGGTAGGATGAGTTCATGAAACAAAGTCACAAAATTCTGTAATAGCAGCGGGATTTCATCGGATGGATTGGATAGATCTTTGGAATATGAGGATCAAAATTAGGACAAATACTTAGGGCAAATCTGTGAGGCAATTAGATTTTGAATTTTTACATTACTTGTAGCTTACAATCGTTTGAACCTCTATGATGTTGAATGCAGATGCAGCACAATTGTAAGTGGAGGAGCAATGTGTTTGTGAGTTCTAGGTACATTCATTATGCATTGAAATGCCCATTTCTTCACAAATCTCCATTATGTTGTTGCATTTGAACTTTTGTTGTTCTCGGTCCATGACGAGATTGCACAATGATATAAAACAATTCTTCTTATAGCTCAAGTTTGTACAACATTTTATCTATGCAACATGCATTATTAAGAACTCTTTTTTGTTGCACTTTGAAATGCAAGCGAGTTTGCAATCTATAGCTTTCATTTGGGTCTTAAAAAGTTTTTCCATCCTTGTTTTGTTGTTGGTTCTTATGGCACCACTCCGACTGCCTCTTAATCTTAAGTTTTGTCTCCTTTTCTTTACCCTGACCTCTGCCCTAACCTCTATTAGAGGGAATAATGTAAAAAACATTGTCAATGCTAGAGCCTCTAAAGATGTCATCACATCTAAAATGCTAGCTTTGTCACTTTTGTCCTTTGCTTTGTCTACCACTCCCAATCCTTCTATCTTGAATTGTGATAACCCACCTAAAGTTCCTCCTTCTAATGTAGATCATGCAAAGCCTAATGAACCAAAGAAAATGAAATTGAAAAAGGCCGAAGGGGAAACCAATCAAGTTTACAAAGATAGGTGGGCTACTAGGTTTAGTTGGTCTAAATTTTTTTGTGAAATTGAGGGTAAGATGACAAGGGTAGCATAATTGAGTGTCTCACTATTGTGACAAAATAGTGTTTTTTTCTTAAATACCCTTTACTCAAATGCATACACGGTGAATAATATATCTTTAAATTTACTTATTGGGACTTCGATTTAGACTAACAATTTCATTATGAAAAGAAATGTGTGGTTATTTATTGATAAAAAAACTCATTTGTTAGTAGTGATGAACTTTTCAAATCAAAAAGTATGGATAGGTCGTTTGATTGGACCATCACAAAATGAAAAAAAAAACATTGATTCACATTTCAAATTTGTTATTGGGATTCAATATATGATGTAATACAAGATGATAAATTCATATGAGGAATCTTTTATTTGAAAAACTTTAACCATTTGATAGTTAAGGATTTTTGAATGGTTAAAATTTAACCATATTTTCATAAGTCAATTTTTTTGAAATTTTTGGATGAAGAAATATTCCTAAAAATTTTGTGGGTTTTTGTTTCAAGACTTCCAAATTCAAAAATCACATTAGGTACACTAAATACAAGTTCTCACATAGATTTGGGAAGGTTTGTAGGTGATTGAACATGTATTATTCAAATAATATAATAATAATATTCTAAAAAGTAAAAACCATGTCCATTGAATCATTTAAAAAAATCTCGTATGGATTTATAAAAAGTGTAATTTCTACCAATATTAAGACATTCAATCATGCATTCACCCACAACAATCGAATGTAAAATATGTTGTAAGATTGAGAAAAAAGATAAGTTTGGTGACAATGTTAGATTCTTTGATCAAACATTCAAGTCTTAGAAAATGTGTCCATGGTAGTAAGACCGGGAATCATAATTGGGCAGTACTTTATTAGTCCTTAGATAATGTTCATGTTAAAAATGAGAAATTATTTGGGACCACATGACATTTCAATGTTGTTGAACAATTGAAGGATGACAAATAATCAAAGAAAAAAAGAGGTGTAATTTGTTACATTGTGGCATCTCCTCAAACAAGGCCATTTAATGATGGATTTTGAGGAATTCAAACCTTTGTTCCATTCCCTCAAAATAGAAAACTATCCACAAAAACACTAAAGTGATTGCATAAGATGGATTATGGTTGAAATGATGCATGCCATTGTTTTGTGTGTTATGAAAGTTGGGTCTTGGCATATTATGGTGTCCATTTTTTGGTGTCATAAGGGTAGTTTGGGGGGGGTACCTTTAAGTTTGGTACAATATGTGTTGGGATATGATTGAAAATAATAGAAAAGACTCATTTAACTAATCTATAACATTTGAAAAATCAATTTTGAAATTTTGAAAAGAAAATGCAATCGTTTCATAATAAGGTGGACTTTTAAAATGGTGTAACATCTTTTGTCACAGTCCACAAAAATATTTATGGATTTTTATTACATAATAAACATGTGTGAAATGTTTATTTATTTTTCTTATTATGATTGTGAAGGTATTGTAATGTTAAAATAAGGGCTTACAAGTAAGTTTAATATTTTAATTTGTCAAGATTCTATTAAATCACCAATAGTTTATAAAATCCATGATTTATTAAAATGGAAAAATTGAAGATTGTTGTTTTGTAAAAAAATACATTATTACCCTGCATATCAAATGACCAATTATAAAAATTGAAAAAACCTATGTTTTTGCTTTTAACTTTTCCCCTAGCTTATCAAATCAAAACATGTGTCACAATTTAAAAACTTGTAAGTTTAAATTTTAAATATCCCACTTACCTCTTACTTTCAAATGGACAATTTTACATTGCCAAAACATTAAACATTTGAATTAAAATTTTGAAAAAAATAAAATTGTGGACTCCACATGTGCCACTTTTAATACCACCTTAGTGTGCCAAGACCCAATTGTGGTCGATAAATTTCCTTTTCTCATAGTGAACTATGATGAAGTGGCAACAATTGATAATTAAAGTTAGTTGTCAATTCATGTATATGTGATTGATGAGTAGAAGTGTGTTCCTCTATTGTTAAACTTGTGTAGGGTGGATGGAGCCACATCAAACAAGTTGATACAAATGATTGTATCTTCACTTGTTAAATATGGAGGTGTGAAGGAGGGCAACCTAGCTAAGAAAGTTATTTGTTTTGAGATTGACAAAGTGACTATCTTTCAAAGGTCAGAAACTAGTGTGACCAACTAACTCATGCAAAAACACATAACCTATTTTAGTGGTGTGCATTACATGGCACATTGCACAAACCTAATTCTTGCCATTCTAAATTCATTGAAGTTGGTGTGCAAGGTTGAATTTCTACTTGTCAATGTTTATAATTATTTCTCACATACCTTGAAATGTCATCTTGAACTTAGTAAATTGGCTAAACTTCTCTAATGCAAAGGGAACAAATTGCTAAAAAACATCAAAATGTAATGGATATCAATTTTGTCACCTTGCAAAAGGGGTTTTGCAGAGTACAAGTTGTTAGTTGTTAAAATGATTAAAGATTCTAACACATTAAAAGTGCAAAATCCAACTATGAACTCTTATGCAATGTCGAAACCATAGTAGGGTTGGCATGCATCTTGCCATGTCTAGAAACCATGCAAGGTTTGTCCAAGTTTACAAGGGGTGGTAGAGTTTCATTTTTTATTTCATTTATGCCCTAAAGTTGGATATAGTTTACCTCTTTAATATGTATTGTGACAATCAGCATAAGTATTCCCTTAAACACTTCCATTTATTTTTGGAATTCATTGAACACATCAATGATGTTTTGTGTTTAATTTGGTAGAAAAATAATGTTTTGTAAGTTGAATATGTTGTTTTTTGGTGGGAGGTAAATTGTACATGTTACACATTACTAATCCAACAACTAAGGTCAAAAGCATGGTGAATAAGGAAAATTGGTTTCAAGCTATGGGGTAGATGCAAGCTATAGTGGCTTAAAAACAACAAGAGTCCAAGTCCGAAAAGTTCATATAAATGGAAAATTAACATTATAATGGATAAAAACGTTAAAAACCAATGTTTAGTGGGCCCTATGTGGTGACTAATCAATTAATAATGCCCATATAAATTGCTACCCATTTTAAAAACTCTTTATTATACATGTTAAGGGAAAAAATTATCAATCAAACAAAAAATGACCAAGAATAGGACTTTTGAAAATATGGCCCAAATCTAGTCATTCAAAAGTCCATAGTTATTTGTTTATTTGTTTTAAATTTTTTTCAATTCATATATTGAGTCCCTTATAAAAAATATTGAGATGAAATCATAATAAAAAATACATTTGAATGTTAATGCAAAACCCATATTATAATCCATATGTCCATGTTAAAAGTCCATTACTATATGATTGGTGTATATTTATTGAATTTTTCCCCTTAATAATTTTCTTTTATTCAAGTTGGCAATCTTAATCCATAAATATTTTTGTCAAATTATTTTATAATGCATTTATGGCAATACTAAAAATTTTAATTTTTCAAACTAACTAGGTTTAATAAATTGGTTTTTTTACTAAAGGCCAAAGGCTTGAATGACAATGGGTATTTTTTCATTAATCAATTTGACTAGAGTGACCAATTTAAAAATTAGTCAAATTAGACACCTAATCAAATTGGTTAATGGCATAATCAATAAAATCACTCAATCTACACTAGAAGAAAACTATATATTTTCAACTAATGTTTGTAACTAAATTTTAGTCGTAAGAGACATTTTGCAACTAAAACCCTATTGTTGCCTAAGACAAATCACATGTGATAAATTAGTTGTAAATGACAAAAGGTATTGTATGAAAAAAAAGTCAACAAATACATTGCATCCTTTGACTACATTGTATACGTATTGTCACATGCGACTAAGATGCAACTATTTTAATAACAATTAAGGGCAAATGATGTGTTGCCATGTGTTTTAATATTTGATTATTTAAAATATCATTAATATTATTTTGAAATAATCTAGGACGTTCAATTTTAATACTTGGATGATCTTATATTATGACACATGGCCCAATGTAAGTATGCCACGTGGCATTAAGAAGAAAAATATTAAAATATAAATATTAAGTTGGTAGGTACCTAGGTAGGTACACAAATATGTGCCTACAAACCTAGGTTAAATACCTACTCATATAGGTAGGTACTTAGGTAGGTAGGTACATAGGTCAACCTAGGTGGGTAGGTCAAATTAAGTATTTACCTAGCTAGGTAAATAAGTAGTTTGGGAAGGTATGCACTTTTAAAATGTCCATATTTTGTTTTTTTTTTTTTTGGGTTGACCTTTTTTATTAGTTCATCCCATGTGCACAAATTTTTTAATGTGAAATTAGATGACCACACCCCCTTGTTCATATAGTGTTCAAAATAAGAATGAAGAACAAACAATATGGGATAAGTTTTGAAGTTCCAACTTCCTCACAAACTAAATTGTAATTTCCAAAACTTTTTTCATGCCTTACTTTTTTAGTTTTTAAATTTCTAAACAATTCAACTGCTAGATATTAGATAATCATTTAATTAATAATGATTAAATTTACATGAATTTAAATTATAAATTACACACTACAAATATTCAGTATTCAATATCAATTACTTAAATAAGTAATAAGTTCTTAATATTTAACAAACTAACTATCTAGTAACTCACAAATAATTAAATATTTAAGATATTTACAAATATTTTATTACTTTTTAAAATATGTTCGAATTATATATAATACAATTAATGTAAAACTAATTTAATGATTATAATTTTAAAAATAACTATTTAAAATATTTATGTTAAAATTATAAGTAATGGATTAACAATTACTATTAGAAAGTAAATTGTTACATGAATTTTTTTAAAACTTTATTCAATTAATTACATTACTTATTGTATAATTACATTTAGTTTGTAAAAATAATTATAGGTCAAATAATTTTTTTCTTTTGCTAATTATTAACTATAAATAAAATAATTTGCTAAACATAATGTTAATTTTCATAATTACTTTAAAATTACTGTAAAATACTTATCATAGATGATTAATCACAGAATTTAA
>Ga0209208_10012837_pt1 | contig 10544 bp, 13 predicted proteins | sample S1TSphfallax_3_FD_187694 | JGI IMG/M metagenome (GOLD analysis project Ga0209208, IMG submission 187694) | Host-associated microbial communities from peat moss isolated from Minnesota, USA - S1T2_Fd - Sphagnum fallax MG (SPAdes) (version 2) | ecosystem: Host-associated > Plants > Peat moss >... | reverse complement strand
ATATAAAAATTTAAGATTAAAAAAAAAAAACACAACGTGTTTTTTTTCTTTTGAAACCCTAATTATTTATTTTAAACCAATGTCATGGTTATTGGTTGTTGTTAGATGCACTTATTGATGTCGTTTAAGTAATGATTAAGATATGAACACAATTTGTATTAATACATTCAAAGAAAACACAATAATTCGATGAAAATCGAGATATAATTTGTCAATGGAACATGAAGATGTTAAAAACCCATTTTTATTTTTTCTTATTAAAATTTGGGGGAAAAATGCTCAAAATAATACCATTGCATTTTACATTGGACCCATGTTTCAAAGGGTTTATGTAGGTGGCACAATATATTAGAAGGACAAAGCTATTGAAGTTGTAGATTGATTTGATTAATATGTTTTTAATGTTTTTAAAAATTTTGTGTTTAGAAACATTTGAACCCTAAAACCATCAATTGAAAAGATTCTTCTCACAAAACATTAAGTCCTAAATGATGAATGTTGTTACATGGCGATGAATGAAATGATGGAAAATTTGTTTTATTTTTTTTGTTAAAGACAAATTCTTGCAATTTATAATCAAAAAAAAATGTTTGAAGATGAATACAAAACTCCTTGCATGTGGTGAAATGAATAGAACATGTATCCTTAGGGTTTAGGGTTTATATTTGATACCTCACATATTTTTGAGTTGATAAATTTAAACTAAAAGTCAAAAATATTTTCAACATTGTAAATCAACAAACTTCACATATATGTGAAAAAAAAAGACCTTCAAACCAAGTGGAATACAACTAGGTCCATGAGGTTATGGTCCAAACTAGGTCTATGCCCAAATTGGAAGAAGTTAACAAGAGATTTATTTCATATCCTTCCTCATAAACAAGAAAAAATAGGGACATGTGTTCCTTTTTCATTTTCAAAATTTGCATTAATTTATATGTCTTGGGTTATATTAAAATATTATTTTTCATACATAAAACACTTTTTGTTGAAAGCATTACTTTGACATAACGCTAGAAAAATGTGGAAAATATTGGATTGTTGTAAAACTTGAAAATCTAATTGATTGTTATGAAAAATTAAGTAAATGGTGTTTGTGTTGGTTCCATGTAGAGATTTCTTTTGATATGGAGTCCATTTACTTAATGAAATGGAAGTTTAAAATTGTAACAATTAATTGAACAAATGTTATACCATTTGCACCAAATTGAATTTAAGTTCATTTGAACCAAAATGTTCCTTCAATCTTCTACAACGAACCATAAACACAACACTTTTGATTGGGCTTTTTATATTTGATAAAGTTCATGTGTGTATCACAACTTCTATTGCTTACAAAATATCATACAAAGTTTAGATTCTCTTGCCAAAATGGGCTTAATAAAAACCCTAGCTATGTCACATCATCCACATTTTATAACTTACAAAACCATATTTGACTTTAATCAAATTTAGTATTTTTAATCAAATTTTAAGCAAACCCTAATTATGTTTTTAGTAAAATCTTTATAGTTTTTTAATCAATTTAAATATCTTTCGTAGATTCCCATAAAATGTAGTAGCTAACATGGTTGATTTTTAGGGGGATTTGTAATGTTTTTGATAATAAGTTCCTTCATTGAGTGTGTTCCTTATGACTTAGTTAATTTGATTCTTGAAACATAGTTGATTTCAAAGGCCTTTTGTAGTGTGTAAGTAAATAAGTGCCTTCATTAACATAAAATTTCAATGAGTTGTTAGTTTCATTGAAATTTGAAACATGACTCTCATTGATGTAAGTTGTAAGTGCCTTCATTGTAAGTTCATTTTGAATGGTTTTGTGTTACATTCATTGAAGAAAAGCTCAAATACTTGTTTCTCGTCTCTCTTGTCAACTTAAATAAATGACCTTATTAGGTTTATAATTGGAAAAAGTTCATCGATCGGGGGCTTTTGCTTTTAAACCAACTCTTAAGTTCATGTAATTGATCAATTCTATTTAAAACCCAAACTAAAGAATCACTCTTTGAAACATAACAACTAGTGGATTATAGCTAGATAGGAGGTTTTTTTATCAAAAATTGGGTTTAGGGTTTAGGGTCAAATACCTAACTAAGTTTTTCTTAAAAAATTGACTTGTAAAATCATCTTTTGGATATTCCAAACCCTTGAAACCAACTAAGTTCTTTACAAAAAAACAAAAATAAAATTAAAGACCTTGAACCAACCAACTCTAAAGGGTGTGTTCACACTTGATTGGTTTTAGGGATTCTAGTGTTGAGTTCCCCTAACATCATGTTTACTCATTTAGGAGTTAAAACCTACTTACCATGAAGATTTTTTATGTTAAAGCTAACATTCACTTAACATTAAGCTAATTGTGTGTGGGCCCTTATTTTCTTCTAAAAGCCTATCCAATGCTAAGTTGGAGGGATCTTTTATAGAGCAAAGTATTAGCACTATTCCCGTGTACTAAGGAGACTATGAAAATTTTAATTAGTAAATAGAAAGGACGCCGAGCTTTTTGTTGGTTGGTGTTGAGAAGAAAGGATGGTGTGGGGGGAGGGGGGGGGAAAGGGGCTTAAAATAATTTTTTTGGCTTTGGGGCATATGTAATGTTAGAGAAAGGAAGGTCTTGAGTCTTGACCCTTTCCATGACCTTGGGTTGGGGTAGAAATATATATATTCCAAGGCAATGGGCAAATAATAATTGGATGGCCTTGACCCTTTCAATGACTTGGGTTAGTAAAAAACATAAAAAAATAAAAAATAAAAAAATAAAACAATAAAATAAAATAAAATAAAATAAAATAAAATAATATATGCAAAAAAGATGGGCCCTAGGGAAGAAGGCCTTGACTTGTTCCTTGACCTGTGGTTAACTCTAACGAAACCCCGTTCTCGTTCTGCGCGGCAATAGGAATCGTATATGTGTGCGCGAAATACAGGAACCGTATGTATGTATTTACGCGTAGTACCGCGAATCGTATATACATGTGTGTATTCATACCCAGTGCCCGGATCGTATGTGTGTACGTCTCCCACGCAATGCCATGACCGTAGATTCGTATTCATACGCAACGCCCAGGATCGTATGTCTGTATGCCGAGCGATGCCCGGACCGTATCCCGCCCGTCTGTGTGTACGCGCGGCGATGCGAGTGTGTCTCTTTCTCTCGCGAGTCCTGATCACTCTCTTGCGCTCTGATTTTGGGAAAGAATTTGAGCGCATTGTGGATCGACAACAAGATCGCAGGTGCAAAGATTTTAAGCTGAGAAATTCTTAGCAGCAGATTCTTTTTCTTCTTCTTCAGTCGACAGGAGAACACAAGATAAGAGAGGAGGAGGAGGAGGTGGAGGAGGTTGAAGAGGAGGCGGTCGTCGTGAAGTATTTTTCTGGGGTATGTCAAGAGCAAGGAGGAAGGAAATATGCGGCGGAAGGGGGAGGAGGAAAGAAGAAGAAGAGGAAGAAGAAGAAATACGCCACCATTACCACCAGCCACAATCTCTTCTTCTACTGCTGTTGTACTCTGATTTTAACGCTGCTTTTTCCTCCATCCTTTGTCTTCTTGCATCATCATGGGATGCTTCAACTCGAAAGGATATGATGACGATATTCCCCAGCATGCAACAGCAAGAAGTGATAACAAATACCTGATTGGCAGCCATGACACAGACGCTTGGGGACCTCCGGTTCCGTTGCGAAGCGCAAGCACGCACAAGTCTGGACAACTACTACTACAAGAACAACATAAGAGAGGCATCAGCACCACCACAATTGCCAACAAGGTGAAGAAGATCACCACCACCACCACCCCAGCATCAATTCAACGTTCAAAGAGCGGGTCAGAAGTTCCCGCTGCAACAAACCCTAAACCCAGACTAGCAGCTCCCAATGCTGCCATCATCGATGGTGAGGACCAACAAGAAGAAGCAGGGAACAAGCCTGCAGTAGGATTTGTACCCAAGGTGAAGACAACGCACAATAGGTCATCAAAATCAGGTATCCTCTACCAAAACACGCCATATTCCAACACACATGCTGATGGCATCCCGGCGCTGAGTGAATTGGACCTTGATGTGGATGATGATGCTCTTCTTCTTCCCATTGGCAGCAGTCCATTTGATCTGCAGACCAATGGCTCCCGCCAGGTTCGAGTTCTGGCAGGGAGTTTTGATCTTCACTATTCAGTGTTGACACAGAGAGGGTACTATCCAGAAGCGCTTGAGAAAGCAAACCAGGACAGTTTTTGTGTCCGCTCAGAGTTTGGTGGTGATCCCAGCACTCATTTCTTCGGAGTCTTTGATGGGCATGGTGAATTCGGTGCACATTGCTCACAGTTTGTGAAGAAGCATCTGTGTGAGAATTTGCTCAAGGATCCACATTACCCTACTGATGTGGTCCAGGCTTATCACTCCTCCTTCTTGGCCACCAATGCCCAGTTGCATCGCTACAATAAGGTGGATGATTCAATGAGTGGGACCACAGCAATCACGGTTCTGGTCAGAGGCCGTAAATCTATGTTGCAAATGTTGGGGATTCACGTGCAGTCTTGGCTGTGAGAAGAGGGAAGAAGCTCATAGCTAAGGACATTTCGAGTGATCAGACGCCGTACCGTGCAGATGAATGCGCTCGGGTAAAATTGTCTGGTGCTCGTGTTATGACTCTGGATCAGCTTGAGGGCTTAAAGGACCCTAATGTGCAATGCTGGGGAGGGGAGGGCCATGATGATGGTGATCCACCACGCTTATGGGTGGCCAATGGCATGTATCCAGGGACAGCCTTCACTCGCAGCATTGGTGACAGCGTGGCTGAACAAATTGGTGTTTCAGCAGTCCCTGAAGTTTTGGTTGTGGAACTTCGAAGAAAGCATTCCTTCTTTGTGATTGCTAGTGATGGGGTTTTTGAGTTTCTCTCAAGCCAGGCTGTTGTTGACATGGTGAGAAAGATTGTTTTCAACAAATGTACACCCACACCCAGTTTTTTTTTGCCCCCATAGATTATTCTGTCAGAATGCTCTCATTTTATTCTTTTTCACATCCTCTTCAGTCCTGATTTCACCAAAATTTCACCCTAACTGGAGCTTTTTTTCCAATTGTCAGTATTGAAGAAAACTGTAAGTGTGATGGAGTTGCCACTGTGACTATACCTTTCTTGACTGTGGGGGGCTTGTACATTGGAGGCAGGTGGCCAGATATAAGAATCCAAAGGACGCATGTGCAGCAGTTGTGGCAGAAGCATATAGGCTATGGCTGCAGTATGAAACCCGCACTGATGATATCACCATCATTGTTGTCCATATTGACGGCCTTAAAGATGTACAAATTGGTGCCCTCTCTGCCTTCTCATTGAGCAAGAAGTCTTGGTTTAATCTAGAAGAGAAAAAATCCTGAGTGAGTATCTGACCTTCATTTGGCATCCAACAGATCAAAGCTGAAAGGTTGCAATTGACTGATATGGACCCACAACAGTTCATGCAAATTGTTCCATATGATGCTTCACCATTGGTAAATGGAGTGGAACTGCCCAAAAAGCAACGCCCAGCACGCATGCTGTCACGGGCGCGGTTGCGTGCAATTGAGGCTTCTTTGGACCGTGATACTCCATGGGTGCCATCAGAGCCACATGCCAAAACTCCTGGAGAGGAGGTAAGGCCCTCCCACCTTTTGTAGCATCTAGAATGGACCAGTGGTGTTGACCACACTCACTTGTGTCTTGTTAGTTTTGGGTTTTGCTGGAACTGACAGAATGACTCCTTCAAAGTTGCATTGTGAAGTTTTCTCTACGATCTCATAGATATGAATTGATGGTAATGGCCATTTTGTTCAAGTGCAGTTCTTTTGAACCCATTTTTGTCTTTAAAACATGTCAGGCACATATTGAAAGGGCAATGCAAGGGAATTTCTTGTTCCAAAGTTTGACAGAGGATCAACGCCACACTCTCTGTGGCTGCATGAAGAGGATGGATGTCTGTGCTGGAGACATCATCATCAAGCAGGTTACTTGTTAACATCACCACCTTGTCCATCAATGCTGCTGTGAGTGGTGCATATGTTGGCTTGCATTCAGAGGGTAGGTTTGTATCAAAGTTGCTAGCAATGGTGTGGACAGACATGACTAAAGTGACATTTTTATGGCGGCAGGGTTCAGAAGGGGATCTCTTCTACATTGTTGAAAGTGGCGAGTTTGAAGTGCTGGTGTCTCAGGTGTGGCTTATCAGGCCTGATGTATGCTTATCTTCATTCGTTCACTGAATCAGAAGTGTGTTGATTGCAAGGATTTTACCTTCAATGTACCAAGTCAGAATTAAACCACTTAGATGTGATGAGTGGTGAGCTACTCAGATTATGCATCTACATTGAAACTATTTCTGTGGAAACTTTTTCTAAAAACCTACAATCTCATTGGCAGCAGGATGAAGTATAGGAAGAGGTAGCCTTCAGAGTTGGAAGCACTGGGTTTTATCAGCTGCTTGTTTATAAGAGTGTTTTATGCGGTGTCAGGATGGGGCAAAAGGAGACAAGGATCTTGGTGCTGTTGTTCACCGATATGATGCCACTATGAGCCCTTGCTTTGGAGAGCTTGCACTCATGTATGTCCTAATTTTGTCTTCCCCAGTGAGGATCTCATTGCTGTTTGGCTGCAATCAATCCTGTGCCAAAGTTGCTTTTTGGGTTCCTTAATTGAATTCACAAAGGAGTGAATCCATGTTTGCTGTTCTGCTTGTAGGCTTAAAGGTACTGTTGATGTGCAAGACATTATTGAGTTCATCCTCGAGGTCTAGATGGTTTTTTCATAGTCTTTTTTGCATGCGTGGTTGAATGCTTGACGGAAAACATGTGCAGGTACACAAAACCAGGGCAGGCAACAGTGCGTGCAGTGACCGATGGCAGCTTGTGGACACTTGAGAGGGAGGCATTTCGTGGGGTCCTTCTCATGAGATTTTCAAACCGACCCTCATTGAAGTTCTTGCACTCTCTTGAGATTTTGTCCAAGCTCTCCCTGTCTCAGCTGCATTGCCTTGCAGATGCAGTCACTAAAGTGCCATTCACAGATGGTGAAACCATTGTAGAAAAGGTGATAATTTAGACATGCTTTGATTCCATGAATGAATGGCCATGTCAAAGATGAAATATTCTGTCTTTCACTGTATGTACGTTTAAATCACTGTCTCCTGCTCCATAAAACATTTTCTTGAAAGCACTTTGACATCTAACACTACCCAGTTTTCATTCTCCTCATGGACCTCTACTCTTTGCAGGATGAAAAGCTCGAAATGTTCTACATGGTTCAGAAAGGACATGTGAAAATTACATACCACAGCAATGCAAAGGAACTTTCACAGAAGGAGATGAGTTTGCCCAGGGGGAAATCAGAAAGATTAGTAAAGAAGGCCACAAGTGGAAGAGGAGCTGAGGATGCTGAAGAAGGGGAGCATGCAGTGAGGTACTTTGGTGAATGGGTGCTCTTGGACATGCCTCCTCAAGCTATAACAGTGGTTGCTTCTGGTGATGTTGAATGTTGGGCTATCTCCAGGGAGGCTTTTGAAGGAGCTGTTGGGCCCTTAAGTGTATTTTCCAAGCGTGAAAAACGGTAAATCATTTTTCAATCTCTGGGAAGCTGGGTTTGAACTGTCTATTGGGTACATAGCCAAACATCAATTTGTGTAGACCTAGTTTCACTGCTCTTTTTCAGAAAGATTAGCTGATATGCCTTTTACATTGCCATGTGAGCCTAGAACACACCATGCTGGAAGGATTAACTTAATGCACTCCAATGTACTATTTCGAGTATGTCCATTCTATTACTATGAGGAAGCACACCCTTCATAAACTGCAATATGCCTTCATCCCTCTTGTAGTAGTGAATGTAGCATGATATGCTTTTGGTTGATAGTTGGCATTTGAAGTAGAATGGGCCGAGTTTTGACTTTACTCTGAAATTTCTGGGGCCTTCATTGATACTTGTGTGCAGGCACAAGGAAAAAACATCAACTTTGAAAAAAAAGCAACTTATTGATGCCCGGGCATTTCGGAAAATCACTCTCAAGGATCTGGTCAGTTTTCTGATGTTTAGGGTGGTTCTCATAGTGACTGCACTTTTGCTCTTGTAAGCAGAGTAAGGTGCAGAGAGAGATTTGGTTTAGGATTTGAATTCTAGCAGTTTTGTATGTTCACTTGGCCAGCATAGAAGATTGTTGAATCATGGCCTGCCAGTCGTGAATGTGCTGTAGAGGACATGCTAAAAAACACTGAGAAGAATCTGACTGTGGAGTTTGTCTGTGGTCAGGACTGGCAGGAAACAGTGTACTTAACTGACTGTTGCGAGGTTGGTGTAGTGCTTTGTAAAAACACAGGTGAAAGCTTAAAACATGTCAAGCATTGATCTATGCTGAGTTTTTGAATAATACTGAGCATGCTGTAGTCATGGATATCCCATCGGGAGGCCTAAATGATTTTCCTTCCAATGATTTTGATGTGGAGAGAATTAATTCACTCAGATTTCATCTTTGATCGAAACTTATTATGAATGTGAATCCATTTGGGGTGAGCAGAGGAATTTGTGAGTATGAAGAGATTCCAACGGAAAAAAGTCCAAGGGCTGGGCCGAGAAAGTCAGGTCCTATTGGAAAGGTTCATTATACGAAGATTACAACCATCTCCTTTTGTACCACATCTCCTGGCCACCCTCAGTGATGATGACAGTGTTGCTCTGGTGCTGAACTGTGTGCTGGCTGGGCCCTTAGCCCTCCTCCTCCATTGTCCACTTGATGAAGTTTCAGCTCGTTATATGGCTGCTTCTGTTGTGCTTGCAATTGAGCTTCTTCACAAGGTGAGCTCATCCCTCTATCTGCTGTACAGTTTAAACTAGAATTTTGCTTTGACAGCAGGCTTATTTGTGAGGAGCCCAGTGTCAAATTGATTTGCATGTGATTTGCACAAAAACTAAACAAGGGAGCTGAAGATATCATGACATTGAACTGTGTTAGGATGGAGTGGCATACCGTGGCATCTCACCTGACGTGCTCATGGTTGACCGTAAAGGTCGACTCCAGGTTGGTACATTCTCTAGCTAGATTTTCACCTTTTCTGTGCATGCACAAGTGGAGCTTGAATTCCTGTGTAGCCATTCTTCACCATCTTGCAGCTTGTATGCACAATCTTTCTTTAGCTTTGGCCAATTGTTGACATGGGTGTAGTCTGCATTGTGGGGATCCCATTCACTGGTGCAGGGCTAACAATTTATTTTTACTTTGACAGCTTGTTGATTTCCGATTTGCAAAGGAGATGTCCAATGAGCGAACTTTCACTATTTGTGGCATGGCAGATTTTCTGGCTCCAGAAATCATCAAGGGGCAGGGGCATAGCCTAGCAGCTGACTGGTATGCACTCTCTTACATGAATGTTTTCATTTTACAGTACTCATGATAGCTCTTCAGTGCATAGCTTTGCAGGGGGGTGAAAGATGTGATGCTAAGTGTGATGCTGTATGTGTGGTGTCATCATATAGGTGGGCTGTGGGAGTACTACTCTTCTTCATGCTCCAAAACGAGCTCCCATTTGGGTCCTGGCGGGATAATGAGCTTGACATTTTTGCAAAAATAGCTCGCCGTCAGCTCGTGTTCCCTTCCAGCTTGAGTGGCAAAGTTGTTGACCTCATTGACAAGGTATGAAGCATTTTGAATGATGGAGCACATTAGGTACCCAACAGGGACTCCTTGTGTATGTTTCATACCATACAGAGCTTCATGTCAATTGTCTTTAGAAAATACCACTGACGCTCAGTCCGCTTAACCTTTTGCAAGGAGGCCTAATTCTTTTCCATTAGAGAGCATTACAACAATCCAGGGATCTCAGCCATCCTGCTTTGAAAGGTGGATTTTCACATTGTCTAAGTGGAATCCATCTGATAGGAAGTCTGCTCTTCAACACTCTTGACCTTCCACATGGGTAATTGACATGGTGAAGACCATGATTGGTGTGTTTGTGATGCTGTGATAAAAATGCAGCTGCTGGTGGTAGATGAGAGTAAAAGGCTTGGGTGCGGAAGCCAGGGTGTGGATGAGATAAAGGATCATCCATGGTTCAATGGTGTCGATTGGGATGCACTACTCGATTGCCGTGTGGAGCCTCCTTTGGAAATTTGTACACGCCTCGAGAACGCTCTACGGTTTGAACATACTTCTGATTCTCCTCAAGTGCTCAACTCTCAACAGGAAGATACAGCTAATACACTCTGGCTTGATGGCTGGTAACACAACTAAAACTGCCCAGCATCAATTCTTCTCACATGCTCAGTGGGGAGGTGCTTGTAATGTCAGTTCACACACACATACACAGTCTCATTACTGAGTCTTATTTGTGTCATTTCCCAGAATTTTTTCCTTGTAATCAAATAGCAATTGGTAATTCTGTAGACTAGTAATGTGGTCAAATTGACCACTTTCTTAAAACGCAGAGGAGGTTCCTGGATATTGACAGATGATTGAGCAGGTTTCACACGCACCGACACAGACCTTTAGCATACACCAAAGGACCATGCAATGAACTGCATCTCTCCAGGTA
>Ga0209208_10012835_pt1 | contig 10545 bp, 12 predicted proteins | sample S1TSphfallax_3_FD_187694 | JGI IMG/M metagenome (GOLD analysis project Ga0209208, IMG submission 187694) | Host-associated microbial communities from peat moss isolated from Minnesota, USA - S1T2_Fd - Sphagnum fallax MG (SPAdes) (version 2) | ecosystem: Host-associated > Plants > Peat moss >... | reverse complement strand
ATGCTAGCTAATTTAGCATATGCTTTCAAATGAGGTCCATCATCAAGAATGTTCATTGTATCAAAATATCATTGTTTCTACATTTATAGCATTGTGACTACACTAATTGTAAAGTCAAGGCTACTATTGCAAAATGATTGACTTAGTTCATTTTGACTAACATGAAAATTAAATGTGTCTTTTGTAACTAACTTTGATTTTTTATTGAATGAAATCAAACACAATCAGGTACACATGGTCAATGTGCATGGACTTTAGAGCTTTACTTGTGATTAAAATACGCTTTTCAAATTGCACCATGGAATAACATGTTTCATATATGTGCCTACCACATATGTGCATTGAAATCAAACACTTATATTAAAATTTGAGATTAATTATTTAAATTTATGATAATACTATGATTTTCAAATTCTTAGAAGGTTGACTAACATGTAAACAAAATCAACTCTTTTTCACACTCTTTTTTAAAGCCATTGATTTATTTTTTAAATATTGGAACTAAATTTATGATGTATGTAAATATAAATAATTTAATTAAATATTAATTTTATGAAATTATATAATCAATTTTATATTTACATTAATCCAACTAATATTAATTTTCAAGAAAAATAATTAAATAAATTTTAATTTGATTATATACTTTCACAAATGAAATTAACCACATATTGATATTCTAGAATATTCAATTAATAAAAAATATTATACTTAAATCATAACTTAAAGCCCAATTAAAAATATCTAAATCATGTATTATTTTGACATTTGGAAATTTTTGTTACATGAAGAAATTAAATAAATGTGAATATTTTATTTAATTTAAAATAACATTTGAGTTTATAAACCCAAAAATAATTCTAATTCTTGGAAATAATATTTTTAAATAATGTAATCCATTTACATTTTTTTAATTAAAAATTTCAATGTATTCAAGAACTAAAAAAATGAATAGAATTTAATAATGAAATTTTTAAAATGTGAAATTTTATTATCAAAATAAATAAGAAGATTTAATGCATGAGATTTGAAAAAATATGTCTTTTGTGCTGATAATCATTGTGAGAAAATTATGCCCATTGCAATTAGGCTATCTAGTTGTAACTTAGTTCTATCAAACATTTTTTAGTTGTAATCTAATTTTATTAGACATTTTTTAATTGCAATGGACAAGTTGCAAGGGATATAGTTTTCTCATAATAAATATTTGTCAACACATGAAATGGTGGTTGAATGTTCAAGGTTTTGCATTATGTCTAAAGAATTGAATGTTCAAATTTCACTTCAAACGTATCTTATAGTTATGACTTATATGATTAAAAATAGTCGTGTGGAGGCATATGTATATGTTTATTTATTTATTCACGCATATATAAAATCAAATGATGAATATGGGTCTAGCCACCCATCAAAAATATTGCCATCCATCAATAGTGTGGCAAATTTTTTTATTTAAAAAAAATGTATATTCACATCTATATTGTGAGTCTAGGCAAAGGTGTGGCAACCTCACCACATTCCAACCAACAAAAACTTGTATCATTTACAAACTTTGTTTTTAAAAATAGTTTTTCCAAATCATGGGTTTAACACACTTTGACCATCTATCCATCAATAATTTGGCAAATTTTTTAAAAATTATATAGATAAAAAGAAATTAGTATAAAATATTTCTAAAAAAGTTTGACAATGTCAATTAACACTACCTAGAACTTGAGTTAATTTAGTAAACACTCAATTATCATGCACTTAGTCAAGTTTATGCCATAAAGAATTAGTCCAATCTAATTAGACCCAAAATTGTCAATAATGTTTGATATGATTAAATGTTTAATTCAAAATTAATATATAAACCATGATTTGTGATAATGTTTATGTTGTTCAATCATCAAACAAACTCTTATGAATGAAAGCATGGACAACAAATATAAAAAATCCAAGAATTTGTTGGCAACATTGCATTTTAATTAAACCTATGGATGCACATATATTGGTGAAAAACCCCATGCAACATTCACAATCATTTACAAATGGTTCTCACCCTGTTTATATATAATCAAATCTCACAATAGGCCCATTGTTTAATTTTTAAATGCATAGGATGAAGATATTTCATTGAAGTCAACGGTATAAGCCTAGGCATTTCAAATATGATCCACAACATGTAGGGTGGAACAATTGGTGTCAATAATTGCATGTTTTAATATGCATTTAAGTGCATTTTTAAAATACAAATATAAGAAACTAGGTGCCATGTTCCTACTTCAAATATATGAAAATATGATGAAAGTACAATTGTAATTGGATATTTTAAATTTTCAAATGGATAGAGCACCAATATGTATCAATGTGTTTAAAAAAACTTCATACATAATCAAGATTTTCATATGAAAATATGTAAATTTTTGAAAACCCAATTTGTTTAAAACATATTTTTTGTCCATTTTTCTTATATTAAAATTCTTCACATTTTTTGTGTAGCTTACCATAAACTCAATGGAGTGCACCATTGTGTCATAATGAAAATTAAAGAAGTTTTGAATAGGCTTTTTCATGTTTATGCCATAAATGTGACTATAGCTACATGTGTGATTACTTTTTTGGCATATTTTACCATGTTTTCACTCGAGGCAATTTTTTTTCCATTGTTGTGCTATGAATTTGAGTTTTGATGCAAAGTCACCTTTACTTTGGTGGAAGGAACACATCATATTGTATCTAAATATGCCTTTCTTGCTAGATAGATCTTGGGAATCTTTGCTTCACAATCAAATTTTTTTAAAAAAATCTATGGTTGGAATCTTGACTTGTTTGCATTGTTGTAAACTTTGGCTCACAAACTTGAGTGCTTTGATCATGATATACAAAAATTGGCCAAAAGATGCACGAGTCAAAGATGCGTGGTCAAAACCTTTTTAAAGCCCATTAAGCAAAATTGGACCAATTTGACTACTTTGAAAAGGATTTGTAATTGCCATATTATATTCCTTGTAGATTGCATGGATTTGATTTAAACTTTTTTTTACTAGAAAAAATTCTACCAAGATTCTACCTTCATGTTAGCTTGTGTGTCAAACTTCAAACTATTTGGATTTTAACAAATGGTTTCAATTTTCAATCAAGTTTCAACTTAAGACCATGTATGCATCATGTGATGTACCACAAGCTTTTGATATTTAGTAATTGACATCATTATCATGTTAGTTGTGTTTGTGCATGATTCAAGGTGCAATTGGTGCCAATGTTTATTGTTTGTTCATTTGTGTTAATTCAATTGTGAAATATATATGTTAGCCATGTTTAAGGTTTCAAGTTTTTCTAACTATCATGAAAATGTACTGGAATTATAGTTGATACTTTGATGGTATCAACTTTTTCAAAACAAGATTTGTACCAAATTTATATGCAATTTCATGATTTAGGTTTTGATACCAATTTCATATCTAGTCTAGGCACTTCAAATACATACCTAGACCAAATTCATACCCCCCTTCCATGATACTAGACATACTAGGACCAATGTGTTATGTGTAAAACTCCAAGACCCACACAACCCTCTCATGTACCTTGATGTTTAACACCAAAGACAAGCTTTTTGTTGGCTTGCCCAAATTGAATAAACTTTGCTTCCATGTAGGGTTTGAGATCTAATTTTGACTCAAACTAGGAATTAATTTGTAGGTGATGGTTGGAGACCTAGGTATATTCTTTAGGTTTTTTTTTTTCCAAAATTACCTAATCATGTTATTGGGTTCTATTGTCTCTTATGATTAAGCTTGAACCCATTTTCATTGGAACTTGGACCAATGTGCAAGGAATAGTTGCTGGAGACGTAACTAACTATACTCTCTAGATTGCTTTTTGATCAAATTCAACTTTGCATTGAAATTACGTAATCATGTTACATGGATTCCATCCTCTCCCATTATTTTGTTGGCCTTGCTTACCAAGGCAAGGATATTGTGTTCAAATTCATTATAGAGTATAGTAGCTTAAGGGATTTTGGCCCTCATGTAATAGGTCTATTTTTATACGAGGATTTTTGAAAGATAATATTTTGGCGTGAGTTGATACTTGAGATTAAGATATAGAGTTATAATATCTTCAAGGATTTTGGTTTCATTTAGAGGATTTTTGTGAAGATCATAATTTTGCACGGTGAAACATTTGAATTTCCATAAATTCTTCTTTTGCCTTAAAGATACTTTTTAATGTAAAATGGCAAGGCCACAATGTGGAACACTCCTTGTTTGAAGTTTGAACCTGCTATAAAGGGCAAGGCTATTACACAAGGAGGTGGTTGGTGGCTGAGAGGGAGAATGATATGGGATAACTTTATGGAACTAAGGATGGAATCAAGGGTTTAGGGTTTAGAGATAGTTGCAAAAGAACAACATTTAGCCCCTAGGAAATGATAATGTTTCATTAGTACTCCTGGCATTCAGGTTCATTGTTGTAGAAAACATTAATGAAGGGTGACAAAAATTGATAGCATATCTTTCATGGTTGTGCAGACCATTGGTTTCTTGCAGTACTAGTTTCAATAGCTGGAAATGGGCAGCAGCTGTAAACCCTAGTACAAAATTGGACTGTTGTGAGGAACAAGTATTCAATCAATTCCTGAGCTTTTACTCATTTAATTCAATCAATAGCAGTCAGACTCTTGCTGAACCTAAAATAAATAAATAAATAATTAATTAATTAATTTTTTATAAAAAAAAACCCAAGTACTAGATCTCTCCCATGAGTCCAGAATTTTCAGTTACAAAACTTTTGATTCATAGTTGTTTTTTTTTATAGCTAGATATAAGTGAATAGATTTGGATATTTAATTATGCATTTAGGAAAAATAAAAAAAGATTGGGCAAGTTCTAAACCTTTTTTGTTTCTCATCTGATGAGGTTAGTGTCTAAAAACATCATGAAAGACAACAAGGTTTGTTTCTAGATTTCAAGAGCCAACCTCCATTTGAAAGAAAATTGATGGGTAAACCCTAAACCCTCATTAAACCCTGAACCCTCATCAAATCCATACTCAAACCTATAAATCCAAGCTTAGATCCAAATCATCGTACATGCATTACATACATGCATATTATGCTATTACCACACCTTATATGTACCCACCAATGAATTCCATTTTGGAAGTGATCTGAAATTCCTTACAATTCAGGTTTCTTGTTGTTGGTTTTCATATATATGAGCTAACTAGCTAGAAACTTGGGATTGCAAGCAAATTATTGGCAATGCTATAACTTCTAGTGGGGAGATGGGGGAGGGGGAAGATTTAATAAGGACACAAAAAAATAATAGTAATAACAATTCATGCCCTTTTTACTTACTTGTATCCTAATTCAAAAAAATAAGATTTTTGTTGTATTGAGCCAAAAAAACATTAAAAGGCCATCATGTAAAGATGTGAAAGAAACCCTAAACCTTTGAAAGAAAAAATAGTGCAAAGTTAATTTTTGCATTGCCACTACTAGTAGTGTCCTTGGGAGTTTTTTGGAATGAAAAGAAAAATGAAAAAAAAAAAAAAAAAGGAATTAGCAAAGGTAGTAGTAGAAATGTTGGCTGAGCTAGATTTGTGGTTTTGGATGATTTAATGGGTTTAGGTCGATGACCACCAAATGTGGGGCGTGCAATGGATGAAATCTGAAGAAAATTCGTGGAAAGAGCCGAGCGAGCGAGCGAGCGAGGGTTGGGTTGTCTACGGTTAGGGTTTAGGGTTTTAGGGTTTGTTACTGGATTCTGGTTACTTACTGGCCAGTGCCGGCGGCGGCGGCAGCGGCCTGAGAATTCGTCACATGACAGTTCAACCGGATTTCGCCCTCGGTACTGCTCTTGATGTTAATGTTGCTCATGGTGACCATGGAATCGCCGAAGGATGTGTCCCAGACGGGACCCACGAAGGAGTTGATGGTGGAAGCGAATTGAGTGGAGAAGTCGTTCCATAGCACCTGATCCGACTGCAGCATCGCTTTTCCGTTTGGAAGGTTGGAGTAATACTCGTTGTCGAAAGTGAATGGAGTGGTCGGATCCAGGTTCATCACGGTGGTTCCATCTGGTGCGCCGTTTGGACATAAGCTGATCAACTGTGTTGCTAGAGTTGGGTCTAGGTCAGGATCCACCGTTGGGTACAATCTGTTGAGGATGGAGGAGCAATGGGTCCGGCCTATTGTATGTGCACCTGTGACAACAAATGGAAATCAAACGTGTATAAGAAGAGCATATCTCGAGCTGTGGGCTCAGTATGTGACCCTGGAAAAAAACTATTTCTCACATCCAAGATTTTAGGGAACTAGTTTTTTTTTTCTTCCAACCACACCCATAAAACTGAAACTCCAAATAGCAACCCACTTGGAGCAATCAAACTATCTACCCAATCAGAAACAGAGAGCCGTTAGTAAATCCGATTTGACTGTTTCCCGGCTTCCTTCAGGACTCTGAAAAGATCTGGCATTTTTTCAGGGTCACACAGCATTGTTCATGCAGTGAATCCACAGGATTTGAGACCGGCTGTATGTACCTCATCTAAGATTTCTAGTGTAGGGTGGGTCACATACTGAGCGCAGGTGGAGATGCTCTAAGGTTTGTAATAAGCTGGACAAACTCTCTCCGGAGATCAGCGATAAATTTTACTTCTTCCCAGTGTTGCAGACTCCACCCCATCTATGGATATTGCGAAAACATTCCAATTTCTACAGTACCCCAAAGATTGTTTTTCGCCAGTATTTCAAAAAGATCTAATTTGGCAAATGTTTATGTACCTGACAATGTGAGCATGTCTAGTTGAGAGAGGCCAACGTTAGCAAAAGCATTCGTCAGCTGCTCCACAGTGAAGGTCGGGTCCGGCAGAGCTGCAACTGCCTCCGAAGCAATCGAAACAAACCCATCATACCTTCCGGCAGGCACATCCCAAGTTGAGCCACCAGCCTGCGAGACAACAGAAACAGAATCCCGGAAACTTGTTTTAGTTGTTGCCCTGAGGAGGCTGATCTGAATGTGGTAGCTCCAAAGCAACATGGAAGCTAGAATGTTGTAGAAATGTTGTAGAAATACTTGTAGAAAGATTATTGAGTACTGGGATGCTCGGTTGAGTACTGTGACACAGCTTACCTGCACAGCACTGTCACGAGCTGCGTAGGCGAGGATATCAGCACACGACACAGTTGCAGGGCATGCAGCCTCCAATGCCTGCTTTATAGTATCCACTACCTCGAAGCCACGCAAGCTAAAGTTGGGTCCTGCGGTCTTTTCTGAGTTGGGTCCATCGAGAAGCACAGAACCATCACAACCCTGCACACCAAATCTCAAAAAGCAAAAAAATGATCAAAACATTACCGAACTGCAGCTCAAACATTCGAGCTTATTAAGAGCAGCTGAAAAAAAAATCAAAAAAATCAAAAAAATCAAAAGGCAACAATCGGCGAAATGTATCTTCCAGATGCAACACACATTTGCAATTCACAGGAAGACGTAGTAGTAGTAGTACCTGCACAAAACAATCATGGAAGTGAAGGCGTAGAAGACCTGGCGCAGTGCCTGCATCCTGCTGATATGCATTAGCTACAGCATTGCTCACAATAGACTCCACATCAGGACAAGTTTCTGCATAATATCCAACAACCAATTGTTGAGCCAACACTGGCGGTGCAGCAGACTGTAGAAACTGCGCCATTACTATTACAGCAATCCAAACAGACACCCATGACATTGTGTCGCAAACGTGGCTGATCTGCTTCGATGATCTGTTGTTCCTCATCAAGCTGCGCAAGCTGCAAGCTGCAAACTGCAAACTGCAAGCTGCTGCACACGAACACAATGTAGCCCAAAAGACTCACTTCTCGCCCTGGCTACTAGCTAACTGCTCCACCAAGTACACTTCAGCTCCTGCTTTACAATATCATTGCAACAGCCACCACCCACAACAACAACAAAGCTCACTCTTGCATGCACACCTTACTTCCAAAGGGACCAGAGCTTCAAAACGACATCCTGCAGCAGCAGCAGCAAGGATCACCCTCAGACTTCCTTTACAAATGGAATAAAGAAGCTGAAAGCTGTGTGTGTGCTAATGTTACTCAAAAACCAAACTACAAAAACAGGCTTCTTCTTCTGACTTCTTCTTCTTCTGCTTCTTCTTCCTTGCTAGCAATGTATGTACATTGTGGAGTTTAAAGAAGTTTGGAGGGAAGGGAAGAAGCCTCTATTGATGGATGGCCAATATTATTGTCACTTTCACTGTATGAAAACCAAAGTGCCCAACAATAAATTATTATTTTAATTTGAAAATATTTAATATTTTAAAATTTTAAAATGCAAAGATCAATGTAAAACTTTTAAATTTTTAAAAATTAAATTGGAAAATTAAAATTAAAATTAATTATTTAAAAAAAAAACCTACCTAATGTTTTACTATGTAAGTAGTTCTGGTATACCTAAAAAGTCGGATGCCAATCAAGACCTGAGCAGACACACAGCAGCATGTGGTAAGTTAGTTTGAGGAAATAGTAAAGAAATTTCCTCCTCCTCCTCTTGCCAATAAATTGCATTTATGGAACATGCTGCAAAATTATTATTATTATTATTATTATTATTATTAAATAAATAAATAAAATAAGGAAGTGAAGACAAACCCCATCATCATGACCACCACCACCACCACCACCTCAAGTAGTAGTGCACAAATGGTGGTCTGAAACCATTGTTGGTTAACCAGCAGTTAGTTAACCACCGATTTCAGACCGAGTTACTTTGAAACCAGAACTGGGTCTGACTTCCAGAACTGGAACTGGAACTGGAACCTGAATTATTGTTATTTGAAGTGTTAAGAACCAGAACCAGACCCAAACTGGTCTCACAGACCCTGGGTTCCATTTTGGCTTGTATTGAAACTTGGAGACTAGTTATAATAGAGTTATAATATATCTTGAAGGATTTGGGTTTCTTGTAGAGGAATTTTTTGAAGATTATATTTTTGCATCATGAAATTGTTGAGGTTTTTTTTTGGGTTGGTACTACTGATGATCATCATCATCATCGTCAGGGGTGGGGGAAGACTTGGGAAACGCTAGATGATTAAATTTGGAGGTATGATGAAGAAGAGGCAAAGTTGGGTTGATGCGGAAGCAGCTGCAGATACTTACTTTACACAGAGAGTCACTGAGTAGTAGTGATGCATTGCCGGATGGTTGGATGGATGGTTGCAGCAGCTGCTGAAGAAGGGGAGTAGTAAGTAGGTGGGCAATATGTGATCATAATGAATGGGAAGAGAGATCGATCAGGTGGGAACTCGGGTAGGGGAAGAAGGGGTCTCATCAAGGAGGCAGGAGTCAGGAGGAGGAGGACTCTCTTAGGAGGAGATAGAGGTGGAGAGTGAATGCTGCTGCTGCAGCAAACTGCAGGACTGATTGCTTGCTTGCTTGCTTGCTGCAACAGTCACTTGCAGGTTCAAAAATACACTGATCTGACTAAGCTAAGCTAGAAGGCTCGTGTGTGTGTGTGTTTGTGTTTTCTGTGGCAGTACGTAGACATGTTGTGCGGTTATTTGATATTTTTAATAACCGGCATTTCCAGTTCTTGCCCAAAAAATTGGATTCAAAGACCCATTGGTTCTTTTTTGGGCGCGGGGGGGGAGGAAAAGTCAGAATCGGAGGATTATTGGGTCTCAATATTTCAGAAACCTCACAGAATCCACAGTTTTCATAGAAAAAACTTGCAAAGAAAGAACCGGATTAGAAAGGTTAAAGACGTTTTGAATTTTTCGAAAAATAAAATAAAATTTAGATTCAAGGTTTTGTACTCAAATTTTTTTTATTAAATTTCTTTAATGAAACGAGGGGTGTGTCACACTGTGGCCTTGCCATTTACTTCAAAAAGTATGTGAAGGCAAAAGTAGAATTACAGAAATTCAAATATTTCACCGATGCAAAAATCTGATCTTCAATAAATTAAAAAAAAACCCTCTAAAAGAAACCAAAATCCTTCAAGACATCATCATATTAACTCTCTATAACTAAATCACACAACTTTCAACACAAGCCAAAATATCGTCTTTCAAAGATCCTTGTATAAAAAATAGACCTACTACTACTACTACTACTACTACTACTACTATACCTAGGGGCCAAAATCCTTCTAAGCTACTATACTCTATAATGAACCTAAACACTAACAATAATATCCTTGCCTTGGTTGGAAGGCAAGGCCAATAAAAACAAATAAAAAACATCCCCCCCATCATTGACTGAGGGTTCTTACCCTAAACCCTGTAAGAACCGGGTGGTGATACCCGGCGGGTATATGAGGGGCCCAGATGCTGGTAACCGCACGACCACTGGTACGTTGGTAGTAGTTCACTGCCTGCCAGGGGAGGTGAGATGATTCAACCTCCCTTTTATGACTCCAGCACCACCAGCACCACCAGCACCAGCACCATCAGCAGAAGTTTAGGAAGCTGCTCATGACTACTCTTCAATGTAATGTACCATCACCCAATGCAGAAGATGGGACGCTGCTGCAGCTTGCCAGTTTGATTATTATT
>Ga0209208_10012834_pt1 | contig 10546 bp, 7 predicted proteins | sample S1TSphfallax_3_FD_187694 | JGI IMG/M metagenome (GOLD analysis project Ga0209208, IMG submission 187694) | Host-associated microbial communities from peat moss isolated from Minnesota, USA - S1T2_Fd - Sphagnum fallax MG (SPAdes) (version 2) | ecosystem: Host-associated > Plants > Peat moss >... | reverse complement strand
AGGGTAGACCTCGGAGGGAACGCATGAACAAAACACATGAACAAATCAAACATTCAAACATAAAAAAATAAAAAAATAAAGGAAAAACACCCAGCAAGGGAACAAGAGAAGAAAAAAGGAAGGACCAAAATCCAAACAAAAGACTACACCCAAAAGTGCAAAATGCACAATGGGGAGCCCTAACAGGAGAAAACTTGAAACCTAGGACCTAAACCCATCACCAATAGCATGAAGCAAATCGTATAAGGAGATGGGCAAAAAACTTGGAAGGACACCAAGCCTAGAAAAGGCATTTCATGTTGCCACAATTGCTTGATGCAAAATAGTGCCTAAACTTTTTGGAAAGCTAGAAACACCTTCTTCCTATAAAATGAACGTATAATCAAAAGAAGAGGACCACCCGAGCCCTTCATTTACCATGCCATGTTGGCACAACGATGAAAGAAGTCATTCACTTGCTGGTGTAAACATCCAAATATTTCTATTGCTAGAAGGATGAAATCATTTTCATAGTGTCAATTGCAATATGACACAACTTTGGCTTGCGTTGCAATCATCGCAGCCATTCCCTAGGAGTAAGCAACTCATGAAACAAGATCCCCACTAGTCAAGTTAACAATGACTACATTTACCAAAATGCGAATACCATCCATTATAAACATAATATCCCCTCATTGCTATGATGTTTGGAGAGATGGCATCAAAAGAACATGTGTTTGCTCGCACAAAACATGGAATCTGACATCTTTAACAATGGAAGCAAAAGAATCTCAAACTGTATCATGTGTGGCCGTGCGTTCTCCCCCATGAACACAACAAAGTAGGTGTATCCCTATCGAATTTATGGCTTGGCCGCATATGCATATAGAGAAACCACGAATTATGGGATGAAGGAGGCCCAATTTGGTGCATAATGTTGAAGAGAAAATGTTAGAAGCCATCCTAAAAAAATGGGATGATTGGGCAAGTAAAAAGCCAAACACCCAAACCTAGGGCATAATGTTGCACCCCTAAGCTCCTTGATGGACCCAATTGTGAGTCCAAGGGTGACAATAACCCATAATTTTTCAATCCAATGGGTTTTGACCCCTACAATTGTTCTCTGAAAACTCAAGAGTCCATTAAGACTCCAAGCTCTGATACCAAGTGACGCATTCCTAAGTTCCTTGTTGAACCCACTTGAGGGTCCAAGTGTGTTGAGTTGCGGAAATATGGAACTTGGAGGCGCTCCCAACTTCCAGCACTAAAGAAGGGTAGAGGGGCGTGCTAGAAGCCCCGAGATTAGATTAAGAAGAAGGACTAGAAGATCAAGCTTGAATCTGCATCCAAAACTAACCATAAAAAGGTTAGTTCACATTCAAGAACACACCTTTGGGTGTTGGGACAAGCCACGGGCACTTTGAAACACAAAACTCACCACGGCCTGGACTCGAGGGAAGCCACCACCTTCCCCCATATAGTATTCTCTGTAGCTCCTCGCGAGAGCTACATTCGAATGACACATTTTCCTGGGACTCCCAAGTTGGAGTCCCGAAATTGTCCCGGTTGGAGTCCCAGAACTTTGGGAGCTCATATCTCCCGATTGCCAAGTCTGATCAAGACGAGGTCTGAACCAAAGTTATAGCTCTCTTCGAGAGCTTTTCAACGTCATGTCGCACTCCCAATTCAGATGTCAAGAAAAGGTCGATTCCCGACTTTTAATGTTCGGGAGTCAAATTGCCAGTTTGATTCCCGACCTTTCTTTTGCCCATAACTTGGGCTGCAGATGTTCAAATGACCAATGCGAGGGCATTTTGGACATCTACACTTCAAGACCTTTCCAATGACATCAAGAACACCCCAATGCGAGGTGTTTTGGTATCTGCGGTCGAATTCTAAACATTCAGGAGTCTCGAAGGACTCCAAATCCCCAACTTTGTGAGTGGGAGTTTCATCCTTCCACTTCACCCAAAGTGGGGTTGCGACATTGGGTTTCAACTTGGGAACCCGTGCTGTAACAAGTAGGGTAAGAAAATAGGTGACAAATAGGTAAGTTAGATGGCTTATACTTTGTACATGGGCAAGGGCTGTTTTTGCTACCTGCCGAGTAACAACCTGCAAGGGAGTTGCTCGCAAGTAAGTAGTAAAAAAAGCTCTTGAAGTAACCACCACTGTGGTTACCTAGTGAACTGGAACAAGGTAAGAAAATAGGTGACTATTAGGTAAGTAGATGGTCTATAGCTTATGCATGGGCAAGGACTGTTTTTTCTACCTACCTGCTAACAACCTACTAACAACCAGCTTGCAGGTTGTTGGTAGGTAGGTAGGTAGGTAGGTAGGGAAAAAAGCAATTGAGGTAACCACCATGGTTAGGTTGGGAACAAAACCCAACAGAAAACTGGAATCGTGACCACTTATCATCCATCCTCTGTGCGCTGGTGGGTGGCTGCTGGTTTCTCCTCCTGTTGGCCGTCTCTCTCTCTCTCTCTTTCCGAAGATGCCCGAAGTGCGCAATTTCGCAAAGAAAACGGACAATTCTTCCTTAGCTGCTGCTGATGCGGCTGCGATGGTGGGCAGCAGTTTGCACATGCGCCTACTACTTCGCACCGAAGGAAATTGTTGCTAGAAAACAATGGAGGCGCATCGACTACAGATGCGGCTTCTCGCTGCTCTCGCAGTCTGCATCTGAGCAGGTTTCGGTTGTGGAAGAGACAGACAGAGATAGACAGTTCTTTCTTGTCCAGTAGGGGAAAGAAAACGGGAACCACAACAATGGAAACGACAGAGGATGTGGAGAAGAGGTTCGAGAGAGCCATGGAGCGTTTGTTTCCAGGGAGTCCACCAACGCCGTCCGCCAGGTGCTTGTTTGTTAGCTTCCATTCTTATTATTACTCTGCCTTTTGGTTTCGCGGTCTCTCTCAGTTTTTGATTCGTTCCAAGGCTCTAGTTCCATGTGATTGATGTTTCTGTTTCTTTATCGTTTGCCTTTGGCTTTAGAATCTCCAATCCGTATCATTGTATTAAGCTTGTATTTGTCTCCTTTCTTTTCCAGTCTTCAACGGTTCTTAGGGGTAAGCGTTTCACTACCTGTTGTTCAATGTCCATGTCTGTTATCTTCCTTTGAAACTTTCTTTTCCCTTATGTAGGAGGTATTACATTCTCTCTTTGTCCAATGACCCAATTTTGCTGCTTTTCCCTAAGGATCTGATTTCCTTGCAATGGTTTTATCTCCCTCTCTTGTTGAACTGGTTTCTGTTTTGTACTCTCCAGGACCTCAGTTTTCTCTTTGTAAAAAGACTTTCTGAGACCACAAACTGGGGTCAGTGTGTGTGTGGTATGTGTTTGCACATGGTTGGATCAAATTGTTTGACAGAATGCATGCAATGATGTGTATGGGGAACATATTGTGGTGGGAGGGATTTGGTGAGCAGAGTTCTCTGATGGAACAGAGAACTTGTGGCCATCTGCATTGTCATGCATTATTGGTCCCTTCCCTCACATGGCGCCTGGCTTGGTACTGTAGGGTTTCCTTCTTTTTGTATGTGTCCAGGTGTAGTTTTGAACAAAGGTAGATATTGGTGAACGTGTTTTTTCTTTCCCTCCCTTTCAGTGCTGGTCTAAAGCAACAAGAGGAAAGGGGATGGTGCAGCTCGGAAGGTGTGTCATCACCAGTGAAAGGCAGAAATGAGAAGCAGCAACAGCAGGCAGCTGGTTGGCAATCACTTCCCCACATCACTAGGACTCTGGCAACTCCTGGTTTAGCACCACCTCCTGCCTGCCGACCCTGGGACCGGGGAGACCTGCTGCGCCGTTTGGCTACCTATAAGTCCATGAGCTGGTTTGGGAAACCACAGGTTGTGAGACTCTTGTGGTGTCTGTGATCTCATTTGCATTGTTGTCATTAGCATTTTGTGGTCTGCATACCAACTTGTGATTACTACAGTCTCCTGGCTATTAAACTTTTGTGCAGCCTGATGCTTATTGTGTATGAACCAACTACCATTAAGGGGTCCTACAATGATCCAATGACTAGGTTCAAGAGTCAATTACACAGAAGGCATTTAGCTGTAGCCCAGTTTTCTTTTCAATTTTCAGTTGCACCAAAAGTAGCAAGCAGCCACAAGAGGATTTAGCCAAATCTGGCTACAAATCAAATAGAGTAGTAGAAGATCTAGGAATCCTAGAACCTATTAGCTAAATACAGTGATTTCAAATGAAGAAAGCTAGATATCTACACAAATCCTCCAAAAACCTTGGTGATTTTATAACTTTCTTTATCCAAATGTGGTGATTTTTTTGAAATTTTCCAAAAAATTGCCTTTACCATGTTGCCTGGGGCTTTTTTTTAATAGCGAAATGGCAAATTTTCACCACAAAAAAGATCACTGATGTAGCCCAAATGGCCTCCAAGAGCATACTACTGCATTTCAAGTGTGGGTGGATAGAACTAAGATGTCACATTATGTGAATGTCCTTTTCATTCAGGCACAAGCTCATGTTAAGAGGAGAGAAGGGGGTTGATGCAGGTTGCAGGACCTGTAGCATGTGCAAGTAGAGGATGGGTAATAGTGGATGTGGACCTTATAGGCTGTGAAATCTGCGGTTCCCGTCTTAGTCTGCCTGTTCCACCATCATGGTCACGACATCAAGGTATCATTTTCTCATTTCTAGATTTGTTCTGCTCCAATGACTTGAATTTCTGCAGCATTCATTCCACTCTTTGGATAACACTAGAGACTGAGTGTTGAACTGGGTTTGGGGACTATTGTTTGTGGATCAAGTGGAGAGTGCAGCACAAGTGTTTGCTGAGCAGCTGGATACAGCTCACAAGGGGTTGTGTGCATGGAAGAACAATTCATGTGCTGATGGATTGGCACAGTTTCCACCCATGCCCCTACCAGCTGTGCTAGGTGCCTATGCTGAACGGTGTGAAGCTCTGCTGCAGCTGTCTGCTCTCCCTGTGGTATCAGATTCTGCCATCAATCAGATGCTTACACGAGGTGCTCAGGTTGACCTATTGCTGTCCAAACCAACCGTTTCAGTGCCAGGACTTCTTATTGAACACGACCCTGGTTCTAACACAAGTGGAGATGAGTTGCTTAGCAGGAACCACAAGGCTTTCTATCAGGTAATCAGATTCCTCTCTTAGAACTCTCACAGGTATTGTGTTGGTGTCAGGCCAGTATATTGTGCTTACAGCTCTTAGGCATTCACAGTTTGCAGATAAAAGTGATTGCAATGGTTAGACGTTCATGATGCTGAAAATTTTGCCTATGATTTTGACAAATGCTTCTGTTGTGCAGCTACATCTGTTGGAAGAGGAATTAAGCCATTGATCAATAACTTCCTTTCTCTCACTTTGTCTTACATGGCAGGCACAGCATGCAATAGCAATTTGTGGCTGGGAGCCACGGCTGCTACCCTACACTGTTGATTGTGAGGATCGATCACCAGTGCAGCCAGCAAAGTATAATGGACATTTTGTCACAAAAAATCCATGGACAGCCCAGGACCCTGGTCCAATTATCATGATACACAACCGAGGGGAGACTCAGCAGGACAGCAGACAAAGCCAAATGAAGCATCTGTGTACTGCAGGTTCTAACCCTGCATCAGCTGTGCTAGATTGCAGCTTGTGTGGTGCAAGTGTGGGCCTCTGGAACTTCGCAACAGTGCCACGTCCCACTCCTTTGCTAGTCCCTGGGAGGGCAGAGATGCCTGGAGCAGGCCAAAAAACCACAGACACGGGTATGATGGGGGTCAGTGCAGCTAGTTGCATGGATGGTTGGGGTCAAACTAGGCCAGAGCCAGAGATTGCAGAAGAGCCTCATGTGGAAGCTGCTGAAGCAGTTACTGTGACTGTTCCACAAAAGCCTACCCCTCAGAAGGGAGTGTTGGATTTGAGCCTCACCATTGCTGGAGGTCCTCCTCCCACACAATTAACTGGGACGTCTTTGGTACCTCCAACTGTTGGCACAGTTTCTAGCAAGCAACCTCACCAGCGTCAAGCAGAGACCAGTGAAACTGGAGAATGGGTAGCTCCCTCATACGAGTCTCATGGACCTGGACACTGGGAACTTGGGACAGGTCATGTAGGAAGCACTCTAGACACAGTTCAACATGGTAAGCCATTAGTAGCTGACAGTGTAGATGGCACTCTGGTGGACCAGCAAGAGGCTGACAATGAAGAAGGCAAAGATGCTGAGCATTCATCCAAACGAAAGAGAAGTATTGTGACTGTGGAGACAGAGGAAGCAGAAGTCAGTGATTACCTGCACAGCAGCAAACGTAAGTACAAAGAGGCCAGCCTGCACAGGCCTTCCTTTTTTCTAGCAGAGTCTTCCAAGGAGTTACCACACACATCATCAGTAAATGCTACTGACACCTGCTACCAGCAAAAGCAAGAAAACTCAATGGAAAGTGTAGAGAATCTTCCCCAAGAAAGTGATGGCCAGGGTACTACAATTGAGGAACAGGAAGATGGGCCAGAGACAGTTGTGCAAGCTGAACACAGCAGGAGCCACCAGGATGCTATTGACCCAGGCCTAAGCAAGAGTGATGAAGGGGGAGGGGAACAGGGTGCTGAAACTAATGTAGCCATCATCAGCACAGGAACAGTAACAGAGGGAGGGGCTAGTGTAGGAATGGGAGGAGGTGGAAGTGTGGGCATGGGAAGGAGCCATGAAGCTGAAATACGGGGTGATGTAAATGGTGCAGAGCATACAGAAAGTGTGGCGTGTGATGAGGAGTTTACAATGGATCTGTTAGGACTCATGGATGAGTTCATTCCTGGTCGTGATTCAATGGGTGAATTTGTTCCAGAGATCACACAGAAAGCAGGTGTAAAAGACCTACCTGATGACAGCCAAGAAGTTGTGCTTGGCATGGACCATGTGTTTAAAAAAGAAAATGGTTCAGCTGGAGAGTCTGAAGCAAGTCGAGAAGGAACAGGCAGCCAGAGGGACAATGATGAGCATACAGAGGGAGAAGAAACCCTTGACACAAGAAATGCAGTGGTTCAAGGTGGTGAGCTGGATGTTAATGTGCTGGATAAAGAGGTGACAGATGGCCATATGGTCCAAGGAATGTTTGAAGCGAAGAATGGAGAAGTTCAAAGCCCTGCTCACAACATAGGAGGTGATGTTTCCCAATACAACATCAACTTGGAGCAGAATTTTGGAGCCCCAAGATTAGAGAGTGATAATGTTGTTGGAGTGAACTGTCAGAACAGGGGGTGGGATGTAAGTTGGGAAATTAGACCAGGGTTGCCATTGGTCACTGTTTTTGTATACATGTTCTCTTTGAGGTGAGTAGATGTGATTTTCATTAGTGTCATTGCTGGCATTGACAAGGTGGGTATTCTGGTAGCAGGATTTCAACTGGAGGGGAGAAACTGGGAGGTAGAAATGAGGGAGTTTGACCCCATTCAGCAACACAGACATTTTTGCCCTTGGGTGAATGGTCATGTTGCTACAGCTGGCAGCAGTAGTGGTGCAAGTGCACTCTGTGGCTGGCAACTCACACTAGATGCTCTGCAACATCAGCATCCCCCTGCTGCTGGCTTGGCAGAGTCTGAGTCCACAGCTTCCATGTACAAGGTATGCACCAACTGTGGTGATGACATTTTTGTTTTCCTTTGACTCTCTAATGGCTTGCTTGAAAAGCCTCATCTGTGAGTTCTAGATACATGCTCCTCACACTTCAGCATTTTCATGGTTTCATGGTAGGGGGTTTAATCACCTTGCAGGTGGATCCACTTACTTCGGTACGCAAGTTGCTGGGCCGGAGATCCCCTCCCAAGCAAGGCCTCAGCAGCCGCATCCAGAGCTGAACCAGGGAACCCCATCACAGAAGACAGAGAAACTCTTCTAAAGTGTGCTAAGTTGGCTCAGAACTGCTCCAAAAACTCTCCTATTCCCTGGTCAAGCACTCCAGGTAGGGTGTGAATGGTAGGCATCGCTTGCTGAGACTATGCAAATGTGAATCTTTTGTTCATGTCTTTAAGTCTGTTGCTATTTGAATATATGGCTTTTTTGCAGTGATTGGATAGTTATCTTGATATTTCAATGCATCACGAGTCAGGCTATCATAAGTTTCCAAAGAGACTAACCAGCTATGCTGATTAGTATTAGATATTACACTGTGGTAATCTTAAACGTCATCAATCCCCTTTTGGTGCTTATAGTCTTCAATAACCTTGGTTATTGGCACGGTGATCATTTCAGTTAGTTTTAAATGAAAAACTTCAGATCTTCAAACTTTTTAAGTCTTTGATGTCATCATAGCAAAAGTTTTGTGGGACAAACCAGTGTGGAATCACAAGCATCTAAAGTTTATGGATTCCCCAAGGTTTGATAGGGATCTTGGTGAGTAATTTTGTAAAAGAAATTTGATTTGTACACAGCCCTAGCCATGGGTTTCTAATGCTCTAAGCCATGCCAGGCTAATGTCTTTCCACTGACCCTATATTTTTTCGGGGTCACCATTAGACTTAGAGATCCTTGACCAATTTATATAGCCCTCAGATCTCTTAACCAATTTATATAGCCCTTGATTGAATCCTTTACTGTTGGAACCCAATATATAATTGGATGAAGCGGTCATTAAGTGGAGTCCTTAGCAATGGTTCTAGGCTTGGATGCCAACTGGGGCTATGCCTTCTTGATGACCCTCTAGGATCTAGTAGACTCATCTTTGAAGAAAATCTTCTATGCTTTTTAGACAATTCAGTTTGATTAGGCAAATTGTATGAACATGTTATGGAGCTGGATGTCAAGGAGTTTTACGAAGGAGATGCACATCATGGTACGTGGGATATGGTACTCCTCATCCTAGCAATCGTAAGTTTTTGTCACATGATGGTGATAATTAATATGAAGCTGACAATGGAGATTCTTGTGGTGGCTTTTGTGCATTCCTTGGTGAGAAGGGGTCACTATAGAAAGTTAAGGGGCCAAGTTGTTAATGTATGCTATTGTTTAAAATACCTCAATTTGTTCAATGAGTTTGGAATCATTCCATTGTTAGTCTCTTTCACATTGGAATTTCTCACATTTATCATTCACAATTTTCAATCTTTTTCTTTTTCACATTCTCCTTCAAATTCTTCCAAATTCCTCCTCAGAATTCTCCTCCCTCTCTTTATAAACTCTACAAAGCAAGAAGCCTCCATACAACACCTACTCTAGGATTGTTCAGCCAATTTTTGCTAACAAAAATAAGCTTCTCTAAGTTTTCTGGTTGTGAACGACATTTTCAAAGGTTTGTTAAAAATTCCAGCAAGTGAAAAAGTATGCTCTATCTCTATTTGAGAACTTTACAATGCCAAATATTTGACTTGCTAGAATCCTAGAATTCAATTGGAAACCCTAGAATGATGTTTTCCCCACCATAACAAAGGGCTCTTAATGTCCCTTCACATCTACATGAAATCTTTTAAAATTTAACAATTCTTTGGTGACCAACTCTTTCAAAGGTTTCGTTGCTGTTGGTGGTCCATTTGGAAGATGTTTAATTTGCAATCATCATCTTTTGTGATCTACAACACCATTAGATTCATTTTCTCCCATAGATAGGATGCAAGTAATGGTAACACTTTAAAAGCATAATAAGATATAATGCTTTCACATCATATTCTTTCACATAGACACTCCTTGTCCACACCCAACAACATAAGAAGAGACACAAGACAAAAAAAACCTTTCAACCTTGGGTCTAACATCATTGAGAATCTTAAAGGTTGGGGGGGGGAGGTCTCACTGGGCTGAGAACCACCTGTCAGGTTCTCACTCTGGTTCTCAACCGATATGAGAACCGGCGGTTCTCAAGCTGCCCCAACACTGGCCTGTACACTGCTGTAGTCTCTTACATTCCATCATTTTTTTTGGGTGTTTTGTTCTTTTTTAGTACTTTTTAGGTGATGTCTTAGATGGGAGTGGGGTACATGTGATCATCTACTGATTTCACTTTGGGTTCTGTCAGTTGTACTTGTGATGTGAAGCAATGGTGGGGGTGGAGGGGAGGGGTGGAGGGGAGCACCAGTTACACAGAGAACGACCCGATCCCAGTGTGTGCAGGTGGAGTGCGACATATTGTTGCCTTGGTAGAACCTGTTACCCTTGGACAGAATGGCATCTTGCCCTGCCAAGCTCAAACTCATTCCTCCATAGAAAGGGCCCTACTATAGTACAATAACATAGATCAAACCATGTCTGTAAAAATCATTGTCATTTTCTAGATTGAAAATTGGTTCCTTCTTCTTATTTGTTCTATCATTTTGCACATTGATAATCATCTTTTGCAATATCTTTTGACAATCCACTTGGGGGGCTCCTTGCTACTCTGCAAGACTAGTAGCAATGATCAGACTGACATAAGCTCAAAATATGAATATATTTTCAGTTGTTCTCTTTATTTAATCTTGCAAATTTTTATTTAAATTTTTTTTTTTAATGATAATATGAATGTCCCATGAAATAATTTTCACTTTCATTAATATAGATTCCAAACTTTAATTTATCAATTTTTTTAAATCTATGACTTGTGAAGTAGGCATTTTTAAAGGTTG
>Ga0209208_10012833_pt1 | contig 10547 bp, 4 predicted proteins | sample S1TSphfallax_3_FD_187694 | JGI IMG/M metagenome (GOLD analysis project Ga0209208, IMG submission 187694) | Host-associated microbial communities from peat moss isolated from Minnesota, USA - S1T2_Fd - Sphagnum fallax MG (SPAdes) (version 2) | ecosystem: Host-associated > Plants > Peat moss >... | reverse complement strand
AAAGTTCATAGGAAAAGGAAGCAATTATTAAAAAAGAAATGAAGGAATTAGGCTTGAAAATGAAGTAGTTATTTTTGAAATTGTCTTTGGAATGGTCCATACAAAGGATTCCAAAAAATCCTCCTATACTAGTTTTGATTACTCATCATTGTAATTTTCATAGAATTTTGAAATGAACGTTTTATTACAAATCCTCCCTTTATTTGTTTGGGAAAAATTTAGCAAATTATTTCATCTTAAGAAGTGTTTGTTTGTTTGTTTGTTTGTTTTTCAGTTTTTTGATGTATTGTCATTAGTGATTTGTCTCAACAAATATTTATAATAATTGATGACACCTTTATAAAAGAAATTGTTTAAATTGTTCAAAACTCACAAACAATTGTTTCAAAGTTTTAAAAATTGTGTTGAAAATGTGGTGAAAATTTCTCCAAAAAGATTGTTATGAAAGCTTATTGCCTTGCTTGTGGGGTATCCAGAACTTAGGTGAATTATAACAACTTTCGACATTTCCAAGAAACTAGAATGATTTTGTGAGACCAAAAAGAAATCATTGTGCAATTATATTTAATGATTCCTTCCTAATGTACATATGTCGACTTCTCAAAAAATGGAAAGCTGAATTTGCTTTCTAGTTATATTTGTTAGATTGAAGGATTACAAGGGTGGAAATTCATGGCTTATGTTGGCCTCTTGACTCGTAAATACACCAATCACAAAAGACCTTAAACACAAAAACACCCAATCTATAATGTAGGTGAAAGAATGTTTTTATTTATTTTAAGGTCAGTTGTGATATTGTGATATTGTGTTTTCCAACAAATTTATGAAACTTCTTTCCTATAGTAGGTGAATTGGGAACCCAAATATTGAAATTCAATTATTGAAGTAAAATAAAGAAAGAAAAAGAAGTTTGAAAAAAGACTTGATTAAGCTATTCATTATAAAATGAGGAATAACTGATTTTTTCTAACCACAATTAGCATTTGTTAACTACATACACATTTATTACTAAACAATAATTGATTTATCTTTTAATAACTGCACTTGTCACACTTATGGGTAGCCCATGATGTTGTCTTTTTTATTGGCTCCATTTTTTAATTTCATCTACAATCTTGGCCAGCAAATTTGTAAAAATAAATTCCACCACTTCAAATGTGAACTTAAAAATGTCATGTTTCCTTTGTATAATCTTTTCAAGTTTTTGCAAGACTTTCTACAATACTAAGTGTTTTTAAAGACCTTCAACATGAATATACCTATATTAAATGCTTAGATGTATATGTATAGTGGATTTTGTAATGGTCATGTTGAGTTGTGTTTTTCAAAATTGATGTTGGCAATGCTAAGGAAATTGAACTTAAAGATCACAAACTTACAATATCATGAAATTTTAATCAATTTGTGCAAAAATAATAAAACAACATGTCTGTGCAAAATTCGTGGGCTTCAAAATGTAAAAATGATACGAAAAATATACATATTACTTCTATACACATGATGTATATTTTTTACTTATCATGTTTGGATTTGAAATATGAATTATTTATATTTTAATTAAAATCATACAATTATTGTGATGTAATTTTGAATAAAATTATACAACTTTTGTGTATTAAATATGAACATTCATGTATGACATTCAAAAAAATGTCTCATTCATTTGAATATTTAAAATGTTAAATATGTACAAATATCATTCATATTGATCATGTACATGAAATTCATGTGATTTTTGTACGAACCTATGAAACCTGATAAGTTTGTGATGTATGCATTAACAATGTTGGTTTTGTCTGCTTTAATTCACAAATTTCTAATTGTGATGGACTTGGTATATGATTTTTATTAAAACCATTTGAGGTTATGAATATTGCAATACTTCGATAGAATTTATTTAAATCGTGATAAACTTTAAGTTTTACACAATGATAAATTACAACTGCCATTTAGTGTAGTAATGGGTTTTAATCAACTCAAGATGTCGATTAAAGTTCTTTTAGGCATCAACTTGCAACTAATAATGTGGATAACAAATTCCCATAAACATCCATGATATGAAATGTTGGAAACTTTGAAGTTAGTTATGGGACGAATGATTTTGTTGCAATTACAACATATATGATTCATGATATCATGAATACATATTCAATGCACATTGCACAAATGAAAGACACTTTTAACAAGTATGCAAACCTTCAAAACAATATTAAAAAAAGGCTTAAAGTGTATTTTTGGTGGCCAAAGCAACATGGCAACACATGGTAGCATGTTATAACAAATTGCATGACAACACATAACATGGCAAATACATGATTGAAATTAAAAACCTAAGCAAGATGTTTTTGCATCATCCACAATCTGTTGAAGATCTTGCAACACACTTGCATTTTTTGGCCATGGGCATTCAAACATGTAGCCCAAAAACTAAAACTAGCAAAATCAAAAAATATATATTTAACACTTAAGGTGTTGAAATCCAACAAACTTGGTTTCCACTTCAAATGCACTATGTTACAACCACAATCAACCAAATTTTAGAGTTATTTGAAAACATCAAACGTATATTTTGTGGCAAGATTCAAGTACGGAGAATAAAGTTTTCATCCTTTGTAAAATTTGAAGACTACAGCATAATCACAAACAAATACATCCCACTTTTGCTTGAATTTGATTAATACATGGATTGTTTCCAACAAAGGAATCAAATAGGAAAGGGAAGTGAACAAATTCATATCACAAATTAGTTCAAAATTCACCTTAGCAACCATGAAAGATGGAATTTCTTCTACCATTTTTGCAATTAATTGCATGTACATGGACATTACCTATTTTGTTGGATTGAACATGTTAATTCAACATGTTTTTACATTATGCAAAATCTTGCTCCCTTTCACCTTCATTAAATTTATAAGTTTTAAAAATTCAAGGTGTCTTTTTGGGCTATGAAGAAATAAATAATAAAGTGATCAAAATAAATCCTCTATGTGGTTCACAATATTTGGAAACAAAATAGAGGCTTGAAACAAAATTTGCACTACTAAATTAGTGTGATGTGCCATGCAATGAATGTTTTTTAGGCGGGGAACAAATGTATTTTGTAATTAGCAGGTCACACAAATTTTCATCCCCTAAAAAACATGCGCATTGTTAGCACTAAATGACATTAACTTCATAGCAATATTTGTTTTAGAAACACTCACATGCTTTTTCAAAACGTCAATAATAACCTTTGTTAGATTATTAAACCCCCTTCAAGAACTTGTTATAAAGAAATAAACACAAGTAAGCCACACCAATCTTGGGCAACATAAAGATGGATTGAAACTCACAATCGATTAACAATTGTGTTGATTTCATCATAGGAAAAGGCAAGGTACTTCAAACTTGCGACAACTTCTTACATTTTTTAAACATTTACCTGTTTAACCATTTAACCATTACCCAACATGTTGAATCATTCCAATGATTCATAGGGTTCAAGGGAACATTCAAAAAGAAAACAATAGTTACATAGCTTCATACTCGAACATAGGTCGACATTATTGTAATAGATGTAGAATTTTGGCAAATTAATTACATTCTCTTTCTACTTCTTTGCCCTTTCAACTGTTGTCGAATCACTTGTTCATAAAGGGAAATGTGACTTCATTGAAAATATATTACTTGATTCTTGGTGTGACTTTCTTGTTCACATGAAATTCACCTTCCTTTTTGTTGAAGTGTGACATGTCCACATTGTTTTTGTTTTTCCTACGTGCTTCTCAAGTGTGTTAGATAAAGGACCCAAAATGACATCCTTCCCCTTCACAACCAAACACAAAATGCATTTCACATGGTTAACTTCCCCATAATCACTCTTGAACATTTTTCCCCATAAAGATTATGTAGCCCAATTTTTTTCTACATTTGTGAAAAAGATCATAATTTTTTTTCAGCTTCTTCGGTGGCAGTTCAAACTCGTTTCTTTTAAACACATCAAGTGCAACAAGAAGAACAAAAGGGTGAAAGCATGGTGTGATGGACCAAAAGTGGCACACTAAAATGGTTAATATCAATGTGGATTTTTTTTTACATTTCATTTATTCATTATTTTTCCAATCATAGTTATGTCAAAATAGGAAAATTATTAGATGTTCATCATGGCTTGGGCCTTATTGAATGTGATTATTAATTTCACATTATTTTTCATATTCACAATATAAACATATTGTTCTTAAATATTTTTTTCCATTTTTTCATTTTTATGTCCATTACGAACTTTTATATATATCTTAATTCAGAGCGCACATGAAGATAAATAAATTTTTTTTTTTCTTGAATTTGGTTTCCACGTGTCATGTATAATATGTTTGATCAACTCATATGATTGAAATTTATGAAATAATTTCTTTTAGTGAAAAAATGTCCACATAATTTGTTACATGACACATCTATTGTTTTGAAAGTCCAAAAACATTATGCAACTAATTCTAATTGCAAGAATGTTTTGTACATTTCACTACATATATAAATTACCATACATATTTGAGTCCAACCCATAAAATATTCAATCCAATTATCATGTAGCATTCTATTAAATTTCATTTCTTGAAAATATAATGTTTGTGATTTCCATTTTGGTACAATGCACTCTACTTTCATTTGATAATGAACAAACCATTTGAGCACATTAATTGCACAACAAGACTACTACGATTTGGATTCAAGTTCAATTCAACCTTACTTCCATTTGAACTAACCTCAAAAGAAGGCATCATTGGAAATTCATGCAGGATCATCGACAAAGACAAAATGTCAGTATTTCGATCAAACTTGGGGAAAAAAAAAACATTATCAAATTTACATTTCCCTTACCCTATTGAAGCCATGGCGTTCAATGTTTGCACAATAGTATACAACATAAACACTAAACCTAACTTTAAACACACATTTGGTTTTAGAAGTTTATAACTTTCAGATTGGAAAATTCAAGAAACGTAGCTTGAAAGTTGAGGTTGGGCAATAGGTCTTGCACTTAACGTTTCGACAATAATCACAAACTATTAAATTTGATGATGAAAAATGCACACCCACAATTCCATGTATCATAATTTACCCAGTCCTTCTTTGATGTTATTCATGTTTTAACACTCAATGCTAAAAGTGACAATGGTTATTCCATAATTGTGCAACAAAAAGTGGTGATTGTTGTTCCGCAATCAAGAAAAGTAATGGAAAAATAATTTCAGATCAATTATTGTTGGCAAAAAATTCGTCATTTATGGAATCAATTAACAATTGACCTAAATAAAATGGTGTAAACCAACGATGGGCTGACGTCAAACCTAGTTAAAGTGGGCCATGTACATGTAGGTTGCATTATGGTGATGTTTTTTTTTCGATGTATTTTTTCCTTCAATGCATTTCATTCATCATTTCCTTTCTTTCACTTTTTGGCAAATTTTCATTAATAAAAAAAGGTTGTTGAGAAAACACCAAAAATGAAAAATGGGGCCACATTGCACAACACCATTTGTTCAATTTTGTGAGATAGATGGATTAGCAAAAATCCATAAGAAGATTTAGCCATTTTTTGTAAACCCCCTAATATAATATACTAGTGACATGCAAGAACCTATGGTTTAAATATGCATGAACCATAATCTAAATATGGTGGTTCAACCTTTTTTTAATCCCTCAAAATATGGTAACTTTGTACAAGTTGAGGGAATGATCCATTGGAACATGTGGATCATCTCCACCATGAATGGTTATACCCCTTATGGAAAATTCAAACTAACAAACCTGAAGCATCAAAGGTTTTATTTTCCAATTTTGTCAAGTTGATGGACAATAATAATGAACCAAATTTGGCTAAAGGTCATATAATAAAGTAGTTTTTTTAAAGAATCTTCCAATAAACATTCATTGCCTAAATATGGTGACATGTGATCTTCTTTAAAAACAAACGGTGATTGATTGAATTTTCCCAAAAATTAAAAACTCAGTTTTTTGGGGTCATAATGGTTTGATTTTTTTCCAAAAAACCATTGAATGACATTTTAAAAACTATGAAGTTCCCAAACAAAAATCAAATCAAATCAAAGTAAATACATGGTGAACATTCCTTCAAATATGGGACCAAATTAACTTTGCAATATCCTCCATCTCTCCTTAAATCACATTGTCAATAGTTCATGGGTCCATTGAAGAGAGTTATATCCAATAACATAATCTTCAAAAAGGTAGGATAAGATATTGGGAAAAACATAACTAGCAAAAGCTCTAAAAATGTAATAAGAGACAAATTTCAAATGAAATATATATAAACCAATGTTGCGTGAATATGAAAAAATGATTAAAATTGAGCAAGGTTTCAAATTAGGTTTCAAGTTGATTCCCTTAAGGTATATTATTCAAAATCATACCTTATTTTAATCATGTTCACTAGTTATTTCTTGATTGAAAACTAGTCACTTAAAACTTGTCCTTTAAAAAAATTAATATCCTATTAAGGAATAAAAAAGTAGTAAGGTCGAGGTTTTAAAAATGCTAGTATTTTATTTTATTACATTCAAATGTCACTTTAATGAAAATTTATTAAATCTCAATATAAAATGTTGAAATTCAACATTTAATCCACAAAGTTTGAGAATTATTATAATAGTTGTACAAATAAGAGTAATGAAAATATGTGTAACAACAATGGAAGCATTTAAGAAATAAGGAAAAAAACTTCCTTTCACTGCTTATTGTTTCTTTTAGTGGTATTAACAAAAGTAAGGAAATTTTATTAAATTTCAATATGAAATGCTAAAATTTAGCATTAAATGCATAAGGTTCAAGAGTAATTATAGTAGTGTTACAAGTAGGAACAATGAAAATATATGTAATAGTAGTGTAGGTGTTCAAGAAAAAGGAAAAAAAAGTTTTTTTCACCCCTTATTGCCACTTTTAGTCTATTAACAAAAGCAAGGAAATTTTATTAAATCTCAATTTGAAATGATAAAAATTTAGCATTTAATGCACAAGGTTTGAGAATGATTATAGTAGTTGTACAAGTAGGGATAATGAAAAAATATGTAGTAGTAATGGAGGTGTTCAAGAAAAAGGAAAAAAAAGGTTCTTTTCACCCCTTATCACCTCTTTTAGTCGTATTAACAAAAGTAAGGAAATTTTATTAAATCTGGGTATGAAATGCTAAAATTTAACATTTAATGCACAAGGTTGGAAATTAATTATAATAGTTGTACAAGTAGGAGCCGTGAAAATATGTGCAAGTGTTTAGGAAATAAATATTAGTTTAAATTCAATTTACCACAAAATTGATGGTTTTTTGAAGTTCACCCCCTTAATGTTCATTTGTGAAAACTGTTTTTGAATATTGAAGGTTCTTAAATGTGTGAAACCCAACACTTTGAAACATGGGCAAAAATATTTTTTCAAATTTTGAAACCTTGCACGGGTCTCTTGAGAAATAATTTCAAAATAAATTTGAAAATTTCAAGCGGGACTTGTAAACTTTTATGAAACTTGGACTTCACTAGTCTTAAAAACATTTGATAACTACCCAACTCTAATATAAACGGTGGGCAATTTTTTATTTTTATATAAAACCTCCAATTCCAATTCTTTGAAAAAATGTTTCTTGTTCACAAAAAATGGATCCCTCGATCTAGGTCTAGGTTTGGATTTGTTTTCAAAAGAAATAAAAGTTGTGTCCACCCTGTACTTGTTTGGTAAGCTTTAAAATCATACATGCATGTCTATTATCTAAAGGAAATATAAATTGTTTATAATATAAAATGGAACAACAATACAAACAAATTAATCAATCAAAACTTAATCTCATTATGACTTTTTTTATTAAATCTTCATCAAAAACTTATTGAATTTTTAAAAATAACATCAAATTAATTTAAGCATTTATATTTTTAAATTAAAAATTATATTAAAATTAAAATTAAAATCAATTCTTGCATAATCTTTCAAATAATGCTTTTAAAACCTCATTTTAATAAGATTTAAAGGAATTGAAGCTAATTATTTGTATTTTTATAAATAAAAAATCATTAAAAAAATTAGTCATATGAATTGTTTTTTAGATTTCATATTGATATGAAACCTTGTGATACAAAAAGGCAAGTGACGACCCAAAAAAAAAAAGATATAAAAGCATGATTCATTTAATCAATTACCCAACATTCATATTTTGAGAATAAACACAATAGATAAATGGGTAGAATTCAAAACAACCCATTAATTGGATGAATGCACCCAAAATTTACACATGCATGTCCATTAACCTAGGGAAATAATAATTGAAATTCTAATTATAATTGTAATTTTGATAATCAAATTTCATGGGATTCAAGTTCTAATAAACTTGGTCTAGAATTTATAATTAACTACCAATCAATTTTTTTTATGTTGGCTATATCTATATATATATATATATAGTAAAAAATCATATTAAATTTTAAAACGTTAAAATCAAGTTTTAAAATATATATCAGTAGCCAAATTTGATAAAATGTTAGGAAAGATTAATAGATTTTTATACATGGTTCAAGTATGTAACCATAAATATTTTAAATAATTTTTTTGCTTTTATATTTATTTTGTAGCCAAAATTGATTAAATCTTCCTATGGGCCATCACCATTTGGCCACATCATAATATTGTCAAAAAAATCATTACTACCAATTGGTCTTTGATTATAAACCTTTTTTCCCAAAAAAAAAAACTTTTACTTCTAACTGTAGTTCCAATATTGGTTTTGGTTTCAATTTTGGTTCCAACATTGGGTCCAATTAAAAACCCAATTCTAATTTTGATTCATGAATCAAATCCAAAATTAAACCCAATTTCCATTGGGTTTTTACTAATTGAACCCAAAATTGCAAAAACATTGGTATAATTTTTACATCATTAGCAATGTTTTCCTTCTATGACAAAAACTTGTCACTTGGCAACAAAAAAATAGTTTTGCAAATGAAGGGCCCAAAAAATTTTGAGGTCCAAAGATGTTAATAAGAGCCAAGCTCGTATTTTAAACAATTGATTACCTTGAAATGTTTTTAGAATATTCTTAGGATATTTTAATTTAAAAGTTGAAAAAGTTAAATGTCATTAAAAAACTACTGCAATATACTATTATGGAAACATATGTTTATAAAACCTCCCCTGAGATATGTTATGTTAAAAAAATCTCTTAATTTTTTTGTAATGTTTAAAAATAGTAGTTACAATATTTAATGAATGATTTTGAATAGTCTATCCTCATAAATTCATTCCAAGTCATACCGCACATTTTAACATTTCCATAATATATTAAAAACATTGTGATGAACATTTTTGAATGAGTTGCAATATTAATACAAATTTTGACACTAAAACATCATAAATTAAACAATGGTTATGTTTGTTTTGGTTCCCAATAATGTGATTGCACCTTTTGGGCCTATCAAATTTCAAATATTTGCTTTAATTTGATGGTCTAGATTTGTTTACATTGTACCCATCATCAATTCAACATTCTACAATTATTGCCATCATTTGCAACTTGTCTCACTATCAATAGCCATATCCTTCCACCTTGAAACCCTTATTTATGACTCCACATCAATTGCAATTGATTGCCATCATTAGTCATATAATCCTTAAAATAAAATTTGATCTAGATATTTTATTTCTACTTTTCAACTTTAATAATATCCCCACATGAAAAGTGATGGTAAAGTTTGTTACAAATTTCAAAATACATGAAGAAATAGAAAAGATTTCATGTTGAAGCATCATTTGCCACCTATTTTACCTTATGTGCCATTAGATAGCCCCATACACATATGCATCTAAAAATTCATAACTAAATTAACTAAAACTTTTTTGGGTTCTTACCACAAGGTTGTGAACATGTACCATTTAATGTAGCCACTTCTAAAACCCATTTTTCTTTTGCATATTTAATTGGATTCACTAGCTCCAAACAAAAAATGCCCCCTTGATTCCCACCACAAGCATTTGATAACCATCCACCTTACTTGGAGAAAATGCAAACAAAAAGCATGATCATAACACTTGTGTTTTTTGCATTTTTCAATTCGTGCATTTATAAATTTGTATATATTTTAAAATAAACATTTTTTTAAGGTAATTATATCAAAATGTGACATTTAAAACTAGGACATTCATGTAACTATGACTAAATTTTAATCATGTAACATTAGATTTGCATAGTCAGCAATGTTTAATCATCATGATAATTATGTGATTGGGTCAAGTCATGATATTTACAACTAGGTGACTAAGGCACATTAATGAGCTTGAAGACCATGTTTGACCCAATAGGGGAAAATATGAACATATGAAGAAAAATAAAAATATGGATGGAAATAAAAAATATAATTAGATGCATGGATTTGGGAGTAACAATGAATATTATATATTTAGTTTAAAATTCCAATGTAATCCCATAAAAAGATGATTAGTCAATAGGAATTAATAATTATGATGGAACTACTTGTGAATGTTTTTAATGTCATATACAATTTTGAAAGATTTTT